>ERZ1035025.1052-NODE-1052-length-15230-cov-33.154860_pt1 | contig 15230 bp, 11 predicted proteins | sample MGYA00520619_ERZ1035025 | MGnify/ENA primary metagenome ERZ1035025 (study PRJEB33766, sample SAMN09781742) | gut metagenome | biome: gut microbiome | host: Homo sapiens | place: Madagascar | study: EMG produced TPA metagenomics assembly of the PRJNA485056 data...
ATTATACTATTTTTTTATGAGGTATAAAATGATAAACAAAAAACTCTCCAAAAAATTCTCTTTTTCCGCCTTTTTGAAACCTTCTATAAATAACGGGAGGGGGGTAGAAGTGCCTTTGCCCGACTGTTGCGTTATGGCATTGAAATTATAATTGCTGCTTTTAATGTTTTAAAACGTTATCGTCCGTATTTTTTAAGTCGCACTCGTTTAAAAATAATTATTTTTACTTTGCTTGGCAAAACAGAAAAAACCATACAATTAAAAACATATATTTCTAAAACTTGCGATGAACATTTAAAATATGCCATTTGCGAATTTAAAAATTCTTGTCAATCATTTTTATACTTTATAAAAATTTATAAGCAATGCCAAGCATGGCTCAATTCAACAGAATTTAAGGAAAAATACAACAAGCACCCTTTTCCACCCTATTTGAATCCAAAAACATTAGATTATTCAAAAACCAATCCATATTTGGCTTGGGATTTGAATTTTCCTTTACCAAACAATTATAAATTTATATTTTTAAGCACTCACGGATGCGGCAGAGCCGCAACAGGAAGTTATTTAAAACTTTGTGGCGTGTATTATGATAATTCTAAACAATCATTGAACAATAAAGCAAGGTATATAAATTATTACAACGAATTATTAAATCCGATTTATCCAAATCACATTGTGCATATTTCAGAATATTGTGATTTTCAAAATAAATTTATTGCATTGCTTGAAAAAAAACCAATGCTAATGTTATTGCGAGATCCTGTTTCAAATTTAAAATCTCTTTTAAATTATCCATTGCCACACGTTGAACTGAAAAAAGATTTTTTCACGTTGAATGATAAAGATTTTTTGTATTTTAGCCGATATTTAACACACAAAAATTTGGATGAAAAATGGTTTTTAGATAGTATGAAATGGGTTTTAGAACCTTTTGTTGCAAAAAGTTTGGTTTACAATTTGCTTGAAGGAGATGCGATTATTTTGCAAACAAATGATGTTAGACCAAACCTAGCTTTTGAAACATTTAAAACATTAGCCAAAACATTAAATTTTGATACGCCAAAAGAAAGTGATAAAAGAATTTTTGAAACAAATTTGGTTCAAGGAATGCTTGATATGTGCTTGCCAATTACTTTAAAAATTTATGGTAGTGATTTCAATTCAAAAATGGAAGGTGAAAATTTTGATATTTGTATATTTACAAATATTGTTTTTAATCTTATTTTAAAAGAAAAGAAAGACCTGATAAATATAATAGAATTTTTGGAACTTAAAAATAATGCACTCAGTGCTGATTTGGTTATTATGATAGAAAAACAACATTTTGAGATTTTGCAAAAAGATGCGGTTTTGCTTAATAGAATAAAAGATTATTTAAAAAAATTGATAGAATCACTGGCGCAACAAAATGAAAATTATAAAAAATTGGCTTTGAGCGAAAACGATATTTTAAATTTTCTTTCAAATTCAAAAAATTGTAGAAAAATATTTAAAGCGTATTTGGAAGATAGAGTAATTTGGTTTAAAGAAAACCGCCCCGACATTCTCGCTTCATGGAAATATTATTTGGAATTTGAAAACATTTGCCAAGCATTGGATTAAAAATAAAGCCAAACACAATTCACGCCAAACGTTTTTTTCAAAATTTCAAAATTTTTAAACGTTTACCGTGGATTTTTAGCGAATTCGGGTGATTTTAGCGCCCAAGGCGTTGAGTTTTTGCTCCATTTGTTCATAGCCGCGGTCAAGGTGATAAATGCGCTCAATGGTGCTTTCCCCTTGTGCTGCCAAAGCCGCCAAAACAAGCGAGGCGGAAGCGCGCAAATCCGTTGCCATCACCGTTGCGCCCGTTAAAGTCGGCACGCCGCGCACAATGGCGTTTGCCCCATCAATGCGAATGTCTGCGCCCATGCGCATCAATTCCACCGCGTGCATAAAACGATTTTCAAAAATAGTCTCGCGAATGGTTGCAACGCCCGAAGCAATCGCGTTTAAAGCCATAAATTGTGCCTGCATATCCGTGGGAAAAGCAGGATACGGCGCGGTGCGCAAATTCACCGCTTGCAGTTTTTTGGGCGCTTTTAAGCGGATGCCGCCCGAATCAAAAATAATCTCGCAACCCGTATCCAACAATTTGTCCAACACAATATCCAGCGTTGCGGGTAGCGCCCCGCGCAAAAAAACCTCACCGCCAGTCAATGCCGCAGCGCACAAATACGTGCCCGTTTCAATGCGGTCGGGCATCACGCAATGTTGTGCGCCGTTTAAAGATTCCACGCCAACAATGCGGATAACATCCGTGCCTGCGCCGTTAATTTTGGCACCCATTTTGTTCAAAAGTTGTGCCAAATCCACAATTTCCGGCTCGCGCGCGGCGTTTTCAATCACCGTCTCGCCTTGTGCCAAGGTGGCTGCCATCATCAAATTTTCGGTGCCGGTGACGGTAACCATATCGGTGAAAATCCGCGCACCTTTGAGCCGCGCCGCCTGCGCCACAATGTAGCCTTCTTCCAAGGTGATTTTGGCGCCCATTGCTTCCAAACCTTTGATGTGTTGGTCGACCGGCCGCGCGCCAATGGCGCAACCGCCCGGCAACGACACCTTAGCCTGCCCGCCGCGCGCCAAAAGCGGCCCCAAGGTTAAAATGGAAGCGCGCATGGTTTTAACCAAATGGTAAGCGGCATAAGGATGATTCAATCCTTTTGCATTGATTTGCAGGTTTTGCCCTTGGCGATGGCACAACACGCCCATGTGTTCCAAAACGTGCAACATCGTTTCCACATCCTGCAAATGCGGCACGTTGTCTAATTCCAAAGGTTCAGCGGTTAATAAACCTGCGCACAAAATCGGCAAAGCGGCGTTTTTGGCACCAGAGATTTTCACTTCGCCTTTTAAAGGAATGCCGCCGATGATTTTTAATTTGTCCATTTTTTAAAATTTTTCAAAAAAATTAGGCGTTGACCGTGGATTTTTTTAAAATGATTTTGTTTTTTTCATTTTAAATAATCCTTTTATTTTATTTTCATCCCTTTTTTTGTATTTTGTTCGGCTTGAATTAAAAATAAATTGTCTTCATCGGATGCCGCCAAAATCATCCCTTCCGATAAACCAAATTTCATTTTGCGCGGTTTTAAATTGGCAATCACCACCACTTTTTTGCCGATTAAATCTTGTGGAGAATAATGTTTTTTAATGCCTGAAAAAACTTGATGCGTTTTTCCATCGCCCCAATCCACAATCAAACGCAATAATTTATCCGCATTGTCAACATTTTCAGCTTGAATAATTTCTGCCACGCGCAAATCTATTTTTTCAAAATCCGCCATTGTGCATTCGTTTTGATTTTCTTCTTGTTTTTTTTCTTGTGCTTTTGCTGGTTTTGTTTCTTCTATTTTATTGGCGGCAATTAAATTTTCCAATTGATTTAATTCCATTCTTGCCATCAAATGTTGGAATTTTTTAATTGTGTGATTTTCTTTTAAATGATTGTCAACATCATTCCATTTTAAAGGTTTGATATTCAAAAAAGTTTCCACATTTTGGCTTAATTTTGGCAAAACAGGTTTTAAATAAATCATTAAAATGCGGAATAATTCCAAAGCATTGCTAACACATTGATGCAAAATTAAATCATTTTGATTATTTTTTGCCAATTCCCAAGGTTTTAATTGGTCAATATATTGATTCACTTTTTCTGCTAAAAACATAATCTCACGCATGGCTTTGGAATATTCGCGTTCGCAATACAATTTTTCAATTTTATTTTGCGCATTTTTTAATTCATTTAAAACGGGCAAATGGTTTTCAATTTTTAAAACTTTGCCTTCAAATTTTTTGAAAATAAAACCAGAACAACGGCTGGCTATATTTACCAATTTTCCGATTAAATCGGCATTCACGCGCAAAACAAAATCTTTTAAATTTAAATCAATATCTTCAAAAGAAGAATTTAATTTTGCAGCGTAATAATAACGCAACCATTCGGGATTTAAACCGCAATCAATATAACTTTCAGCCGTAATAAACGTGCCGCGGGATTTGGACATTTTCTCGCCATTGACCGTTAAAAAACCATGCGCAAAAATACCATTGGGCGTTCTAAAACCCGCATATTTTAATTCGGCTGGCCAAAACAATGCGTGAAAATACAAAATATCTTTGCCAATAAAATGATAAAGTTGGGTGGTTGAATCTGGATTAAACCATTCCTCAAAATTTAAACCTTTTTTATTGCAAAGATTTTTAAATGCGCCCATATAACCAACGGGTGCATCCATCCAAACATAAAAATATTTGTTTTCTGTGCCCGGAATTTTAAAACCAAAATAAGGCGCATCGCGCGAAATATCCCAATCGTGTAATTTATTTTCCCCTTTTTCGCCTAACCATTCGCGCATTTTGTTGGCGGCTTCGGTTTGTAATATTTTATTTTCAGCACTCGTATATTCCCTTAAAAATGCTTCACAACGCGGGTCGGATAATTTAAAAAAATAATGTTCCGAATTTTTTAATTCTGGTTTGGCGCCCGTAATTGCCGAATAAGGATTTTTTAAATCAGTTGGCGAATATGCCGCGCCGCATTTTTCGCAATTATCACCATATTGGTCAAGCGCGCCACATTTTGGACATTCGCCTTTAATATAACGGTCGGGCAAAAACATTTGCGCTTGATTGTCATAATATTGTGCAACATTTTTTATTTCAATTAAATCTTCTTTTTTTAAACGATTGTAAATTAAACAAGATAATTCTTCGGTTTCTTGGCTGTGCGTGGAATAATAATGGTCAAAACCAATTAAAAAAGAATTAAAATCACGCGTATGTTCTTTTTGCACGCGAGCAATTAAATCTTCTGGCGTCATATTTTCTTTTTGGGCGCGCAACATCACCGGCGTGCCGTGCGTATCATCGGCGCAAACATACCAACATTCTGTGTTTTCTTGCATTTTTTGAAAACGCACCCAAATATCGGCATAAACATATTCCACCAAATGCCCCAAATGTATAGAACCATTGGCATAAGGCAGGGCGGATGTAATTAAAATTTTGCGCATTTTGTGATAATCCTTTTATTTAAAACTTAATTTTAAAATAATAATAATTTAATGATTAAATAAATTTTAAAAAAATAATAAGTTGACCGTGGAAAATTAAAATCGATTTAAAAAATCCACGGTCAACTTTAAATTTTTTTGAAAAATTAGTTTTTGCTTTGGTCGACCAATTTGTTTTTCATAATCCACGGCATCATCGCGCGCAGTTGTGCGCCGATTTTTTCAACCGGATGCTCCGCAGTCAAGCGGCGGCGCGCCGTCAAAGTTGGGTAATTCATATGCCCTTCCAAAACAAAATCTTTGGCGTATTCGCCATTTTGAATGCGTTTTAAAGCGGCACGCATAGCGGCGCGGCTTTCATCATTGACCACTTTGGGACCCGTCACGTATTCGCCAAATTCCGCATTGTTGGAAATGGAATAATTCATATTGGCAATGCCGCCTTCATAAATCAAATCCACAATGAGTTTGGTTTCATGCAAACATTCAAAATAAGCCATTTCAGGCGCGTAACCCGCTTCCACCAAGGTTTCAAAGCCATTTTTGATGAGTTCCACAATGCCGCCGCAAAGCACCGCTTGTTCGCCAAACAAATCGGTTTCGGTTTCTTCACGGAATGTGGTTTCAATCACGCCGCCTTTGGTGCCGCCGTTGGCTGCGGCATAAGACAAAGCCAAATCACGCGCTTTGCCAGATTGGTCTTGATGCACCGCAATTAAAGAAGGCACGCCGCCGCCTTTTAAATATTCCGAGCGCACGGTGTGGCCGGGACCTTTGGGCGCAATCATAATCACGTCAATATCGGTTTTGGGAACCACTTGGTTGTAGTGAATATTAAAACCGTGCGCAAATGCCAGCGCCGCACCTGCTTTGATATTGGGTGCGACTTCTTTTTTGTAGACCGCGGGAATGGATTCGTCTGGCAACAACATCATCACCACATCGGCACCTTTGGTGGCTTCATCAATGCGCGCAACTTTTAAACCCGCCGCTTCGGCTTTTTTCCAAGAAGCACCGCCTTCGCGCAAACCCACCACCACATCTACACCAGAATCTTTTAAGTTTTGAGCATGCGCGTGCCCTTGTGAGCCGTAGCCGATAATCGCCACTTTTTTGCCTTTGATGAGCGATAAATCCGCATCTTTGTCGTAAAACACTTTCATAAAAAACCTCGTTTTCAAAAAGTTTCAAAAAAAAAATCAAACCCTTAAAATGCGCTCGGCGCGCCCAATGCCGCAAACGCCGGTGCGCACCGTCTCCAAAATCAAAGCGGAATCAATGGCGGCAATAAAGGCATCCAATTTTTCAGAAGTGCCTGTTAATTCCACCACATAAGAATTGTCGGTCACATCAATAATGCGGCCGCGGAAAATATCGTTTAAGCGCTTAATTTCCTCACGATCTTTGCCCGATGCGCGCAGTTTAATCAACATCAATTCGCGTTCCACATGCGCGGATTCGGACAAATCCACCACTTTGACCACATCAATTAGTTTGTTTAATTGTTTGGTGATTTGCTCCAAAACCGCTTCATTGGCAAAAGTTAAAATGGTCATGCGCGAAAGTGAAGAATCTTCGGTTGGTGCCACCGTTAAACTTTCAATGTTGTAACCGCGCGCGGAAAATAATCCTGCCACGCGCGAGAGCGCGCCAGCTTCGTTTTCAATCAAAATGGAGAGAATGTGTTTTTGCATTTTTTATTCCTTTTCCCCTTGCGCCAAAATCATCTCGGTTAAACCTTTGCCGGCGGCAACCATCGGCAACACATTGGCTTCTGGTGTAATCATAAAATCCATAAAAACCAAATCGTCTTTGTATCGGGTAAAGGCTTCTTTTAAAGCCGGTTCCACTTCTTCCACTTTTTCAATGCGCATACCAATATGCCCATAAGCGCGTGCCAAATCTTGAAAATTCGGCAAAGAAGTCATATAGGTTTGGGAATAACGTTTGGAATAAAACATTTCTTGCCATTGGCGCACCATTCCCAACATCCCATTATTCAAATTGATGATTTTAATGGGCAAGCCAAATTGCTTGCAGGTGGAAAGTTCTTGAATGTTCATTTGTATGGAACCTTCACCGGTTACGCACACCACCGTGTCTTTGGGATTGGCAAAACAAGCACCCATGGCATAAGGCAAACCCACGCCCATGGTGCCCAAGCCACCAGAATTGATCCAGCGGCGCGGTTCATCAAATTTATAATACTGTGCGGCAAACATTTGGTGTTGCCCCACATCAGAGCAAACAATGGCTTTGCCTTGTGTGATTTCATAGAGTTTTTGAATGACGAACTGCGGCATAATTTGGTCTGCCATTGGATACGCCAAAGAATTTCTTTGCCGCCAAATGTTGATTTGTTGCCACCAAGGCGCAAAATCTGGGACGGTAAAATTTTGTTCTTCTGCAATTAAACGCTGCAATTCGTTTAAAACATCGGCAATATCGCCCACAATTGGCAAATCGGTTTTGATGCGTTTGGCAATAGAAGAAGGGTCAATATCAATGTGAATCACATGGCGGTCACGCATTTGTTGAAAATGCGCCACATTGCCAATCACGCGGTCATCAAAACGTGCACCCACTGCCAAGACCACATCGGCATAATGCATGGCATTGTTGGCTTCATAAGTGCCGTGCATGCCAACCATACCCAAAAAATGCTTGTTGTTGGCAGGAAAACCGCCCAAGCCCATCAACGTGCTTACCACAGGCAAATTGAAAGATTCAACCAATTTTTTCAATGGTTGGCTGGCATTGGCCAACACCACACCGCCGCCCATGTAAAGCACGGGTTGTTTGGCACGTTTTAACAGTTGAAAGGCTTTTTTGATTTGCCCCAAATGCCCTTTGGTGATTGGGTTATAAGAACGCATGGTAACCGTTTGCGGGTAATCAAATTCTGCCACTTGCGCCGTTACGTCTTTGGGCACATCAACAACCACGGGGCCTGGGCGCCCCGTTTGGGCGATATAAAAGGCTTTTTTGATGGTCAGCGCCAAATCTTTGACGTTTTTAACCAAAAAATTGTGCTTCACACACGGCCGTGTGATGCCCACGGCATCGCATTCTTGAAAAGCGTCTTGCCCGATATAATCCGTATTCACCTGCCCGCTAATCACCACCATTGGAATGGAATCCATATAAGCGGTTGCAATGCCTGTTATTGTATTGGTTAGCCCGGGGCCAGATGTTACCAATGCCACGCCCACTTTATGAGAAGAACGAGAATAAGCATCGGCAGCGTGTGCGGCGGCTTGTTCGTGGCGCACCAAAACGTGTTTAATTTTGTTTTGTTTAAACAATGCGTCATAAATATGCAAAACAGCGCCGCCCGGATAACCAAAAACGTATTCCACATTTTCCGCTTGGAGCGCTTGAATTAAAATTTCTGCACCAGTGAGCTTCATAAAAAAAACGCCAAGAAAAAAAGGATTTTATGCTAACGATTCCTAATGAAAAATCAAGTGGCGTAGCCTTGAAAATTGTTGAATTTGTAAAGAAAAAGGGTGCGTTTCGGATAATCCAAGCGATTTTCCACGGTAAACCGCATATTTTTTTCAAAACCACCAAAAAATCGGGCGATATTTTGCAAGTTGTCATCGTTTAAAGGCGAGCTACTGATGAAAAACACGTCTGCATTTTTAAAATTATTCAAATCCGTTGCCATTTGGTAATAATTGTTTTTGGTTTTGTTTGGATTCCAAGCGATGATTTTAAGCGTTTTCAAATCCCGCAATTCGTAGCGCAAATGCGCAATGATTGTGCGGTTGTTGGCAACCAAAATCCGTTGTGATTCGGCTTTTAAAAGCGGGCGCAAATTATCTGCCAATTCTTTAAAACCTTCTGCCCGAACAAATGGCGCATGGATGATTTTGGGTGAATCGGTAAAAATTTTGGCAAAAAAAATCCAATGGTAAGCCAAAACCGCAATCACCATTTCAAGCGCAAAAGTCCATATTAAAAGCTTGCGGCGATTTTCTAAAAAAAACATTGTCGCCAAACTTGCGGTTAAAAAAGCAGGCGCTGCCCAGTTGGCATTGGCATTGTTTAAAAAAGCTTGTGCGCCAACAATTGCCCAAAACGGAATTGCAAAAGCGGCGCAGAGTCTGAATTTTTGGTTTTTCCACAACGATTTTTTGCAACATAAAAACGCAAAAATGCCAAAGATGATGCCGCCAGAAATTAGCCATTGTTCAATAAAAAATTGCAAACATTTTAAGAATCCGCCTGCTGCGGCTTTTTGAATCGTAATATCCGCCGTGTGTTTAAAGGTTGGAAAGTCGTTGGCAACATTCCACAAAATATTGGGCAAAACAATTAAAAAAGCCAGCAAAACGGCGCACCACGGCGCTATGGATTTCAACAATTTTGGGCGATAACAAAGTGCACTTACCAAAAAAACCGCCATGGAATATTTGGAAAGCAAACCCAAACCCACGGCTAAGCCAACCAATAACCAATCGCCAAAACGATTTTCATTGCTTGCTTGAATAAAAAAATAAAAAGCCAATGCCCAAAAAAAAGAAAGCAGCGCATCGGTTGATGCCACCAACCCCAACCATGCAAAAATTGGCATCATTAAAACGATTGCGCCCGCCCAAAATGCTGATTGTTCTGAAAATTTTAAACGCCGAGCAGCAGAAAAAATCAACAAACTTGTTGCGGGATAACACAACATTGCCAAAAATTTGACGCCGATTAAACCATCGCCAAAGAAAGCAGTTGAACAAAAAATTAAAACGCCAACCAATGGCGGTTTGGAAAAATAGCCAAAATCCAAATTTTGTGCCCAAGTCCAATATTGCGCTTCATCCACATAAAGTGAAATGGGCAGATTTTGCAGTGCCACAATGCGCCACAAAATCACCAAAAAAGCCAAAATCAACAAAGAAAAACGATTTTCCACGGTCAACCACCAATTTTTTTCAAAAAAAATACACGCCCTTTGATTAAAATGCGATTTTTTTCATCATTTTAAAAAAGAAGGACGAATCAAATGAACGCTTTGTGCGCTATTTCGCCGTTGGATGGCAGATACCAAGAAAAAACCGCCGAATTGTGCAACTTTTTTTCCGAATACGCACTGATTAAATTCCGTTTGATGGTGGAATTGGCGTGGTGGAAAGCATTGTCCCAAAACGCCGAAATCCCTGAAATTGCGCCATTTTCCGCAGAATCGCTCGCCTTTTTAGAAGCCATTGAAAAAAACTTTTCAGCAAATGATGCCGCCAAAGTGAAAGATTTAGAAAAAACAACCAACCACGATGTGAAAGCATTGGAATATTGGATTCGCCAAAAAGTCGCATCCATTGCCGAATTAAAAGCCGCCGGGGAATTCATCCATTTTGCTTGCACATCGGAAGATATCAACAATGTGGCGCACGCTTTAATGTTGCAAGGCGCAAGAAATGAAATTTTGTTGCCGCAAATTAACACTATTTTAAAAATCTTCAAACAAATGGCATTGGATTTTTCTGATGTGCCGATGATGAGCCGCACGCACGGCCAGCCTGCCACACCCACAACAATGGGCAAAGAAATGGCAAATATTGCTTGCCGCATTGATTACGCCAAACAAGCGATTGAACAAATTAGCCTTTACGCCAAAATGAACGGCGCTGTTGGCAACTTCAATGCGCATTTGATTGCTTATCCAAACGTGGATTGGGAGTCTTTTGCTAATGCCATCTTAAAAAACTTTGGCTTAACGCAAAACCGCTACACCATTCAAATTGAACCGCACGATTCTTTTGCGGCTTTGTTTGACGCATTGGCACGGCTTAACACCATTTTTACCGATGCCTGCCGCGATATTTGGGGTTATATTTCGCTAGGCTATTTCCGCCAAAAATTGAAAGCGGGCGAGATTGGCTCATCCACTATGCCGCACAAGGTCAACCCCATTGATTTTGAAAATGCCGAAGGCAATTTTGGAATGGCAAATGCGATGTTGCGGCATTTTTCAAGCAAATTGCCGATTTCGCGTTTTCAGCGTGATTTAAGCGATTCCACCGTTTTGCGCAATATGGGCGTGGCGCTGGGTTATACGCTATTAGCCTTAAAATCATTAGAAAAGGGTTTGAATAAACTAGAAATTGCCCCCAATGCCATGCTGGCAGATTTGGAACAAAACCCTGCGCTTTTGGCAGAAGCCGTGCAAACGGTGATGCGCCGCTTTAACGTGCCCAATGCTTATGAATCCTTAAAAGCGCTCACCCGTGGGGAAGAAATAGACTTAACCACTTTGCGACAATTTATACAAAATTTAAACCTTCCCCAATCACCACAAGCCGATTCTGCCAAAACAGCGCTTTTAAATCTTACCGCTGCCACCTACCTTGGCAAAGCCAGTGCTTTGGCAAAAGCCTTTGGGGAGAAATAAACGATTTTCCACGGTAAACAAAGATTTTTTTTGAAAAAGAACAAATTTTTTGATTGTTGCCGTGTATTTTTCTTTATAAAACAATGAACACCAATTTTATTCACCCCAAAGACGTGCCAGAATTACTTGCCGCATCGCAACAATCTTTTTTGGCAGAAGGCATTCAACTGCAAGTGGCAAGTTTTGAAAATGCCGACCTTTACCCAGCAGACCAACACGGCGCACTTTATGTTAAAAACCAAGCGGTTTTTGATTCACATCAAATGTTAACCCCCCCCCCCCCAACAATCTACCGCAATGAAGAAGTGGTTTGTTTGGGCGCTTTCACGGTTTGCTGGGGGCACGAAATTACCGACCATTTGCGCGGCTTGTGGTTTTATTTTGACAAGCGCTTTGCGCATTTGAAAAAACTCAAAATTGCCTTTGTGCTGAGTTTTTGGACAGCGCAAACCCCGCCTTCTCAAAATTTTTGGCAGTTGCTTGAAAGCCTTGGTATTCCACGCGAAAAATTTCTTTTAATTGACAAACCCACGCGTTTTGCCCGCGTTTTTGTGCCGGATGCTTGTTTTGGCATGGTTGATAAAAAATATTGCTACACCCAAGAATTTGTCAATTTAATCAATCGGTTACCAAACCTTCAACCGCCTGAAAATGTAAATATTGAAAAGGTCTATTTTTCCCGCTTGGCGTTTCAATCGCCCAAGGATTTCAACGAAATTGAATTAGAAAATCTTTTTTATAATCAAGGATTTAGCATTATTTACCCAGAACAACTTGATTTTTTAAGCCAGCTTGCCATTTTGCAAAACTGCACGATTTTTGCTGCCACAGACGGCTCCATTGCGCACAATTCGTTATTTTTAAAACCCGGCACACGCACGATTATTTGCCGAAAAACGCGGCATTTCACAGCGCACCAAATCATCATCAATCACTTGAAAAATCTGGATGTGACCTACATTGACGCGGCATTTTCGCCTTTTGCCCAATGGCGAAAAGTCTGGGAGGCAGGGCCATTCTTTTTGTATGAAACAAAAGCGTTGCGCCGTTTTTTTGGTTTGCCGCCAAAACACTTTCCATTTTTAAAATTTTTAAAATATTTCTGCGTGAATTTGCCCGCTTTTTTAAACAACGAACTTTTGGTGTGGACGCATCCCATCCGCGGAAAACTCAAACTTGGCACGCACTTGCGGCATTTTTTGAAAATTTTCAAGCGTTGACCGTGGAAAAATTTATAAAATGCGCAAATGCAAAACATCAACACCCATTTTATCAATCCCAACGATGCGCCAAATATCAAAACAGCGCACGAAAAATCTTTGTTGTCAAAAGAGCTTGGCGTTTGCAGTTTTCAAAACGCCACCATCGCCCCGCACGCCAAGGCAGGCGTTTGGTTGGATGGCAAACGCTTGCCACAAACCTTGCGCCACCAAATGCCACAAGACAAAGAAAAACCGCCAAAACCCGATATTTTTTGCGATGAAACGGTGATTTTCATCGGCGCTTTTGTGCCAGTTTGGGGGCACGAAATCACCGACAATTTAAAACATTTGTGGTTTTATTTTGATAAAAAGTTTAGCCACTTAAAAAACCACAAATTTGCTTATGTGGATTTTATAGACGGCAAAAAATCATCCCAAAATTTTTGGGAATTATTAAAAACTTTGGAATTGCCACTTTCGCAATTTTTGTGTGTGGAAAAACCCACACAATTTGCCAAAGTGCTTGTGCCGGATGAATGTTTTTTGTGCGATTTAAATATCCCCGCCTGCCCAAGTTTAGCCAACGATAATATGGATGTGATGAAGTTTCAGCGGCGTTTTACAAAAGAATATTTAAATGTATTAAACCATTTTCCAATTATTTCATCCGAAAAAAATATTCAAAAAGTTTATTTTTCCCGAGCGGCTTTTTATTCTCAAAAAGATTTTAATGAAAAAGAAATTGAAATCTTTTTTAAAAATCAAGGTTTTAATATTATTTACCCTGAAAAAAATACCTTTTTGGAAAACTTGGCAATTTTGCAAAATTGCGAAATATTTGCTTCTACCGATGGTTCTATTGCCCACAATGCTTTGTTTTGCAAAAAAGCCAAGCAAATTATTATTTTGCGCAAATGCCGTTATTTTTCAACCTACCAATGCGCTGCCAACATTATTGCCCAACAAAATAATCCACAAACAGAAATTGTTTATATTGACGCCGCATTTTCGCCTTTGGCAAATATCAGCAAAAGTTGGTGGAGTGGACCGTTTTTTTTATATGTGAGCAATAATTTGCGGCATTTTTTTAATTTGCCGCCCAAAAGTTTTCCTATTTTGCAATTTTGCAAATGCTTGATGATGGATTGGCCAAAATCTTTGCCATTTTATATTGACCACAAGTTTTTGGCTTGCACGCATCCGCTGCGTGCAAAATGGCAACTCGGCACCAAACTGCGCCGATTTTTCAAACATTAAAATCCACGGTCAACGTGAAATTTTTTTGAATTTTTTTTACAATTTGGCTTTTTTTGGACTATACACTATGAACGAACGAACGAACGAACGAATCAATCAATCGCTCGCCAAAGTTAAGCGTGGTTATTCCGGTTTATAACGTAGAACAATATTTACCCGAAACCATTGATTCCATCATCACCCAAGATTTTGATGATTTTGAAGCTATTTTTGTTGATGACGCATCCCCCGATTCTTGCCCTGCCCTTTTGGATTCTGCCCAAGAAAAATACCCGAATAAAATTCGTGTGATTCATTTACCGCAAAATCGCGGAATGGTTTTTGCCCGAAAAGCTGGGGTTTTGAAAGCAAAAGGAAAATATCTAACATTTTTGGATAGTGATGATTATTTTTTACCCGATGCACTATCCGCCATGGTCAATGAGATGGAAAAGCGGCAATGCGATATTTTGCGTTTCAAACACATTGTTGTTGCCGATTCGCCCGCCGTCAAACCCCAAGTGGATGCCACCAATGCGCATTTGAATAATCAGCCTTTGACGCGTTTGCCAATTGAATCCCAGCACAATGCGGGCGAATTTTATGAACAAATTTTCATCAAAATGCAAGCGCCAGTAGTGCTTTGGGCGGCTGTTTACCCAATGCCTTTTATCAAAAAGGTTTATGCCGAAACCACTGATTTGAACATCACCGGCCCAGAAGATATCTACACTTCCATGTTGATTGCCTATTTTGCCAAACGTTTGGAATTTGCACCGCAAAAGGTTATGGCGTATCGCATTATGAAAAGGCCAATCACAGAAGCTGGCAACCGCAGACTTTTTAAAACGCTCAAAAATATTCAAATCGCTTTGGATGAATTTGCACAAAAATACCCCGTGCCGCCCGCCTTTTTTGCAGCGGCGGATAATATTCCCGGGCAAGTTTTGTATGGGCAAATTTTGCTCATACAAAAAAACTGGCGGGATTTGGCGCGTGAAATTGGCGGTGAAAATAATGCAATTTATAAAGTTGCCTGCGATTGTTTTTTGATTGGTCCTGTTACACGTGCCGAAAAACTCGGGCGTTTGATTCTTTTTCCATTCAAAAAAATACGCGCATTGGTGTGGAAAATTGAAAAAAATCCAATCGGCAAAATCTTGATGAAACCGCTTCATTGGGGTTGGGATATTTTTTACAACTGCGGACGAACATTGTATCGGTGTCTAAAAAAAATGCTTTGAAAAAAACCAAAATCCACGGTAAACACGCTATTTTTTTCAAAAAAAATAGTTGTTTACCGTGGATTTTCAACTTTTGTTTTTGGCTGCTCTTTTGACTTTTAAAATC
>ERZ1035025.1053-NODE-1053-length-15220-cov-49.207056_pt1 | contig 15220 bp, 11 predicted proteins | sample MGYA00520619_ERZ1035025 | MGnify/ENA primary metagenome ERZ1035025 (study PRJEB33766, sample SAMN09781742) | gut metagenome | biome: gut microbiome | host: Homo sapiens | place: Madagascar | study: EMG produced TPA metagenomics assembly of the PRJNA485056 data...
AAATGTTTATTTTAATAAAATTGATAAAAATCCACGGTCAACGCATTATTTTTTTCAAAAAGGAAACGCCATATGAAAGAGCGCAAAGGCATTATTTTGGCAGGCGGCGCAGGAACAAGGCTCTACCCTGCCACGTTGTCGGTTTCTAAGCAATTGTTGCCCATTTACGACAAACCGATGATTTATTACCCGCTCACAACTTTAATGCTATCGGGCATTCGCGAAATTTTGGTGATTTCCACACCGCAAGATACGCCGCGTTTTGAAATGCTTTTGAAAGATGGTGCGCAATGGGGCATTCACATTCAATACCAAGTGCAAGAAAAACCCGAAGGTTTGGCGCAAGCTTTTATTTTGGGCGAAAAATTTTTAAATGGTGCGCCAAGTGCTTTGATTTTGGGCGACAACATTTTTTATGGCCATCAATTTAGCCACAAATTGCAAGAAGTCAATCGCCGCCCAAAAGGTGCCAGCGTTTTTGCTTATGCGGTCAATGACCCCGAGCGTTATGGCGTTGTGTCTTTTGATGACAATTTCAAAGCCTTGTCTATTGAAGAAAAACCGCAAAAACCCAAATCCAATTATGCCGTGACGGGACTTTATTTTTATGATGAAAATGTTTGCGGTATTGCGAAAACCATTCGCCCAAGTGCGCGCGGGGAATTGGAAATTACCGATATCAATCGGCATTATTTGGAAAAAGATGCCTTGTTTGTGGAAATTATGGGGCGCGGTTTTGCGTGGTTGGATACCGGCACGCACGAATCGTTATTGGAAGCCGGACAATTTATTGCCACCATTGAAAAACGCCAATCTTTGAAAGTGGCTTGCCCAGAAGAAATTGCATGGCGCCTAGCTTGGATTGATGATGAACAACTGCAACAAGCCGCCGATTATTTTTCCAAAACGCATTATGGTTTATATTTGCAAAATCTTTTGAAAACTGCAAAAACACGTTAAAGGCAAAAAAATGCAAGTAACCAAAACAATGATTCCCGAAGTATTCGTCATCACCCCGGACGTTTTTGAAGACGAGCGGGGATTTTTTTTTGAAAGTTTTAATCAAAAAAAACTGCATGAATTAACAGGTCTTAATTTAAATTTTGTTCAAGATAACCATTCCAAAAGTGCCAAAGGTGTTTTAAGGGGTTTGCATTTTCAAAAAGAACCTTTTGCTCAAGGCAAATTGTTGCGCGTGGTTGCTGGTTCTATTTTTGATGTGGCGGTGGATATTAGAAAAGATAGCCCTTCTTTTGGCACTTGGGTTTCTGTTTGTTTGAGTGCAGAAAACAAAAAGCAATTTTGGATTCCGCCCGGTTTTGCGCACGGTTTTTTGAGTTTGGAAAACAACACGGAATTGCTCTACAAAACCACCGATTTTTATAACCCCAAAGCAGAAGGTTGTATTCGTTGGAACGACAATACGCTCAACATTCCGTGGGCAACGGAGTTAAAAAAAATAGACATGGACGCTCCGCTCTTATCTTTTAAAGATATGACCGCCGTGCCCTTTTCCGACTTGGATATTTTTTTGGAAGAATAGAAAATGAAGCAAGACGATATTCATTTGGCAGTAATCGGCTTGGGTTATGTGGGTTTGCCCTTGGCGGCAACCTTCGGCAAAAAACGGCAAGTATTAGGCTTTGATGTATCTGCCGAGCGAGTCCGCGAATTGCAACATTGGGTTGATGTCACCCAAGAACTCACAAGCGATGATTTAAAAGCCGCGCAATTTTTACGTTTTTCATCTAATAAAAACGAATTGAAACTTTGCAACGTTTTTATTATCGCAGTGCCTACGCCCTTGGATGAATACAACCGCCCGGATTTAAAACCTTTATTAGAAGCAACCGAAATGGTTGCAAGCGTTTTAAAACCGAAAGATTTGGTGATTTACGAACCCACGCTTTACCCGGGCGCAATTGAAGACGAATGCGTGCCAATTTTGGAAAAAATCTCCAACCTGCAATACAACACGGATTTTTTTGTGGGATATAGCCCTGAGCGCTCTTCCCCGGGCAACACAGCGCGCCGATTAGAAAATGTTTGCAAAATCACATCGGGCTCCACGCCAGAGGCCGCCAATCGCGTGGATTGGCTCTACCGCGAAATTATCAAGGTCGGCACACACCAAGCGCCATCCATCCGCGTGGCAGAAGCTGCCAAGGTTTTTGAAAGCATTCAAAGCGATGTGAATATTGCCTTAATCAACGAACTTGCCATTTTGTGCAACCAAATGGGTTTGGATACCCAAGCGGTTTTGCAAGCCGCGGCAACCAAGTGGAATTTTGTTTATTTTCGTCCGGGTTTGGCTGGCGGCAATTATTTAACCGCCGCGCCTTATTATTTGGCGCACAAGGCGCAACAAGTTGGCTACCAACCCGATATGATGCTTGCCGGCCGCCGTTTGAATACGCGCATGGGCAATTATGTGGCGCAACAATGTATTAAGGCGATGACGCGCAAAAGCATTCCCATTACCCAAGCGCGCATTTTGATTATGGGTTTGACCTTTAAGGAAAACTGCACGGATATTCGCAACACGCGCGTGGTGGATATTGTGAAAGAATTGCAGGATTTCCAATGCGTGGTTGATGTTTTTGACCCACTTGCCAACAAAGAAGAAGCCTACCAAACTTACGGTATTTCATTAGTTTCTGAACCCGATCGTTATGTTTATGACGCAATTATCATCACCGTTGCGCATCGCGATTTCAACGTGATGGGCGTTGACCGCATTCACTCTTTCGGCAAAAAAACGCACGTTTTATACGATTTGCGTTATTTGTTGCCAGAATATGAAGTGGATTTGCGTTTGTAACAATTTTCCACGGTAAACAAATATTTTTTTTGAAAAAAATATAATGTTTACCGTGGATTTTTAGTTTTTTAGTTTTGAATGGCGGTAAATAAATCTTTTTCTAATTTTAAGCGCATATTTTCATCGTTTAATCCCGTGCCGCTGATAAGAAAAACGTCTTCCACCCGCTCGCCCATTGTTAAAATCCGCGCGCTGTGTAAAACAATTTTGGCTTTATTTAATTCTGATGCAATTAAATACAACAAACCCAAACGATCCGATGCTGTGATATACAATCGGTAGAATTGTTTATTTTCCTCTGGAACAATGCGAATATTCGGTTTTAATGGAAAATATTTTAATTGCCGTGAAAGTCTTGTGTGCAAAATCGGCGCATCCGAATTTTTAAAATTTGAAAGTCTTTTTAAAAGCAAAAAATCCAAATTTTTTAAAACCCGCCGTTGCACGTTTTGGGCAAATAAAATAAAAGTATCCAGTGCGTAATTATTCAACGTTGTGTGAATTTTGGCATCAGCCACTGAAAAATTTTGGCGCGCAAAAAAACCAACCAAATGTGTGAATAAATCAGCGCGGTCTGGCGTATAAACCATCACTTGAACGCTGTTTTCGGCAACAATGCGCGTGGCAACAATCGGGCGGGATTCAGCAAAGCGGTAATGCAATTCGTGCGTGTGCCAAGCAATTTCCTCTGCCGTGTGGCGCATAAAATAAACATCGTCCAAACTTGCCCACAAGCCCGATTCCACAGCGGTGGGCAAGGCAAAATAACGCAGTTTTTTTAAAACCTCTTTTTTGCGCAAAGCAACAATGCCGCCTTTGTTGGCAAGGTTTTGCGCATTTTCAGCGTTTTCGCTCAAAAACGATGCGGTTGCAAAATACAAATCTTCCAACAACTTGCCTTTCCAAGCGTTCCAAATGTTGGGGCCCGTTGCGCGAATATCAGCGTGGGTGAGCAAATACAAGGCATTTAAATGCGTCAAATCGCCAACAAAATCGGCAAACCGCGCGATGGTTTTGGGGTCGCTCAAATCTTCTTTTTGTGCGGTTAGCGACATTTTTAAGTGATAGCGCACCAACCACACAATCATCAATCTTTCTTTTTTTGGAATGTTGTGTAAACGGCAAAAATCATCGGCATCAATAGCGCCAAGTTCTGCGTGATCACCACCGCGGCCTTTGGCAATATCGTGAAAAAGCGCCGCAACATAAAGCAACCACGGCGATTCAAAGCCATCAAACAATCGGCTCATCAGCGGGTATTCGTGGGCGCATTCTTCTTGCCCAAAACCTTCCAAATGCGCCAATGTTTGAAAAATGTGCTGGTCAACCGTATAAGCGTGGAACAAATCGTATTGCATTTGACCGATGATTTTTTGAAAAGTCGGCAGATAAAAACCCAACAAATTTAATAAATGCAAACGGGACAATTCCCGCACCACGTTTTGTTTGGCTTGAAACAAAGCCAAAAATTGCTGTTGGTGCGCATTGTTTTGGCGAAATTTTTCGTCAATTTTGCCGCGCGCTTGCCAAAGCGCGCGAAAAGTGTTTGCCGTCATCCCTTTTAAATCGGGCGATTCTTGCAAGATTAAAAAGGTTTTGAAAATCAGCGATGGATTTTTTTGAAAAACTTCTGAATCGCGCACATCCAAAGCATCGCCTTTTTGTTGAAAGTTTTCATCAATTGCTTGCGGCAATGAGACCAACTCAGGCACAAAAGCATTCCAAATGGATTGCGTCAAAATGCGCGAAAGCAAAATAACGACTTTGGCGTTTTGGTAATAATGTTGCATCAAATGCGCGGCTGATTCTTGCGGCGTTTTGCCTTCAAAGCCAAACGATTTTGCCAATTCTGCTTGAAAATCAAATAGCAAGCGGTCTTCTTGCCTTTTGGTTAAGTAATGCAGGCGAATGCGCAAGTGTGCCAAAAACTCTTGCGCCTCTTGAACGATTTTTAAACCATCGGCAGAAAGCAGACCATTTTGAGCCAAAGCCTCAAAGGAATTGCCAAAACCTGCAATTTCTGCCAACCAAACAATGCCTTGCAAATCGCGCAAGCCACCCGGGGATTCTTTGATATTCGGCTCCAAATTGTAAGGCGTATTGTTGAAGCGCTGATGCCGCTCTTGTTGCTCAAAACGTTTTAAGCGAAAAGCGCTAACAGGATCACTCACTGCTTTTAAGCGACTTTTTAAAGCCAAAAACAAACGCTTGTCGCCCGCCAAAAAACGCCCTTCCAAAAGCGCTGTGTAAACCGAAGGTTCATCCGAAGCGGCTTTTAAACTTTGCGACAAGGTGCGCACGCTGTGCGCAATGTTTAAGCCCAAATCCCACATTTGCGCAACAAAATCGGAGATGGCATCGGTTAAAAAATCATCCGTTGGCATCAATAGCAACACGTCAATGTCGGAAGAAGGATACAACTCGCCGCGCCCATAACCGCCAACTGCCAATAAGCTTGGCAAAAAATATTGAGGCAGTTGTTGCGCCCATTGCGCAAACAGTGATTGCAAAATCTCATCAATCAAAATAGCGCGAGACTGGCGCATTTTGCGCGCATCCAAATGCTGAAAATATTCCAAGCGAATGGCGGCATCCGCAATTTTGAGTTTTTCTCTTAACAAATTTTCCACGGTAAACCTAAAATTTTTTTGACGTTTACCGTGGATTTTCGTTCTTTTTGAACGATTTTTGTTGGCTTCTAGAATGCGTTAGGCTATGCGGCGGCGCATTTTTGGTTAAGGTTGTTCCTGCGGCAATTAAAGCGTTCTCGCCCACTTCAACAGGCGCAACCAATTGCGTGTCTGAGCCAATAAAAGCACCATTTTGAATGGTGGTTTTGTGTTTCTTTTTGCCGTCATAATTGCAAGTAATTGTGCCTGCGCCGATGTTGACCGATTGACCAATTTCGGCATCGCCCAAATAACTCAAATGCCCTGCCTTTGTATTTTTGCCAAGAATTGATTTTTTGATTTCCACAAAATTGCCAACATGCACATCGTTTTCCAAAACCGTATCTGGGCGCAAGCGCGCAAAAGGACCAACAGAAGCGTTTTCGCCAATGGTGGCGTTTTCAATATGTGTAAAAGGCAAAATGCGAACGTTTTTGGCGATTTTTACATTCTTTAAAACACAATAAGCGCCAATTTCAACATTGTCGGAAAAAACGCAGTTGCCTTCCAAAATCACGCCAATATCAATAAAAACATCGCTTCCGTGTTTGAGTGTGCCGCGCAAATCAAAACGATTGGGGTCGGCAAAAGTAACGCCGTTTTTCATCAAGTTTTCAACTTGTCGACTTTGAATCAAGCGCTCCATTTTTGCCAAGGCGATTTTGTCATTGACGCCCTCGCCTTCCATTGAATCTTCCAAAAGAAATGCACGAACAGGAATTTTTTGATGGGTTGCAATGGCCACAATGTCGGTCAAATATTGTTCTTTTTGTGCGTTGTGCGTGCCGATTTTTTCAACAAAAGGCAATAAAGATGGCGGAATCACCATCATCCCCGTGTTAATTTCTTTGATTTGTTTTTGCGCACAATCGGCGTCTTTTTCTTCCACAATCTTCAAAACATTGCCGTTTTCATCACGCACAATGCGCCCATAACCAAAAGGATTTTCCACTTTGGCAGTTAAAAGCGATAACGCCGAATTGCCGGCTGTTTGAGCCAAACGTTTTAAGGAATCGCTTGAAATCAAAGGCACATCGCCAACCAATGCCAAGGTTGGCGCATTTTTATCAATAAAAGGAAACGCCGTTAAAAGCGCATCCGCCGTGCCTTTTTGTTCTTTTTGAATGGCGCAAATAACCTTGTCGTTTTTTAGAAAATCAATCATCTGATTCGCTTTAAAACCGCAAATCACCACGATTTTTTCGGGTTTTAAAGGCAATGTTGCATTTAAAATTCGGCGCAAAATCGCAACACCCGCCACGTTTTGCAAGGTTTTGGGGCGATTTGATTTCATCCGAGTTCCTTGCCCCGCCGCAAAAATCACAATATTCATCATTTTTTCAAAATAAAAAAAGTTGACCGTGGATTTTATGATTTTCCACGGTCAACTCACTATTTTTTTAAGAATTTTGCAATTTTTTTTACCAAGCAGGCGCTGGCGGCGACGGAGCCGCTGGCGGCGGGGTTGGAATCCAGGCGCCATAAGCCAAATAAAGCGCAATGGCGGCAACAAGCAACGCCAAAATCAATGCCCAAAGCGCCGCGGGTTTGTAGCTCTGGCCGTGCGCGGACTGCTTTTTGCCTGTAATCATTGGAATGACCAAATTGTCTTTTTTTACAATTTTGTAGAAAACAATCGCCAACAAATGCAAACCAATAAAAACCATCAACACCCACGCCATTTGCTTGTGAATGGAAGTGATAAAAAGGCTTGTGTCTTTATCAATCAAGTTATAAAGCGGACCTTTTAACGTTATTTCATCTGTTGTAAAAAGGCCACTAACGGCTTGAAAAATACATAAAAAAAGCAAAGCAAAAACGGAAAACGCACCCAAAGGATTATGCCCTTCACCTTGCCATTGCCCTTTTAAATACGCCAAAACACGCCCGGGCGTTGGAAAAAATTGGCAAAAACGCGCATAAGTGCTGCCAAAAACGCCCCAAACCAAACGAAAGGCAATTAAGAAAATAACAGCCAAACCTGCTTGAACATGCAAAGCCATCCACTGCCCGCCAACAATGCCGCTAGCGATTGCCGAAAAAACGCACAAAACCAAAAGCCAATGGAATAAGCGTGTTGGCAAATCCCACAATAAAATTTCTTTCATTTTTTACACCTTAAAAAAAACGCCCAAGGCAAAGTTTGGGCGTTTGGTTCAAAAAACAAAAAGGGTTATTTCTTTTTGAAGTTGTCGTGGCAACCTTTGCAAGTGCCGCCTAATTTGCCCACTTGCGTTTTGATGGCGGCAACATCTCCCGATTGTGCAACTTGTTGCAAGGCATTTGCTTGCTCGGCAAAATTCATTGCGGCTTTGGCAGCACCTTGGGCATCAGTAAACATTTCCGGGCGCACGTTGGTTTTGATTTTGTCGCTTTTGTCAGACCCTGCAAAATACAACTGCCCCATGCCTGAATTGGCAATGGCGGCAATGGTGTTGGCGGCTTTGATGGCGTCATCCTGATTAAATTGCGCGGCGTTCAAATTTTGATCCAAACGCGCCATATTCCAACTTAAAATTTGGTAGGCGGATTGGCGCCATTTGATGGCATCTTCTGCTGAGTAAGTTTGCGCAGAAGCGGCGCTGGCTAAAACGGCAAACAGCACGGCGGCTGTGGTCTTTTTCATAAACATTCCTTTCAAGCTGTGAGTTTAAGAGCAGGGCGCATTTTAGCCACACTTTTGCAACATTGTGGCATTTTTTTGTAAGTGCTTTGTAAAACACTCAAAAAACATTTAGAATGGCGCTCGTGCTTTTTTTATTTTCAAAAAGCCAAAAAATAATGAAAAACTACTTAACAACTGACTTAAAAGTAGGCAAACTAACAAACATCGCCTGAAAGGTGAAGCGAACAGCGGAGAGAATGGTGGCAGTAGATTTATCAGGTTTACAAGGTCTGCGTGTGATGGTGATTGATGATTCCAACACCATTCGGCGCAGTGCGGAAATGTTTTTGGTGAAGGCCGGTTGCCAAGTGATTTTGGCAGAAGACGGTTTTGATGCCTTGGCAAAAATCGTGGATTACCAACCCGATGTGGTGTTTTGCGACATTATGATGCCGCGTTTGGACGGTTACCAAACCTGTGCGTTGATTAAGAAAAATCCGCGTTTTAAAACCACGCCTGTGATTATGCTTTCATCCAAAGATGGCTTATTTGACCGCGCGCGCGGCAGAATGGTGGGTTCCAACGAATATTTAACCAAACCTTTTACCAAAGATAGTTTTTTGGAGGCTGTGCAATCCTATGCGCCCAGTAAAGAACAACCAGCCGCGCAAGCCTAATAGATGAAGATGGAGAATTTAAATGGTAAAAACAATTCTGGTGGTGGATGATTCGCCAACTGAACGTTTTATGACAGTGGATATTTTATCCAAGGCGGGTTATCAGGTAATCACAGCCGAAAACGCAGAAGAAGGCATTGCAAAAGCCAAAACCATGCATCCGGATTTAATCGTGATGGACGTGGTAATGCCCGGAATGAACGGTTACCAAGCCACACGCACCTTGAAAAAAACGGTTGAAACCAAAGATATTCCTATTATTGTCTGCACCTCCAAAGGTCAAGAAACCGACAAAATTTGGGGGATTCGTCAAGGGGCATCTGATTATTTGGTCAAACCTGTCAAAGCCCAAGAATTATTACAACATATCGCGGCGATTGGCGGCAAAATACCAACCCCTGCGGCGGTTGCAAAACCCACAACGCCTGCATCAACAACCACGCCAACTAAACCTGCCGCACCTTCTACCGCATCAAAACCTTCGACAACACCTGCAGGGCGCCCTGTTCAACCCGCCATGCGCCCTGCGGCACAACCTATTGCACCGAATCAAGTTGCCTCGCAACAAGTTCGCTCGCAACAAGTTCGCTCGCAACAACCCCAAGCGGCGCAACAACGCCCCGTTCAGCCTGCAATGCGCACTATTACACCAGATACGCGTGTTGCAACATCTAAATCTACCCCCAACTCCAAGTAAAGCGACAAAACAATGGCAAAAAGAAAAATTAGCCTGCACGATTTTCAAGCCTACTTGGCTGGTCGCCTGAACGAAGCCGCTGCGGGGATTCGCGGCGCCACGTGGTTGGGCTTTGAAACCAACCGCAAGCGTTGGCTTGTGGATTTGACCGACAGTGGCGAAATTGTGCAAATCACAACCGAAACGGTGATTTTGCCCGTGCCTTTAACTCTGCCGTGGTTTCTGGGTTTAACAAATATTCGCGGGAATTTGTATGCCGTAACGGATTTTTCAGTATTAGGCGGCGGTAATCCTGTGCCAAGAACCTCGCAAGCGCGCTTGCTTTTGATTGGAGCGCGTTATGGCAACAATACAGCTCTTTTGGTCAATCGTTTGTTGGGTTTAAAAAACCCAGAAGACTTTAAACTCAAACAAAAAAACCAAAATGAAGCAGCTTGGGACACACAATTATTAACCGATGAAACCGGTGCGCAGTGGCATCAATTATCGGTTTCAAATTTATTAAACGACAAACAATTTATGAATATCAGTGCCTAAACGGGTACTCAGGGAGAAACATAATGGCTAAAAGAATCCGCATCGCACGCAACGGACAACATAAAGAAATGTTAACGCGCCGTATGCCCGTTTTTGCGACCATCTTTGTGGTGTTATTGATACTTATCAGTATTTTGGTCGTGCGCCACTTGCAAAGTTCTTCCGACAACGCCGCTTATGCAAGCGCGTTGGGGGAAATGCGTATGCTCTCTCAACGATTAGCAAAAGCCTCATCCCTTGCTGTGCAAGGCAATGCCAACGCTTTTAACCAATTAAAAGATTCTCAAACGCGTTTTGGCACATATTTAAGTGCTTTGCGTTACGGTGGCAATGTGGATGGCATCAACGTACCACCCGCTGACGAAAACTTCTTAGTGCCCTTGGAAGCCTTATCCACGCAATGGTCAAAGGTTGAAAAAGACGCATCACTCGTGATGAACAGCCGCGATAAGTTGGAGAGTTTATCCAACAGCGTGGATACCATTGAAAAATACAGCACAGAAGCCTTGAAAGAGAGTGAAACCTTAACCAAAACCAAACTGCAAGCAGGCTCAGGGAATCGCGAAATCAATGCAGTCGCAAATCTTTCCATGCTTTCCCAACGGATGATTAAAAATGCCTTAAAGTTGCGGGTAAGCCACGAATTAGACCCCGAAGTAGCTTATACCTTGGGTAAAGATACGCTCGCTTTTAGGGAAACTCTGCAAAAAATTCAAAAAGGTTCTCCCAGCGAAGGATTAGGCGGCACGCAAGATGCGGCAAGCCTGCGGCAGCTGCAAGTTTTAGACTCTTTATTTAAAGAAATCCGCACACCAGTGGATGCCATTTTGGGCGATATGCAACCCTTGCATTTGGCCAAACAAGCAGGTACGCGCATCACCAACGATAGCGAAACTTTGCTTAAAAACGTGGAAGAACTATCCGCCGCCTTCCAAGCGCAGTTGGGCGGGGGAGCGCTTTATGTGGTCTTTATGTTTGTGCTTTCCGCCGCTGCCATCGCACTTTTGGCTTTGTTGATTTATTCCTACTTTATGGACAATTCCCGCCGTGCGCAGGAAGCAGAAGAATCAAGCTCTCGCGTGGCAGAAGAAAACCAAAAAACCCAAGATGCCATTTTGCGTTTGATGGGTGAATTGGACGATTTGGCAAACGGTGATTTGACTGTTACAGCCACCGTTTCAGAAGATATGACCGGTGCCATTGCAGATGCCATCAACTACACCGTGGAAGAATTGCGCACTTTGGTTCGCCACATCAACGAAGCCACGGAAAAACTTACCGATTCCACGGCTATTGCCAACAACAACTCCGCGCGCTTATTAGAGATTTCACAAAAACAATCAATAGAATTAAAAGAAGCGGGAGAGTCGGTTAAAAAAATGGCATCATCAATGATTAAGGTGTCCGACCACGCCAATCGCTCCGTGGAAGTGGCAAATCAATCATTGCGCGCGGCAGAAAAAGGAACTGATGCCGTGCAGGATTCCATCAAAGGGATGACCGAAATTCGCAACCAAATTCAAGAAACCTCAAAAAGAATTAAACGCTTGGGCGAAAGCTCACAGGAAATCGGCGAAATTGTGGAATTAATTTCCGACATTACCGAACAAACCAACGTCCTAGCCTTAAACGCCGCTATTCAAGCGGCAAGTGCAGGCGATGCTGGGCGCGGTTTTAGCGTGGTTGCCGAGGAAGTGCAACGCTTGGCGGAACGCTCGGGCGAGGCAACCAAACAAATTTCCAATATTGTAAAGACTATTCAGGCGGATACTCAAAACGCTGTCACTGCCATGGAACAATCCACACAAGGCGTGGTTGAAGGGGCGCGTTTGTCGGATGCAGCCGGGCAAGCCTTGGCGGAAATCGGACAGGTATCAGCGCAGCTTGCGCATTTGATCGGCAATATCTCCAAAGCCACGCGCGATCAATCAGAATCGGCTACTCGCGTCGCCAACCAAATGAATGAGATTTTAGAAGTGACCGAACAAGCCACCGAAGGCACGACTCGCGCTTCTCAAGCGGTGAATGAACTCTCTGGCTTGGCATCAGAATTAAGAGACTCCGTCTCGGGCTTTAAAGTTGATTAGGGTATACCACCATGACGACGACGGAAACCAACAGCCGCCCGCTCGGTTGGGTTAAAACGGAAATTAACGTTGAGCTCAACGAAACGCGCAACGCCTTAACCACTTTCCATGAAACGCACAATATAGCGCTGTTGCAAAACTCGCGCCCGCGTTTGCATCGCGCTTATGGCGCGTTGGTGATGCTGAATTTAGAAGGCGCGGCAGTGATGTGCAATACATTGGACAACTTATTGCGCGCCTTTGAAAAGCAACAAATTTTAGAAGACGAACAAGTTGAACGTGCATTGACCTTGGCAGGCAGGGCATTAGCCGAGCTCAACACTTATTTGGATGACGTGACGGCGGGTCAGCTCAATCAACCCTTGCGTTTTTTCCCAACTTATTACGAACTCAACGCGATTTTTAATAAAAATCCCGTTCGGGAAAGCGATCTCTTTTTCCCTGATTTAGAAATTCTTCCTCCCGAACGCAAACAAATGGGGCAAGAATTAACGCCCACGCAACTGCGCCGCGTGCGCACGCGTTTTCAACAAGCGCTCGTCAACTGGATTCGTCAAGGGGATGAGGAAAACCGCGTGAATATGGCCAAATCCGTGGCATTGGTTGAGGCCGCGCAAAACACCCAACGCTCGCGTGCATTTTGGTGGGTGGCGCAAGCTTTTATTGAAACATTATCGGAAGAAGCCGTTGCCAAAGACAACTTTGCGCGCCGTTTGTGCTCACGCGTAGATGCGCAAATTTTATCCCCACTAGACTGGAAAAATTTTTCAACCACGCGTTTGATGAGCGATATGCTCTACGTAATCGCACAGGTTAAAACACCTAAAAAAAGTATTATTAAGGAAGTTCAAGACACCTATTTTTTATCTGCCCTATTCCCCACTGGCGAACAAACAGCCACCTTTGATATGGCGGCTGAAAATAGCCTGCACGAACTCAACAAAACGGTTGATTCGCTAGAAAATATTTGGAACAAATACTGCGCGGGCAATCGCGATTTGGCACCGACCTTTGCGCAAGAAAGCAAAAAACTTGTTGAGAATTTCGAAGCCGTTAAGCAATCCGATTTAAAACGATTGGGTAAGGCGTTATCCGCCACTGCCAAATGGTTGCAATCAAGCAAACAAAACTTCTCTGATGACGTGGGCATGGAAGTGGCAACGGCAATTTTGCTCTTTCACAATGCCTTGCAAAACTTTCGTTATTTGGGAGTTGACTTCACCAAACAAGTCAATTTGATGGTCGGGCGCTTGCAGGGTTGTGTCTCTGGCAAACCACCACCGGAAGATGCCAACTTGCCTGTATTGGATGATATGACACGCCAAGCCCAAGAAAAAATGCTCTTGGCGCAGCTGGGGCAAGAAATTCAAAGCAATATGGCGCAAATCGAACAAATTTTGGATAATTTCTTCCGTGATCCGTCCAACCGAGACGATTTGACCAAACTTGCCCCACTTTTTCACCAAATCAACGGGGTGTTCGCATTGCTTGGGCAACCCGAAGCATTAGGGGCAATTAACGATTGCGCCCAATTCTGTGAAAAATTTGAAGAATCTGGTTACGCCGTTAATCCACAAGACTTTGAGCATGTGGCCGATGAATTCTCCATGATAGGGCAATATATCGACACCATTTCAAACGGTGCCGAAAGTTACGATGCTTACCGCGAATACGTGCAAACGCAGTTCTTATCGCCTTCTGTGCAAATTGCCGCACAAACATTAGAATTAAAACCCGCCATTATGGATGCCGAATCCAAGGCGGAAGCAGCAAAACAAGCCACCGAAGCGGAAGCAGCAAAACAAGCCGCGGCGGCTTCTGCCGGCGGTGGTGGCGCGGGCGGCGATTCTGCTGGCGCAGGCACAGGTGGCACAGCAACAAGCGGCACAATTATCGCTGGTCCCGGTTCTATCGTGGCAGGTTCTGAAGCCTTTGCTGGCCAAGCTCCCGCAGGTGCAGCGGCAACTGCCGCCCCGGGTGCCACACCAACCATTATTGCAGGCGGCACGCCCCCTGCTTCTTTTGCTGCCACTACGGATGGTCAAGCCATTCCGGGCGCTCCAATGGCAGGAGCCATGGCGGCTCCCGCCGGTGGCGGCGTTGCCCCCGCGGGTCTTGCATCAGCTGCAGGCGGGTCTATCCCTGAAATTCCCCAAGGCGTTGCACCAATTATGATGATGGCTCCCGCGGGCTTTGCCGCCCCAACAGAAGGTGCAACAGCTGAACCCTCCATCGGAACGGTAAGCACTGCCAGCGCGGGAGGCGTTGGCACAGCGCCCGCAAGCGCAACCTCTGCTACCACTTCCGAAACTACAACTGAAACCAGTAGTACCAGTGCGCCTGGCGCATCCAGTGGCGGTGCGAGCGCCGCTACTGCCAAAGCCGATAAAGGAACGGATGACGGCAAAACGACTAGCGAAGCCATTGAATCAACAAATATCCAAACCAAAGACGATATTCACACCGGCGGTACCAGCATTTCTACAAATGGTAGCGGCGTTACTGAAGAAGTCACGGAAGAAATTACTGAAACTTCTGAATTTGAAGATTTTATCTTCGGCGATGGCGACGCGGCGGCAACCGCAACAGAAGAAATTTCTAACTCTGAAACGGCTACTTCTAGCACAACGCCAACATCTGCCGCTCCAACTCTCGCACCAGCGGCACCAGCGGCGCCTGCGGCTTCTGCAACTCCCGCACCAGCACCTGCTGTCACGCCCGCATCACCTGCGGCTCCCGCGGCAGAAATGCAAGCATCGACCACTGCATTTGCACCATCAGCACCTACAACATCCCCTTTAACTGAAATCTCGGCAGCTTCTTTTGCAACAACGGCTCCAACCGCCCCAGCGGCGGTTGCCACGCTAACACCTTCGGCAGAAACATTTGCGCCTGCAACGTCGTCAGAATCTTTTGCTGCATCTCCTGCGATGGCAACGCCATCTCCTACCGCCGCACCGTCAGCATCAACGGCTCCTGCTGCACCTGCGGAATTTTCACCAACCGCATCATCCTTTGCATCGCCTGCTTTTGCACAACAACCTGCAATGCCCGGTGTCGCACCGCAAATGACAACTCCTGCGGAGTTTTCACCAACTGCATCATCCTTCACTTCACCTGCTTTTGC
>ERZ1035025.1059-NODE-1059-length-15177-cov-4.376075_pt1 | contig 15177 bp, 14 predicted proteins | sample MGYA00520619_ERZ1035025 | MGnify/ENA primary metagenome ERZ1035025 (study PRJEB33766, sample SAMN09781742) | gut metagenome | biome: gut microbiome | host: Homo sapiens | place: Madagascar | study: EMG produced TPA metagenomics assembly of the PRJNA485056 data...
GATGGAGTTACCACCCCAGGAACCACAACCCAGAGTCAGGGAAGGTGCGAGTTTAAAGTTGTACAGGTCACCGATACCACCCTGAGAAGCAGGGGTGTTGATCAGGATACGCGCAGTTTTCATCATCTGACCGAAGTGAGCAACACGCTCTGGCTGGTTGTCCTGGTCAGTGTACAGACAAGAGGTGTGACCGATACCGCCCATGGCAACCAGCTTCTCTGCTTTCTCAACCGCATCTTCGAAATCTTTCGCACGGAACATGGCAAGCGTAGGAGACAGTTTTTCGTGAGCAAACGGCTCGCTTTCATCAACAACTTTCACTTCACCGATCAGGATTTTGGTTGTTGCCGGAACGGTAAAGCCTGCGAGTTCAGCAATTTTGTAGGCTGGCTGACCCACGATAGCGGCGTTCAGCGCGCCATTTTTCAGGATAATGTCCTGAACCGCTTTCAGCTCTTTGCCCTGCAGCAGGTAGCCGCCGTGGCTGGCGAAACGTTCGCGAACCGCGTCATATACGGAATCCACGACCACAACAGACTGTTCAGATGCACAGATCACGCCGTTATCGAAGGTTTTAGACATCAGCACAGACGCGACAGCACGTTTGATATCAGCGGTTTCATCGATAACAACAGGGGTGTTACCCGCACCCACGCCGATAGCAGGTTTACCGGAGCTGTATGCGGCTTTAACCATGCCTGGACCACCGGTCGCCAGAATCAGGTTAATGTCCGGGTGATGCATCAGCGCGTTGGAGAGCTCAACAGAAGGTTGGTCGATCCAGCCGATCAGGTCTTTTGGTGCACCCGCAGCGATAGCCGCTTGCAGGACGATATCTGCAGCTTTGTTAGTCGCGTCTTTCGCACGTGGGTGTGGAGAGAAGATGATTGCGTTACGAGTCTTCAGGCTAATCAGTGATTTGAAGATTGCAGTAGACGTTGGGTTAGTGGTCGGAACAATACCGCAGATGATGCCGATAGGTTCAGCGATGGTGATGGTACCGAAGGTGTCGTCTTCGGACAGCACGCCACAGGTTTTCTCATCTTTATAGGCGTTGTAGATATACTCGGAAGCGAAGTGGTTTTTAATCACTTTATCTTCCACGATACCCATGCCGGATTCGGCAACGGCCATTTTAGCGAGAGGGATTCGAGCATCTGCAGCAGCCAGTGCGGCCGCGCGGAAGATTTTATCAACCTGTTCTTGGGTGAAATTGGCATATTCACGCTGGGCTTTTTTAACGCGCTCGACGAGGGCGTTCAGTTCAGCGATATTAGTAACAGCCATAATGCTCTCCTGATAATGTTTAAACTCTTTTAGTAAACCAGCGCTCGATACGTCACACAGTATAGACAGAGCCGATACGACTTGCGTAACACAAAGTAAAACAAAGAGTTACTTTCTGCGTCAGCACACTAATTTACTAAAAGAGCCTTACCTTAGCATCATCCCTTTTTGTCAGGTGACCTCCCTGGGGGTGTAACCAAGATTACTCACTTCTGAGTACGAAAATCATGATCTGTGTCAATTTTCCCCCAAGCTGATACCTTTCAGCAGGGTTATTTTGTGCTGATTTTTCCAGTGTTAAATAATTACGTAAGTATTGGAAGTGGCGCTATCATTGATTATACATATGTTTAACATCCTGAAATGATAACGTTTTGGTACAGATTTCAAGTGAAGTATGCTGATAAAAAGGGTATCTTCAGCGCGATTTCTCACGACAAATTGTCAGTCCAGGGCATGTGTATAAGCGGAGCAAAACGTGATCCAAACGCTCTTTGATTTTCCAACGTATTTTAAATTTTTTATTGGTCTGTTTGCCCTGGTCAACCCGGTGGGGATCATTCCTGTCTTCATTAGTATGACGAGTTACCAGACAGCGGCGGCCAGGAACAAAACCAACCTCACCGCTAACCTGTCGGTAGCGATCATATTGTTGACCTCTCTTTTTCTCGGCGACACGATTCTTCAGCTGTTCGGGATTTCCATTGATTCTTTCCGTATTGCCGGCGGGATCCTGGTGGTGACCATCGCCATGTCCATGATCAGCGGTAAGCTGGGCGAGGATAAGCAGAATAAACAAGAGAAGTCAGAAACCGCTATTCGCGAAAGCATCGGCGTAGTGCCGCTGGCCTTACCGCTGATGGCCGGTCCGGGTGCCATCAGTTCAACCATCGTCTGGGGTACGCGTTACCATAGCCTGATGCACCTGATTGGCTTTTCAGTGGCTATTGCCATTTTTGCGCTCTGCTGTTGGGGTGTGTTCCGCATGGCACCCTGGCTGGTGCGCTTGCTGGGTCAAACGGGCATCAACGTCATTACGCGTATCATGGGCCTGTTGCTGATGGCGTTAGGGATCGAATTCATCGTCACGGGTATTAAAAGCATTTTCCCCGGTTTATTGCATTAATACTTCATATGAAAGGACGGAGCGACGGCTCCGTTTTTTTACGTGATTATCAGCAAATCATATAACTAAAGTTGAAATGCTCACATATCATAATAAATTCTACTGATAATGTTCATTGCTTGTATTTCAATAGGTTATTAATTCCGCCTCAACCCGCCTGCACAGAAAATCTTCGATCGCTCTGTTATTTTACTCACATGATACTCTTGGGCTTGCTGAGAGATAACCGAAATGATATTAGTAATTTCAACATTCCCCTAGACGAATGTGCTAAATAATAACCAGTTGTTAAATTTTTGTACAAAATCACTCGATGATAGCGCAGCGAAGCGCTTGGAGAGAAAATTTTCTCTATCCTGTTGAATGTCATGTTGTTTTACTGATGTTCGATGTCTGGCAGGGCTGCCCTCAACGATACGGTACTCACCGTAAAAGAGAATTGCTTAACAAATTTGCAAAATGTATTGGCGCACGTTTACGCCATTTGATACTTTCCGGCCTAATATTTTGCAGCATAAAACAATCAGATGAGAATTATTTTCATATAGTTCTCTTCTCAGATATCCAGCGCAGGCCTCAAACAGGGGAGGCCTGTAAAGAATCGACGCAAGACGGCCACACGAGCGGTCAGTAATAAAAAAGTCGGTGATAGCAAGCAGTAAAAGAAGAACCTGACAGCAGCAAAAAAAACTCCTGCGCTGTACAGGCCCCAACAGGGGATTACACAGCTGGCGAAGGCCAGTCATTATAATGAGTGGAGTACCAACACAATGTCCATCATCACAAAAAAAAATCTGGTAGCGGCGGGGATTTTAACTGCGCTAATCGCGGGAAACGCTGCAATGGCTGCGGACGTTCCTGCAGGTGTTCAGCTGGCGGAGAAGCAGACGCTGGTGCGTAACAACGGTGCGGAAGTTCAGTCTCTCGACCCGCACAAAATTGAAGGTGTTCCTGAGTCTAACGTCAACCGCGACCTGTTCGAAGGTCTGCTGGTAACGGACGTAGACGGCCACCCGGCACCGGGCGTGGCAGAAAAATGGGAAAACAAAGATTTCAAAGTCTGGACCTTCCATCTGCGTAAAGATGCGAAATGGTCCGACGGTACGCCGGTGACGGCTGAAGATTTCGTTTATAGCTGGCAGCGTCTGGCGAATCCAACGACCGCCTCTCCGTATGCGAGCTACCTGCAATATGGCCATATTGCCAATATTGATGACATCATCGCGGGCAAAAAACCGATCACCGATCTGGGCGTTAAGGCGATCGATGCCAATACCTTCGAAGTCACGTTGAGCGAACCTGTTCCGTACTTCTATAAGCTGCTGGTTCACCCGTCTGTCTCCCCGGTACCAAAATCCGCCGTGGAAAAATTTGGTGAAAAATGGACCCAGCCTGCCAATATCGTGACCAACGGTGCCTATAAGCTGAAAGACTGGGTGGTCAACGAGCGTATGGTGCTTGAGCGTAACCCGCAATACTGGGACAACGCGAAAACCGTTATTAATCAGGTTACCTACCTGCCAATTTCGTCCGAAGTGACTGACGTTAACCGCTACCGCAGCGGCGAAATCGACATGACCTATAACAACATGCCGATTGAACTGTTCCAGAAACTGAAGAAAGAGATCCCTAAAGAAGTTCACGTCGACCCGTACCTGTGCACCTACTACTATGAAATCAACAACCAGAAAGCACCGTTCACCGACGTACGCGTTCGTACGGCGCTGAAGCTGGCACTGGATCGCGATATCATCGTGAACAAAGTGAAAAACCAGGGCGATCTGCCGGCATACAGCTATACCCCTCCATACACCGATGGCGCAAAACTGACTGAGCCAGACTGGTTCAAACAGACGCAGGAACAGCGTAACGCAGAAGCGAAGAAACTGCTGGCCGAAGCGGGCTATACCGCGGATAAGCCGCTCACCTTTAGCCTGCTGTACAACACCTCCGATCTGCACAAAAAACTGGCTATCGCCGTTGCCTCGATCTGGAAAAAGAACCTGGGCGCGAACGTGAAGCTGGAGAATCAGGAGTGGAAGACCTTCCTCGACAGCCGTCATCAGGGCACCTTTGACGTGGCGCGTGCTGGCTGGTGTGCGGACTATAACGAACCGACCTCCTTCCTGAACACCATGCTGAGTGACAGCTCAAACAACACCGCGCACTATAAGAGCCCGGCGTTTGACAAGCTGATCGCCGACACGCTGAAAACCACTGACGAAGCACAGCGTACTGAACTGTACTCTAAAGCTGAGCAGCAGCTGGATAAAGATTCCGCGATCGTTCCGGTTTACTACTACGTTAACGCCCGTCTGGTGAAACCGTGGGTAGGTGGATATACCGGTAAAGACCCGATGGATAATATCTACGTTAAAAACTTGTATATTATCAAGCATTAATGGCAATGAGTGGGGCGGGCGTGCTCGCCCCACGGTGTCTAACCAACGTCACATTATATAGGCACACGCCAGAAGGTACGGGCAATGTTGAAATTTATCCTACGTCGCTGTCTGGAAGCGATTCCGACGCTATTTATTCTCATCACGATTTCCTTCTTCATGATGCGCCTTGCGCCGGGAAGTCCATTTACCGGTGAGCGTACGCTGCCGCCAGAAGTCATGGCGAATATCGAAGCGAAATACCACTTAAACGATCCTATCTCTACCCAGTACTTCAACTACCTGAAGCAGCTGGCGCACGGTGATTTTGGACCGTCATTTAAATATAAAGACTATTCCGTTAACGACCTGGTGGCGTCCAGCTTCCCGGTGTCGGCGAAATTGGGTGCTGCGGCATTCATTCTGGCGATCGTTTTCGGGGTCACCGCTGGCGTCATCGCCGCGCTCAGACAAAATACCAAATGGGATTATGCCGTAATGGGGGTGGCAATGACCGGGGTAGTCATACCCAGCTTCGTTGTCGCGCCATTACTGGTGATGATATTTGCCATTACGCTGAAGTGGCTGCCTGGCGGCGGCTGGAACGGCGGGGCACTCAAGTTCATGATTTTGCCGATGGTGGCATTATCTCTGGCGTACATCGCCAGTATCGCGCGTATCACCCGTGGTTCAATGATCGAAGTGCTTCACTCGAACTTCATTCGTACCGCGCGCGCGAAAGGGCTGCCGATGCGTCGGATTATCTTCCGCCACGCGCTTAAACCGGCGCTGTTGCCCGTGCTCTCCTACATGGGACCGGCATTCGTCGGGATCATCACTGGCTCGATGGTTATCGAAACAATCTACGGCCTGCCAGGCATTGGTCAGCTGTTTGTTAACGGCGCGCTCAACCGCGACTATTCGCTGGTACTGAGCCTGACCATTCTCGTCGGTGCGCTGACCATTCTCTTTAACGCAATCGTCGATGTTCTGTACGCCGTCATCGACCCGAAAATCCGTTACTAACTGGAGCACGCCATGATGTTGAGTAAGAAAAACAGCGAGGCGCTGGAAAACTTCAGTGAAAAACTGGAAGTAGAAGGTCGTAGCCTCTGGCAGGATGCGCGCCGTCGCTTTATGCACAACCGCGCGGCGGTGGCGAGTCTGGTAGTTCTGGTGATCATCGCGCTGTTTGTTACCCTGGCGCCGATGCTGTCGCAATTTACCTATTTCGACACCGACTGGGGCATGATGTCCAGCGCGCCGGATATGGAGTCTGGCCACTATTTCGGCACGGACTCTTCCGGACGCGATCTGCTGGTGCGTGTTGCTATCGGGGGGCGTATCTCGCTGATGGTCGGGATTGCTGCCGCGCTGGTGGCGGTGATCGTCGGGACGCTCTATGGCTCACTGTCCGGCTACCTTGGTGGCAAAGTGGACTCGGTGATGATGCGTATGCTTGAAATTCTGAACTCCTTCCCGTTTATGTTCTTCGTCATCCTGCTGGTGACCTTCTTTGGTCAGAATATCCTGTTGATCTTCGTGGCCATCGGGATGGTTTCCTGGCTGGATATGGCGCGTATTGTTCGCGGCCAGACGCTGAGCCTCAAACGCAAAGAGTTTATCGAAGCCGCACAGGTCGGCGGTGTTTCTACCGGGAATATCGTGGTTCGCCATATCGTTCCTAACGTGCTGGGCGTGGTGGTGGTTTATGCCTCACTGCTGGTGCCAAGCATGATCCTGTTTGAATCCTTCCTGAGCTTCCTCGGTCTGGGTACGCAAGAGCCGCTGAGCAGTTGGGGCGCGCTGCTGAGTGACGGTGCAAACTCAATGGAAGTGTCACCGTGGCTGCTGTTATACCCGGCGGGTTTCCTGGTCGTTACCCTGTTTTGTTTTAACTTTATCGGCGATGGCCTGCGTGATGCCCTCGACCCGAAAGACCGTTAAGGAGCGCCGTCATGACAATGATTGAAACGGCAACCGCGCCACAGGCGCAGCAGCGGAGCGACCTTCTGCTGGACGTAAAAGATCTTCGCGTCACCTTTAAGACCCCGGACGGGGATGTGACCGCCGTGAACGATCTCAACTTCAACCTGCGCGCGGGCGAAACGCTCGGCATCGTGGGTGAATCCGGATCCGGGAAATCCCAGACCGCCTTTGCGCTAATGGGGCTGCTGGCCGCTAACGGTGTGATTGGCGGTTCCGCAAAATTCAACGGTCGCGAAATCCTCAATCTGCCGGAGAACGAGCTGAACAAGCTGCGCGCCGAGCAGATCTCGATGATTTTCCAGGATCCGATGACCTCGCTGAACCCGTACATGCGCGTCGGTGAGCAGCTGATGGAAGTCCTGATGCTGCACAAAGGTCTGGGCAAAGCCGAAGCCTTTGAAGAGTCGGTCAAAATGCTCGATGCGGTGAAAATGCCGGAAGCGCGCAAGCGTATGCGCATGTTCCCGCACGAGTTCTCTGGCGGTATGCGTCAGCGCGTGATGATTGCGATGGCGCTGCTGTGCCGGCCAAAACTGCTGATTGCCGACGAACCGACCACCGCGCTGGACGTTACCGTTCAGGCACAAATCATGACCCTGCTGAACGAGCTGAAGCGTGAGTTCAACACGGCGATTATCATGATCACCCACGATCTGGGCGTGGTGGCGGGCATCTGTGACAAAGTGCTGGTGATGTATGCCGGCCGTACCATGGAATACGGCAAAGCGCGTGACGTGTTCTATCAGCCAGCGCATCCTTACTCGATTGGCCTGCTGAACGCGGTACCGCGTCTCGATGCGGAAGGGGAATCCTTGCTCACCATTCCGGGCAACCCGCCAAACCTGCTGCGCCTGCCGAAAGGCTGTCCGTTCCAGCCGCGCTGCCCGCACGCGATGGAAATCTGCAACAGCGCACCGCCGCTGGAAGAGTTTGCACCAGGCCGCCTGCGCGCCTGCTTTAAGCCGCAGGAGGAACTGGTATGAACGCATTAGATGAAAAACGCAATGTGCTGCTCGAGATTGCTGACCTTAAGGTGCATTTCGACATCAAAGACGGCAAACAGTGGTTCTGGCAGCCGTCGAAGACCCTGAAAGCGGTGGACGGCGTCACGCTGCGCCTGTATGAAGGGGAAACCCTGGGCGTGGTGGGCGAGTCCGGCTGCGGTAAATCGACCTTTGCGCGCGCCATTATCGGTCTGGTGAAAGCCACCGACGGCAAAGTGGCCTGGCTGGGTAAAGATCTGCTGGGCATGAAACCCGACGAGTGGCGCGACGTGCGCAGCGATATCCAGATGATTTTCCAGGATCCGCTGGCGTCGTTAAACCCGCGTATGACCATCGGTGAGATTATTGCCGAGCCGCTGCGTACCTATCATCCGAAGATGTCCCGTCAGGAAGTGCGCGATCGCGTTAAGGCGATGATGCTGAAAGTCGGGCTGTTGCCTAACCTCATCAACCGCTATCCGCACGAGTTCTCCGGCGGTCAGTGTCAGCGTATTGGTATTGCGCGCGCACTGATCCTCGAACCGAAGCTGATTATCTGTGATGAGCCGGTTTCCGCGCTCGACGTCTCCATTCAGGCGCAGGTGGTTAACCTGCTGCAGAAGCTGCAGCGCGAAATGGGGCTGTCGCTGATCTTCATCGCGCATGACCTGGCCGTGGTGAAACACATCTCTGACCGCGTGCTGGTGATGTATCTGGGGCACGCCGTGGAGCTGGGCACCTATGACGAGGTGTACCACAATCCGCTGCACCCTTACACCAAAGCGCTGATGTCGGCAGTGCCGATCCCCGATCCCGATCTGGAAAAGAATAAGACCATCCAGCTTCTGGAAGGGGAATTGCCTTCACCGATTAACCCGCCGTCGGGCTGTGTCTTCCGCACGCGCTGCCCAATGGCCGGGCCGGAATGTGCGAAAACGCGACCGGTTCTGGAAGGCAGTTTCCGACATGCGGTTTCCTGCCTGAAAGTAGACCCGTTATAATCGCAAGGGCTGACATGATGTCAGCCCTTATATTTTGCGAGGTTACTGTGTCGCGTTTATTCACGTCAGCCCGTCGGCGGCTTTATCATGTTTTATTCGATCCTGAAACGGTATCCGGGCGACGCTTCGAAGGTCTTTGTGGTTTATTTGCGCTCCTCAGCGTGGTGGTCATCTTTATTGAGTCAGGCGCCGGGACGCAATACCACCTGACGTTTGACGAATGGCATGTCTTTGTCTGGCTTGAGCTGGCGATTACCCTGGTGTTTACCGCTGAATATTTGCTCAGAGTAATGGCCTGGCCCAACCCGGCCCGATATGTTTTCAGCTTCTGGGGATTTATTGATTTAGCCACCATTCTGCCGCTCTACGTCATGTGGCTGTGGCCGGAAATCAGCCTGAGTTATGTCTTTGCCTGGCGGGCGATGCGCGTTATTCGCGTATTACGTATTCTGAAATTACTGCGCTTTATGCCCTCACTGCGCGTGTTCTGGAGCGCAATTGTCAGCGCGCGGCATCAGCTTATTCTCTTCTACTCGTTTATTGCCATCGTCATGATCGTTTTTGGCGCGCTGATGTATTTGATAGAGGGACCGAAATATGGTTTCACGACGCTCAATGCGTCCGTTTATTGGGCGATAGTGACCGTGACGACCGTGGGGTACGGTGATATCACGCCCCATACGCCGCTGGGCCGCATTGTGGCCTCAGTGCTGATTTTGATTGGCTATTCGGTCATTGCTATTCCGACCGGGCTTATTACCACGCACATGAGCAGCGCATTTCAGAGCCGCAAGCAGCAGCGCAAATGTCCGGCATGTCACCAGGGTGAACATGACCTTAACGCGCGGTTTTGTAACCGCTGCGGAAGTGCGTTGCCGGAGTAAATAAAAAAGGCTGCAATCGCAGCCTTTTTTATTATTCGCGCCAGAGAATATGGCACAGCTTGTGGTCTTTCTCTCGACAGAGCAGGACGCGGGCGAAAATATCGTTAATCTCGCCACCGTCTTCATCGGCCAGCCCGATGACCACTTCGGCAAAGAAGTCAGGATTCAGATCGAAATCCACATGTTCAGCCCAGTCTTCTGAAGGGTCGAACAGTTCGGCACCGCCGCGCTCTTCGAACTGCAGATTAAAGAGGATCACGTCTGCGGGATCGAGGTTATCAACCGCCAGTTCGAGAAAAATGTCATAGGCCTGCTCGAGCGTTTCGTCTTCGGTCAGGCGATTGTTCAGATCCATTTCCATGATGACTACCTGTTTAACATCGTTGGGCACGTTTTACAGCAACGGACTAAAGAAGTAAAACAGTCGTTCGGCAATTCTCTGCCACAGCGGACGTTTTACCCACAGTCTGGCATCCAGCAGCCGCGAGCGGGAGATATAATCATCCTGCACCGCCGCGAGATCGCCGCCAAAGCCGGCATCATCAATAACCAGCGTGATTTCAAAGTTGAGCCACAGGCTGCGCATATCCAGGTTCACTGTCCCCACCAGGCTTAACTCGCCGTCGACAAGCACGCTTTTGGTGTGGAGCAATCCGCCTTCGAACTGATAGATCTTCACCCCTGCAGCCAGCAGTTCGCTAAAGAATGCCCGGCTGGCCCAGCCCACCAGAAGGGAGTCATTTTTGCGTGGCAAAATAATGCTCACATCGACGCCGCGCTGCGCCGCGGTACAGATCGCGTGCAGGAGATCATCGCTGGGGACAAAGTAGGGCGTCGTCATGATCAGGTATTCACGCGCCGAGTACGTCGCCGTCAGCAGCGCCTGATGGATCAAATCCTCCGGGAAGCCCGGCCCGGAAGCAATGGTATGAATGGTGTGGCCGCTGGCCTCTTCAAACGGCATAATATTGCCGTCCGGCGGGGGCGGCAGAATGCGTTTGCCGGTTTCTATCTCCCAGTCGCAGGAGTAAACGATGCCCATCGAGGTGGCAATCGGCCCCTCCATTCGCGCCATCAAATCCACCCACTGGCCCACGCCCGAGTCCTGCTTGAAGAAGCGCGGATCAACCATGTTCATGCTGCCGGTATAGGCAATATAGTTATCGATCATGATCATTTTGCGATGCTGACGGAGATCCATCCGGCGCAGAAACACGCGCAGGAGATTGACCTTCAGCGCCTCAACCACCTCGATACCGGCATTGCGCATCATGCCCGCCCATGGACTGCGGAAAAATGCCACGCTGCCTGCGGAGTCAAGCATCAGACGGCAGTGAATGCCGCGTCGCGCCGCGGCCATCAGCGATTCAGCGACCTGGTCAGCCATCCCGCCAGGCTGCCAGATATAAAAAACCATCTCGATATTATGACGCGCCAGCTGGATATCGCGGATTAATGCCTGCATGACGTCGTCGGACGAGGTCAGCAGCTGGAGCTGATTGCCTTTAACACCACCAATCCCCTGACGGCGCTCGCACAGCTTAAACAGTGACGAGGCGACGCTGCTGTTCTCCTCGGCAAAGATATGCTTGCAGGCCTTAAGATCGTTTAGCCACTTTGCGGTTGAGGGCCACATGGCGCGGGCACGCTCGGCGCGGCGTTTGCCGAGATGAAGCTCACCGAAAGAGAGATAGGCAATAATTCCCACCAGCGGCAGGATGTAGATGATCAGAAGCCAGGCCATGGCAGAGGGTACGGCTCTGCGCTTCATCAGGATGCGTAACGTCACACCCGCGATTAACAGCCAGTATCCTAAAATGACCAGCCAACTCACCACGGTGTAGAAGGTTGTCATAGGTAAAAAAATCCTTTTGAAAGCGTATTGTTATGAGTGTACGCATCAGGATTCATCTGGCAAATAAAAACGCCAGGTAAAAGCGCTGGTTTGCTGCCAGCATGGGTTTATAATGTCGTCTCTGTTAGAGAAAGAGTTGTAGACATGAAGCGCAGTAGAACAGAAGTAGGGCGCTGGCGCATGTTGCGACAGGTGAGTCGTCGCAAGGCTCGTTGGCTGGAAGCACAATCCCGCCGCAATATGCGTATTCACGCCATCAGAAAATGTGGAATGACCCGGCATCGCAACGCGTTGCTGTTCGCAGTCCAGGATATCTGAGTACCATGAGGGCACCGTAATGGTGCCCAATGATTTTATAAAGTCTGATTTTTAGGAGTAGCGTATTTGCAGCGCTACTCCTGCTGTATTGAGCAAAAGGAGGGAGAAGAAGTGTTTGCGGAGTTTGGCGTACTGAATTTCTGGACGTATGTTGTTGGCGCGTTTTTTATCGTGCTCGTACCGGGGCCGAATACCCTGTTTGTGCTTAAAACCGGAATTGGACACGGCGTTAAAAAAGGGTACCTTGCCGCGTCGGGCGTATTTATCGGCGATGCGGTACTGATGTTTCTGGCCTGGGCGGGCGTCGCGGCATTAATTCAGACCACGCCGGTACTGTTTAATATCGTGCGCTATCTCGGCGCTTTCTATCTGCTGTGGCTGGGCGGCAAAATGCTCTGGTCGGTCATTACCCGGCAGAATCACGCACAAGAGAGCGGTACCGAGCCTGCTAGCATGATCATGAAACGTTCGCTGGTATTGAGCCTGACGAATCCAAAAGCGATTCTGTTCTACGTATCGTTCTTCGTTCAGTTCATTGACGTGAACGCACAGAGCACTGGCACCTCTTTCCTTATCCTCGCGACGACGCTTGAGTTAATCAGCTTTATGTACATGAGCTTCCTGATCTTCTCCGGTGCGTTTGTCACGCGTTATCTCAAAACGAAAAAGAAACTGGCAAAGCTGGGGAACGGGCTGATAGGGCTGCTGTTTGTCGGGTTTGCGGCGAGGTTGGCGTCGCTGCATTGATTGATGAAAGGCTCCTGCGGGAGCCTTTTTAATGTCTGGCGTAGCTGGAAAGCCGCGCCAGACAAGGCTTCACGTTTTACTACTAGCAGCCAAAAACCATAAAAAGCGGCTAGGGTGTGGACACATTGTGGACACTCTTACCACCATTAGCACCCTTCAGCGGGTTAAGCGAAATCGCGTCCTCTCGACGATGGGTGCATACCAAGATTTGCACAAACTGCCACGTGGTGTTGTGAGTATCGCTGATGAGTTTGGTGAGCGTGTCGAGGCGGCCAGAGCTGCGGCTAATGAAGGTGAATTTGGCCTGTATATTGCAGCACAAGGTCGGGCGAATGTTCCACGTGATAGCCAGACCGTCTGCGTGGCTCGTAACGTGACTGACGAGGTCAATACCTACAAAGAGGATATAGAGGGAGTCGTGGGCATCTACGCCCCGCACTTGGGTTCTGAGTTGGTACATATTACCCGGTTAGCCGAATGGCGCATCGTAGCCTTTGGATGTTGAGCCTTTGACTTTCAAAAGCGCCTTTGCAGAGCCTCGAAGTCCCGTCAATAACCGTAGAAAGCTCACCGGCGCTGGCTATCCAGTTATTACCCCCCCCTATTAGCAAGCCGCAACGGTGTTAAATCTTAATGAGCGCGGAAGCTATCGGCTGGAATGAGCCCGACGTCATGAAGGTAAAAGCTGGTGCACCGTGCAAAAATCGCCAGCAAAGTAGCAATGCTCCGCCAAAACGACCGAGCAAGCGCCACTAGACAGGATGATCAAGCCCGAAAGGGAACGCGTCGCAAAAAATCGTTTCGATTTGGCGCAGAATGGGATTACCCTGGAACTGTGGGAGCTCGAAGCGTTGGCGTGTGGGCCAATTATGATCTAGGGCGATAAAAGGCTTAATTACGCGATGGTTGATGAGTGGCTAAATTAGTTTTTTTAATGTAGTAGTTGAACTCAGATGAGTGTTATGCTTCTTTGTTATTGATGGTTGAAATGTAATTTTAATAAGTTATAACCTTGTCCATTAAGCGAAGCAAATTTCTTGCTATGATGCATGTATTGGTTAGTTAGTGAGATAAATCGCCACCAATTGGGTATTTATTACCCGTGGAAAGCAGATGCTTTCTAATTTTTACCCCGCGCAACGCCTCAGAGCACCTAAGCGACGTGGCTCGCAAGAGTCATCGCTGCTCCAGATGGTATGGCGTATGGGTATTCGAACCCTTTGGGCGACCAAGGGTTCGTGGAGCAGGGGGCTAGTGCTGTTCAATCTCATCCTTATGAGGGCGAACCATGGTGCTTGAGCGAACATACGTTTGCACATCGTGGGCATAAGGAAAAAGTCATGAATAATGATAAAGTAACCAACGAACAGCAGGCGCAGAACAAATCAAACCGGAAAAAGTGGGCTGCCTATGCGTGGGAAGCGGTTAAATGGGGTATTCGACTGTTTGATTTAATCACACGTCTAGTAGACTATTTGGAAGGGGGAGATATGTGATGCGTCCTCCCTAGTTTCAATTGCGTGGAGTTGCCTAATGTTACATAAAGCCCTTCGTTTGATAAGGCAATACCATAAAGAGTCATTAGTTGAGTTATCAGCATCTTTGGGTATTCCGAAGGAAATAATAGTAGAATTTGAAAGCGGCGCCACATCACCTTCAGTAGATGTTTTACAGCACTATGCTATTCATTTCGATATACCAGTAACATCTTTAGTCTTTTTTTCAGAATCATTAGGTACACAGGGACGTTTGTCTAAGCGGTTACGTCTAAATTTGGCTGATAAGATTCTGGACATTCTAGAGTGGGTGAATAAAAGAAATGAAAAAAAAGAAGAAGCTTAGGATTTCCACTAAAAACAAATCTTATGGTGTGATGGATTCACCATTTTATAAACTTAAAAGCAAAAAAAAACTTGCTGTACTTCTGTGTGTCAATATTAGAGATTTTTCAGTCCTAAAGAAAGATGAAGGGAATTATTCTTTTTTTGAGCAACTATCTAAAAAAGGTAAACCACGAAAAATACAAAAACCTCTAGAAAAATTAGATATTGTTCACACACGCATTGCTAGTTTATTGTCACGTATTAGTTTGCCAGAGTATCTTCACTCAGGTAAGAAAACATGTTCTAATGTGACAAATGCTCGAGCGCATCTTAATAATGAAAAAATGATGACCACTGATATCAAAGCCTTTTTTCCATCAACAACAAGGGCGATGATTTTTTCTTTTTTCTATTCAGTGATGAAAATGTCATGTGATGTTGCGGATATTTTATCTCACATATGCACTTGTCATGATCATTTACCAACCGGCAGTAGAATTAGTATGCCTTTGGCTTATTTTGCAAACTCAAGAATGTTTGGTGAAATACACGAACTTTGCCTAAAGTTAAACATTAAAATGACTGTTTATGTCGATGATCTCACATTTTCTGGCGCTAACGTTAATCGACTATTCTGTGCTGTAACTCGTAAGATTATCAGCAAGCATGGCCATATTATGCATCCAACAAAGACCAAGTTGTATTCTAAAGATAAAGCTAAATTAGTAACCGGAGTGATTGTTTTAGGTGGTCACCTTAAAGTTAGAAATGAACAGCATAGAT
>ERZ1035025.1065-NODE-1065-length-15071-cov-14.869539_pt1 | contig 15071 bp, 15 predicted proteins | sample MGYA00520619_ERZ1035025 | MGnify/ENA primary metagenome ERZ1035025 (study PRJEB33766, sample SAMN09781742) | gut metagenome | biome: gut microbiome | host: Homo sapiens | place: Madagascar | study: EMG produced TPA metagenomics assembly of the PRJNA485056 data...
GTTTGTAGCTTATGACTCCAACGAGAATCGAACTCGTGATTCGACCTTGAGAGGGTCGCGTCTTAACCGCTTGACCATGGAGCCAGTTTTATTTGAGGTGGTCTGTTGCAACCACCTCTATTTATTATACGGATTATTTTAATAATGTCAATACTTTTTTTAAATTAATTTTCTTATTTTTAAATATTCAAGAATCATTTCCACACATCCATCAATTCCAAGAACTCCTTCATCCAAACACAACTCATAACCATTTGACATTCCCCAGATCTCACTTGTGTAATATTTGTGGAATTCGTATCGTTTGGAATCTTCCGTCTCAATCTCTTTGACCGCCTGTTGTTTTGACATTTTAAGATGTTTCATCAGATTATTAATTCGGATTTCTTTATCTGCATGCATGAAAATTCTTACCGTATTTGGGCGGTTACGGAACAGATAGTTTCCGCAGCTATCCATAACAATCCCACCAGTATCTCCCACAACTCCTTTGATAATTCCAAATGGAACGTCATTTGATCTTACACTCTCACTCATTGCAATTGCATACAGCAGGCTGTTTACTTTTCTGTCATTAAAAAATGCATTTAACTCATCATAATCTTCTGTTCCTTCCACTGCTTTTAAAAGATGAGCTTTGTCATAAAGCGGCAGATTAAACTGCTTTCGAAGCTTTGCCGCTACTTTTTCTCCCATCGTTCCATGTTCTCTTCCGATCGTGATGATCATTTTTTCATTTGCCATGATTCCTTTCCTCCTCTTTTAAATAAGCTGAGCAAACCCTGATACAAATACAACAGTCAAAAGACCTGCAACTGCAACTGCCAAACTGCTCATAGCTCCTTCTACAGGTCCCATCTCGATCGCCCTTGCTGTTCCGATCGCATGAGAAGCTGTTCCAAGTGCCAGACCTTTTGCCAGCGGATTTTTAATCTTAAAAATATGAAATACGGTATCTGCGATCACATTTCCGAGAATTCCTGTAATAATGATCACTGCCACTGTGATCGTCACAATTCCTCCAAGTTCCTCTGATATTCCAATTCCGATTGCTGTCGTAATTGATTTCGGAAGCATTGTCACATACTGCTGATGGTTAAACCCAAAGATCATGCATAATACAAATATTCCGAACAAACTAGCCAATGTTCCTGATAAAATGCCACATACAACAGCTACGAGATTCTTTTTTAGAAGCTCTAACTGCTCATATAGTGGGACCGCAAGACATACCGTAGCTGGTGTTAACAGATAAGATATGTATTTTGCACTCGCATTGTACACTTCATAACTGATTCCTAATACTTTCAACGCAACGATCACGATCACAATGGATATTAACAATGGATTTAAAATTGCTAACCCAAATTTCTTCTTTAACAAAAGTCCGATCTCATATGCGATCAAACTGATCGTCACTCCTACAAATAGTGATTGTCTGAATACCTCATTCATTTTTGATTCCTCTCTTTTGTGCTATCATTTGTGCTACTCTTCCTGTGACCACCATAACCAAAATAGTGATCACAACCGTGATGACCATAATCGGCAACAATAATGGTCTTAACACTCCCCATGAGTCGATCAGCCCTGCTGCTGCCGGAATAAACATCACCGGCATAATCTCGATCAAAAAGAATGCTGCATCTTTTACCTGGCTTGTCTTTAAAATGCCGGTAACCAGACAAAAAAGCATCAACACAAGTCCATACACACTTGCCGGTATTGGCAATGGTATGAACATCTTAAGCACTTCTCCCAAAAAAGAGAGCAGTAAAATAATCATAAATTGTCTAAGAAATTTCATACAATCCTCCAGTTTCTCATATTAGTCTTCTCTTATGTATACAATATTATGGTACTACCAACTTTTAATGTCAATACTTTCTTCCAAATAAACAAGTGAAAAAAATAGAATCCTGCTGATGCAGAATCCTATTTTTTTCATTTTATTTTTTTACAACTTTTGCTGCCTTCGCATTGATGTAACCTACAAATTTTCCTGATTTTGTATACAGCGCCAGATATTTATGTCCATTTTCATGGTTATATCTGTATTTTGCAGTGTATGTTTTCTTATAAACTTTTGTCTTTGATTTCTTCCATTTAAAGTTCTTATATAATTTGTAACTCTTCTTTACAATCTTGACTCGTTTACCGTATTTATATGCCTTTCCCTGTTCAGGATCTGTTGCATATCCAAGACGTTTCGCTGCTTTTTTATTGATATATCCTACGAATTTTCCAGATTTTGTGTATAGTGATAAATATGTGGAACCATTTTTATGGATATATTTATATTTTGCAACATATGTTTTGTTGTATGGATTTACGTTTGCTTTCTTCCACTTAAAGTTCTTATGTACTTTATATTTCTTTGTTTTGATCTTCACACGATAGTTGTATTTGATCGCAGGTCCCTGTGGAAGTCTCTTATAAGTAACACTTTTCTGTACAATTCCATCTTTGTTTGCACTTATCTTTAACTTATAAGATTTATTCTTTGGCTCATATCCTGATACTTTTGGAAGATTGATCGTTCTTGTCTTTCCTTTTTCTACTTTTGCATATTGTGTCTCACAAATCTGTTTACCATTCTCATCACAGATCTTGATCGCTGTGATCTGCTCTGTTCCCTTTGAAACAGAATCTTTGTAGAAGTTTAATGACTGCAGTGGGTATCCGTTGGTATCAAACAGTGAATTATTATCCCAGCTGCTTCCACCCCATGCAGGTTCTCCATTGTAGTACAGCTTATCATTTGTGAAGTATCCAACAGCTCCTTTGGATGCCCATCCTGTTCCATATTCATCTGCAATCTTCTTATTATATTCCCAGTTTCTCCATCCTGCTTTTACTGGAATCCATGCTGGTTCCCAGTAAAAGGCACCTAGACCATTATCTTCTGACATCACAGTCTTATACAAATCTGTTAATTCATCCACCTGTCCCTGTGGTCCAACAGAATATGCACTTGTATCTGCATCTTCTCCAATAGAGTTTGCTGTTCCATCAGCATCCTTTAAGCTGTTGACCCAGCTTGTCTCTAAAACTGCAAATAATTTTCCATAAGAAGCTGCAAGTTTCTGTACTTTCTTAAGCGTATTTGGTGTATTGGCTTTTGCCCAGGTTGACCAGAATGGATAATAAGAAGATCCTAAAACATCATAATCTACTTTATCTCGTTTCCATGTATCCATAATATACTGATATTTTTTTACATTCGGAGTTTCCAGATGTAATGCTATCAGTGTCTTTGGAGACACTTCTCTAACCGCCTTGATTCCTGCTTTTAGATATTTATTGATGGTCTGAGACTTTTTCTTATCTCCCCATATTGCATCATATGTTTTTCCTTCATCTCTATTTAAGTAAATTCCAAATGCACCGTTCGTAAGTTCGTTACCAACCTGAGTCATTCCGATATCAGCACCAGCTTCTTTAAACTTCTTAACTGTATCTTTTGTAAACTCGTAGATATTATTGTACATCTTTGTCTCATTATTCGCATCATTTTTCCATGCTTTTGGCAATAACTGCACGGATGGATCTGTCCAGAAATCAGAATAATGGAAATCAAGAAGTATCTTCATTCCATACTTAGATGCTTCTTTTGCAATCTTAAGACCGGTTTCAACATCATTGCCTCCACCACCATAAGTCTCATGATTTTCATTAAATGGATCATTCCAAATACGGATTCTTACATAATTGACTCCACTGTCATGAAGAACTTTTACCAAGGAAGCTTCTTCTCCATTATAATCATAGAATTTTACACCAGCATTCTTTAATGCCTGATAAGATGAAATATCTACTCCTCTGATCGCATTCTGTGACATATCTGAAACTTTCTTAATCTTCACCTGTAGTGCTTTTAATCCTGTATCTCCGCCATACTCCCATGGATCTTTATAACTGCTTACATCTACTTGATTTCCCTGTGCATAAGCAAAGATTGCTAATGAATACATTGCCTGTCCACCATCATCAAAGAATGAATACCAGTCTCCCACGCTCTCTGCATGGTCATAGATGATTCCACCAGTATTCTTCTCATCGATCGTTGCTGATAATAACTGATAGATATTGTCTGCCTGTGTAGCAATACTAGCCTTATCATCTTCATCTTTCCATGGATATTTTACATTTGAAACGATCAGCTGTGCATCTTTATTGACCTTTGCACTTTCCTGATTCTTTTCAAATTCTTCACGAAGTGTTTTGATATTATCATTTGTATTATCATCCGGGTATACATTCACTCCAAGATAATCATAAGATATATTATTCCACTCTCCATTTAACTGTTCCTGCACCCATTTGATCCCTTCTGGTTCACTTGGCATAGAAATGCTGACTGCTGTTTTCATGGATTTGTATGTATCTTTTATCTCTTTTGTAATCTTTCCAATCTGTACAAATCCATCATTGTCACTGATTCCAAGAAAATTGTAATTCACTTCATTTCCAACTGTCACAATATCTGGAAGTGCATCATTATCTTCTAAGTCTTTTAATGTCTCTTTCGTATAAGCAATGGCTTTCTCTCCTGCATCCTCAGACGTCCATCCACTTGGAAGATTCTGTGTGTTACCATATGTCATCTCATCAGAATAAAGTAACACTGCATTGGTCTTTAATCCTGCTTTCTTTGCTTCTTTTAATGTTTTCTTAGCATTATCGAGTGACAGATATTCGTTATCTCCGCTTGGATTCACTGCGATCTTTACAGAAATTGTATTAATCCCCTGTGTTTTTACATAATCAAACAGATTATCAACTTCGATTCCCTTATAATCCTTCCAGACCTTTCCCCAGCCGATATTCTGCTGATAATGGGTGAAATCAGCACCTAAGATCGTCTTATCACTATCAATTCCCTCAATCTTCTTGTACTGTTCCATTGTCTTTTTTGCTTCATCGCTGCTATCACTCTGATCATCAGAAGCCTGCACAGAGATCCCATTTGTCTGTGATGTTGGTGATGGGACAGGCGTCGCTGCTGATACTGTCATCCCACCAGTCGTGGCGACCATTGATACCATCAAAGCTGTTGCTAACAACTGCTTCATATTTCTCATAAAATACTCTCCTTCCTATATCCTTTCTTGTTATAACTATACTTGTTATTATAACATCTCTTTAGCGAAGATACATCATTAAGTTAAAAAAGTCTTTCTGAAATTGTATCTTTTTAACTGTTTGATACTCTTTCGTCTTATCGGGCGTCCCATATATATAATATGCAGAAGAAGTAAGTCCCCCTCTTTCTAAACGTTCTCTTTTAAACCAGTTTCCAAATGAACTTGTCGGTCTGCTTTTGATCGGATGAGAATCAAGCACCAGATATTTCTTTGTTTTTTGATCAAAATCTGCAATTGTTACATAATGTCCTGGGACATGTGAGATCGCAACACAGCCTTTTTTCAGATACTCCCTGACCTCTGATGTCGAATAACTTGTTTTAATAAAAGAAAATCCATAGGCATTTCCAAATTTCTTTGCTGCTGCCTCAAAAATCCCATCCTGCGTTCCTGATCCTATGATCCTATAATGTTTTTGTACTGCATAATCCGCAAAAAGCATTGGGTCCACAAATTGTCCATTGAGGGCATACACTGCATTTGTGATTGCTACAACTCCACATCCTGCTGCCGCCATTTTTCCACTGTAATCGGAGACATTGCCATAATCTTTTCTTGCCCATGCCGGATCAAACTGCATAAAATCTCTGTATGGATCGACATTCTTATTCCCCAGCCGCGTAAATTTCCATTGAAATCTGGAACTTTCTGCCTGTTTTTCAGGTTCACTAAATGTATTTTTCATATCTTCAGCTTTCGTAGAATTTAAATCATTGTCCTGATCCATCGTCAGATATTTCCCTGTTGTTATGTCTTTTATATAAAAATGGTCATATTCTCTTACAAGCTTCCATTGTGTATTTTTCTGGTCTTTTGTCTCGACTTTATATTGTTGTTTTCCAGAAAAACTAATCTTTGCTTCAAATCCATGACCTGTTTTCTGATTTTGCACCCAGTATGTTCCATCGCCTAACAGCTGCTTTTCGCTTCCATTATATGCGATTGCCTCTTTTCGATATTTTTTCTTCTCGATCCAGCCGATTCCATATCCTTTCTTTTTTTCATAAATAACCTGTATATAGCCTGAAGTTTTACCAACTACGATCACTCCTGAATACTTTGGTGCCGTATCAATCTTTTTTGATCCAGAAAAATCCTCATACACATTTATCTTCTTTTTCAAAAATGCATACTGTTTCTTGAATGATGTATCATTGATCTTTTGTTTAAATTGATCATAGATTTCTTGTGGATCATCAAAATATCCTGGCTGCGCTGCCTGTACTTTCATCGTAGAACATAGAATGAAGATTACACATAACACCAGGCTTATCCATCTCTTTTTTTCCTTATATTGTTTTATCATCTGATTTTCCTTTTATTTTATGAATTCTATTGACAGTGTTTCGTTTTCATGATAAATTATAAATCAGTTCTGCTGCTGTGGCACAGGAGGTAGCGCACCTCATTGGTAGTGAGGAGGTCACGGGTTCAACTCCCGTCAGCAGCTTATACAAGAATGGCTTAAAACTTATTGTTTTAAGCCATTTTTTATTGTATCAACTATTCTTTTCATCATTTTTGATCTTTCTGCGGATTCTTTGAATCGCATTATCAATCGATTTATCAGTTTTTCCAAGCTTTTTTGCGATCACTGTATAATTATCCCCATTTAGATAATAATACATAACCTGTTTTTCAAATTTACTTAATTTCTGGTTGATCTTTTGGTAATAATCTTTAATCTCTTCTTTTCGAAGCAATCTCTCCTCTGGAGTTTCATCAGGATTCTCTAAGGTCTCATCAAGTGCGAACTCATCCCCCTGATCTTTGTATTCAAACAAAGAAATTGATGTATTTAACGGAATATGTTTTTTCCTGTTAAATGCTGTGATCGTTGTATAGATCTGTCTTTGTACACATAGATATGCAAATGTCGAAAACGAAGTACTCTTTCCTTCCTTGTAAGATGTTATCGCCTTAAAAAGCCCGATCATTCCTTCCTGAATCAGATCTTCTTCATCTCCACCTGCGAGAAAAAATTTTCTTGCTTCTTTTCGCACCATATCCCTGTATCTTTCTAACAGACATTCCATGGCGTCATCACTGCCGCCACGGATCTGTCTTAGCAATTCCTCATCAGAAATTGTTCTTAATTCATTCATTATTTATTTTCCCAGTCGTTGTCTTACAACTTCAAATGCTAAAACGCCAGCTGCTACCGATGCATTCAGAGAATCAATATCTCCTTTCATTGGAATAGAAGAAATAAAATCACACTTTTCTTTTACAAGACGACTGACTCCACTTCCTTCATTTCCAATAACAAGTCCGATAGAACCTGTTAAATTCTGACGGTAGATTACTTCTCCATCCATATCTGCACATGCAAACCACATACCACGTTCTTTTAATTCATCCATAGTCTTTCCAATATTGGTAACTTTTACTACAGGTGTATAATTGATCGCACCTGCAGATGTTTTTGCAACAGTTGGTGTGATTCCGACAGCGCGGTGTTTTGGAATGATCACTCCATGAGCACCTGCAAGGTTCGCTGTACGAATGATTGCTCCAAGATTGTGTGGATCTTCGATTCCATCAAGCAGGATAAAGAAAGGATCTTCCCCCTTTTCTTCTGCTCTTTTGAACAGATCATCAATCGTTCCATACTCATATGCTGCAACAATTGCAACAACTCCCTGATGATGTTCATTTGTCAGCTGGTTTAAACGCTCTTTATCTACAAATTTAAGAATCGCATCTGTTTTCTTAGCTTCTCTTACGATCGTACGGATTGGTCCATCCTGACATCCATCCAGCACAAAAATCTTATCAATTGGTTTCTTTGCTCTTAAAGCCTCGATCACGGCATTACGTCCCGCGATCAGATCTTCTTTATGATTCATGTTCTTCTCCTGTTTCTTCTTTCTTGTTTAAATCAAAACCGATCCCGATCAGTTCGATGATACGGTCCATATTTCCTGCCAGATATAAATACCCAACTAAAGCTTCCACTCCTGTTGCTTTTCTATAATCCATCATAGATGCATTTTTCGCAACAGAACCCGATTTTGAATTTCTTCCACGCTTGTAAACTGCCATCTCTTCTTCTGTTAAAAATGGTTCGATCTTTTCAAACACTTCTTTTTGCGCGGAAGCTTTTACCATACTGCTTGACTTTTTGTGATATTTGTTCACACTCATATTTCCAGCAGATATAACGATTGTTCTGATCACAATCTCATAGATCGCATCTCCAATATACGCAAGAGATAATGGTGAATAACTTTTTGGATCTAATCCATCAAGAGACAGTCCTTCTTTGATCTTATTAATTAAGCTCTGCTCCATTTTACACCTTCTCTTGTATCTTTTAACACGATACCCTGTTCTAATAACTGATCTCTGATCTCATCTGCTCTTGCAAAATCTTTGTTCTTTCTTGCTGTCTGACGCTCTTCGATCAGTTTTTCGATTTCCTCATCTAAGATTTCTTCTTCTTTTGTTGTCTCAATTCCAAGAACTCCGCAGAGATCTTCTAATACTTTTAAGACTTTCTTTGCATAATCTGCGCTGAAATCTTTGACTGTTGAGTTTGATTCACGAACGATCTCAAAGATTGCTGAAACTGCATCTGCTGTATTAAAGTCATCTTCCATCGCATCTTCAAATTTCTTTACAAGTGCTTCAACATTGGCAAAATGTTCTTTTTCTGCATCACTTAATGTTCCCGTTTCTTCTTTGGCTGCCATCTCTCTACAAAGATCGATCGCTGTTAAAATACGGTCTAATCCTGTCTTAGCACTTTCTACTAATGTATCACTGAAATTTAATGGTGTTCTGTAATGTGCACTTAACATAAAGAAACGGATCACCTGTAATGGGTATTTTTCTCCGATCTCACGAACTGTAAAGAAGTTTCCTGCGGATTTGGACATCTTTTTATTATTGATATTTAAGAATCCGTTGTGCATCCAGTAATTTGCAAACTTCTCATCGTTGCATGCTTCACTCTGTGCGATCTCATTTTCATGATGAGGGAAGATTAAGTCCTCTCCACCTGCATGGATATCGATCGTATCCCCAATATATTTCTTAGACATCTCAGAGCATTCGATATGCCATCCTGGTCTTCCTTCTCCCCATGGAGAATCCCATGCGATCTCTCCTTCTTTCTTTGGTTTCCATAATACGAAATCAAGCGGATCTTTCTTTCCTTCTTCTCCTGTTACCTTGATCTCACGATGTCCAGCTTCCAGATCATCAATATTTTTCTTGGAAAGTTTTCCATAATCTTTAAAAGATCTTGTCTTGAAATATACAGTTCCGTTCACTTCATATGCGTGGCCTTTTTCGATCAATGTCTCGATTATTTTGATCATTCCACCGATCTCTTCTGTGGCTCTTGGCTGGTGTGTTGCAGGTTTGATATTCAATGCCTGCATATCCTGTTTGCATTCTTTGATATATCTTTCTGCAATTTCTGTTGCTGTCACACCTTCTTCATTTGCTTTCTTGATGATCTTATCATCAACATCTGTAAAATTTGAAACATAGTTCACTTCATAACCTTTATATTCAAAATAACGGCGGACTGTGTCAAAGATGATCATTGGTCTCGCATTTCCAATATGAATATAATTATAAACTGTTGGTCCACATACGTACATTCCAATTTTTCCAGGATGTACTGGAACAAATTCTTCTTTTTGTCTTGTCAGTGTATTGTAAATTTTCATTTTTCTTTTTCCCTTCTGAGTGCTTCTGAATTTTGATAATGTATAATAAATGTTTCCAGTGCCTGCCGTAATTCTGCATTCTCTCTTGCAAGCTTTTCAATATCCATATCGACAGGGTTTGGAAGATCGATCTGGTCAAGTACCAGACTCTGGATGCGGTTTACTCTCTCTCCATCCTGTTTTACAACTTTACCTGGAACTCCGACAACCGTAGAGTTTGGTGGTACATCCGATACAACAACACTTCCTGCACCGATCTTTGAGTTCTTACCAATTGTGATAGATCCTAAAACTTTGGCTCCAGAACTGATCATAACATTATCTTCGATCGTTGGATGACGTTTTCCAGTTTCGTTTCCTGTTCCGCCTAACGTAACACCCTGATATAATGTTACATTATTTCCAATGATCGTTGTCTCACCAATGACCACTCCATGCCCATGGTCAATAAAGAATCCCTCTCCAATCTGTGCACCTGGATGAATCTCAATTCCAGTTCTTCTTGCCCATTTCTGAGAAATCTTTCTGGCTTTGTAAAACTCTCCCTTCTTATACAACTCATGTGCAACACGATGCCAATACAACGCTTTAACATAAGGATACAAAAAAACTTCCTTTTCTTCCCTTAATGCAGGGTCTCTTAGTTTGATCGTATCATATTGGCTTTTCGCAAATTCTCGAAAACCCATCATAACTTCTAAAACCTCCAATATATAGTATGTAATTTACAGGATATTTCTATATTCCTATAAAAATAAAAAAACTTCGTCTCTTCCATTATCAAAGAGACGAAGTATATCCGCGGTTCCACTCTTCTAAAAGTTTCTGATCATCTTCCTGCATAACTTTGCAGTATTATATTCAGAATACTTTCACTCGAATCCGTTAACGCCGGCGACGTACAAAACTACTTGATTCATCTTGTCTGCTCCCAGATGCATTCCAGACCTCTTTCCCTAAAGCTGCTTTCAGCCGATGACAGCTTCTCTCTGATGGTTCCAAATCGTCTGTACTAATTCTGTTCATTGCATTTAACTACGAATAGTTTATGCTTTTTCATCCAAAATGTCAACTGATTCTTCTTTTTCATACAAAGTATTTCTTCTTTTATTCCGGCAAAACTCTTGCTTTGACCACTGATTTCTTCACTGCACTTCCCACAACGATCGCAATTACAATCTTTGCCGCATCTCCTGGAAGGTATGGAATCACTCCTGCATACAATCCCTGAATAAATGTTAAGTGCATCTGTGCGCACAGCCAGATCGTTCCAAACGCATAAGTCACTGCTGTTCCAAGAACCATACCGATCGCTGCTAATACAACATTTCCAGAAAATTTCTCTACAAAAAATCCACTGATCAATGCCAAAAAGATAAATCCTACCAGATATCCTCCTGTTGGTCCTGCAAGTTTGGCAAGTCCGCCGCTAAATCCTGAAAATACAGGAAGCCCAACCGCTCCAATTAGTAAATATACAAGATAACTGATCGTTCCTCTCTTCATACCAATTACCATAACTGCAAAATAGATTACAAGATTTGTAAAGGAAATTGGCACTGGTGTAAATGGTAACGTAATAGACATTGGTCCTAAAATACATGTTAATGCTGCCATCAAAGCAATCAGTGTCAGATCTTGAATTTTCATTGTCTGTTGTTTCATTATAAATTTCTCCTCGTTTTTAAATATTTTCCTGTTCTGAGTGTTATTATAAGTTGTCAACCTTCTATTGTCAACCTTTATTTTTTTAAAAGTTGACAATAGAAGGTTGACAACTTACATTTCAAAAAAGAAGGAGTACATTTTGATATCAATGTCATTAAGTTAACATTGTTCCAACAATGAAACCGCAAGAGCGATTGAGAAATTATTTTCTTCAATCGCTTTCTTTTTAATTTTAGACATCACAATAAGACAGATCTAAGTCTGTCTAAAATTGGTTTTCAATTTCCAATTATTATGCTACTCTATATAGGAAGCCACAAAATCCCTTTTCTGACCGTTTCCGTGTATAATGTCTGTCTGGTCTGATGGGAATCAGATTCTTTGAAATTATGGCTTCCAATCCGGGTGATGTCGCTTTTTCATAAAAGAATAATCTGCACACATGAACTGCCACGGAAAAGTTTGCTTTGTATGTATATAATCTTTTCTTTTTGCTAATGGCTACGTGTGAGGTAATCATTTCAGAAAAGTTATATATGATTAAATGTGCGTAGATTTCCTGATGAATGCACATCACCTTTTTTGAATGAAAATTCAACATTCCAACCGTATATTTCAAATCTCTGAAAGATGTTTCTATTCCCCAACGCAGCGCATACAGTCGTTTCAATTCTTTCGGAGGATATTTATTCACATCCAGACTTGTGAGTATCGTTTCATAATTTCCCGGTGTTATTTCAAACCTTACAATTCTGAAATTTATCTCATAAAACCGTGTCTGTTCAGATTTTTTGGAGTGTGAAGGCAGAAAATCAAATGTCGCTGAACTTGCAATATAACGATAATGATTTTTATCCTTAAGCAATTTCTTTACATCATTTGTCTGTTTTCTGGTAAGCTTCAATGACACGTCAAGATCAAATTCATTTCTCCTCGGAAGCTCAAGTCCCATTTTTATGCCATTACGTCCATCTTTTATGCGAATAAGAAAAAACCATCCTTTTTCCTGTATATGAGCCATGTCATTGTAAGATTCATATCCTCTGTCAGCAATCACAAGAGCCTTCGGGATTTCAGACCTGTCAACCATTTCATTCAGAGCTCCATGTTCATTTTGGCTTTTTGCAGCCTGAATTATTGCGTCAGTGTAAACATGTTCCTCCAGATCGTACAATGCATTTAAATGTAAAAGATTAAAGGATTTTTTGTCTATGGAAGTGGAAATGTGTGACGTCTTGTCTTTGGGATTTGTTTCAATCTGAATATCAGAGCCATCAACTGCCAGAATTCTCATTTTGTCCGCCGATGCCAGTATCCTGCTCATGAATCCATCAAACACGGCTTTTAGTGCCTCTGGTCTGATTTTTGTGCGCTGCTGCACAAATGCCGATGCAGACGGCATTTCACCGGAAGCCTGAAAGATGTCAATCAATTCATTTGTAATACTTTTGCTTCCCATTCCTATGATGTTTTTCAGCATTAGTTCAAATGGTAGTTTGCGTTTTCTGGAAAAATCATGTTTGGGATCATTGCAGTATTTTTCATAGTTGATAGACACCTCGTGAATTTCAGATAATAAAATTTCTTTAATTTGTTGTGAATTCATTTGTTACCTCCTTGCAATTAATTTCCTACTTAATTACAAGGGCCGCTTTCGCAATCTTATTTTCATTCAATAGCGAAAGCGGCCGCACATTTTTGAATCTGTGTCAAGTATTTTTTGTAAAAAGGTGCAAAAAAGGAACCCCCATATCATTTCTGATATAGCGATTCCTATTATATCATCTTAACTTAATGACATTGATTTTGATATGCACTCCTTCTTATCATTCCTTATTTTCTTCTTCGAGAATTCCTAATTCTTTGATCCATTCTTCAATCTTCTTTAAGGAATCTTCATACGTTCCTTCTTTCGCTTCCTCTTTCTCCTGATTCATACCATCTAACAGATCATCAATATTCTTACTTAATGGATTGTTGTCTGTCTTTCTCGTTAATAATCCCATATCGGTCTCCTTTTTCTGCTTCTTTGATTACTTTACAAGGGTTTCCTGCAGCAATGACATTCGCAGGAATATCTTCCGTCACAATACTTCCTGCAGCGATCACTGTATTCTCTCCGATCGTTACTCCTGGCAGGATTGTAACACCGCCGCCGATCCAGACTTTATCATGGATCTTTACCGGAAGTGCCCATTCATAGCCCTTTTCACGCCTTCTGACATCTGTTGGACGATTCACTGTATAAACACCAACATTAGGTCCAATAAAAACATCATTGCCAATCTCTACGCCTCCTCCATCTAAAATGGTCAGATTGAATTTCGAGAAGAAATTACTGCCTATTCTTGTACGATATCCATAATCCAGATAAATCGGAGCTTCCAGATGAACATTTTCTCCAATCTCTCCAAAGATCTGCCCTTTTAGATAATCTCTATGTCCTTCATCTTCCTGCCGGCTTTCATTGTATTGTTTTGTAAGGGATTTTACATAATTCCTCTCATGAACTAAAGAGTTATCTTCTGCATTATATATGATCCCCATCAGCATTTTTTGTTTTTCCGTCATCTTCTGTCCTCCATTGTATTTTATTTTATCATACTTCTTTTCTGTAATCTATTTAATTTGACTTTCTATAAAAAAAATTGTAGGATAGAAGAAATTAAAACCGTAAGGAGGTTTAATCTTGGAAACTAATTTTACAATTTCGCTCGATTCTATCGCAGAAGTAAACGCTTTTGCTAACATGATCGCACATTTCAAATCAGAGATCGATATGTCTTCTGGAAGATATGTTGTGAATGCAAAATCTATCATGGGAATCTTCAGTCTTGATCTGACACAGCCTTTGACATTAACTGTACACGGCGACGATGAACTTGAAGAGATTACATCTGCAGTTGCACCTTATTTAAAAAAATAGAAAACACTGTACATTAATTTTAGAAGTCTCTTTTCTGAGGCTTCTTTTTATTTCTAAATTTTTTACAAAATAAAAAAAGCACGATCTAAGTAATTCTTAAATCATGCTTATCTACTGAGCGTGCGGGGATTCGAACCCCGGACAACTTGATTAAAAGTCAAGTGCTCTACCACCTGAGCTACACACCCTTAACTGGGGTAGCTGGACTCGAACCAGCGGTGCAGGAGTCAGAATCCTGTGCCTTACCACTTGGCGATACCCCATTAATGTGACAACTATTTCATTATACATCGGCTGCCGTTCTTTGTCAAGAACTTTTTTCATAATTTTTAAAATTTATTTTTTAAAAATTATAATGAGCGTGCGGGGATTCGAACCCCGGACAACTTGATTAAAAGTCAAGTGCTCTACCACCTGAGCTACACACCCTTAACTGGGGTAGCTGGACTCGAACCAGCGGTGCAGGAGTCAGAATCCTGTGCCTTACCACTTGGCGATACCCCATTAATGTGACAACTATTTCATTATACATCGGCTGCCGTTCTTTGTCAAGAACTTTTTTCATAATTTTTAAAATTTATTTTTTAAAAATTATAATGAGCGTGCGGGGATTCGAACCCCGGACAACTTGATTAAAAGTCAAGTGCT
>ERZ1035025.1068-NODE-1068-length-15057-cov-5.148847_pt1 | contig 15057 bp, 16 predicted proteins | sample MGYA00520619_ERZ1035025 | MGnify/ENA primary metagenome ERZ1035025 (study PRJEB33766, sample SAMN09781742) | gut metagenome | biome: gut microbiome | host: Homo sapiens | place: Madagascar | study: EMG produced TPA metagenomics assembly of the PRJNA485056 data...
GGGCTCGGCGCCACGCTCCTCCTCGTGAGCCACGATCCGCGCGTGCTCGCCGCGGTGTCGCATGTCGCCGAGATCGACTGCGGACGGCTCATCGTCCCCGACGAGCTCTCCGGGCCCGCTGAAACCACCGAGCCCGCCGCGGTCATTCCGAAGCGCCCGTGCATGCCGGGCGCATCAGGTCCGGCGTCAAGATCCTCCGCCCGGGAGACGCGCTCATGCATGTGACGATGCTCCTCAGGAGCGAGCTGCGCCGCTCCGCCGGGGTGCTCCTCGGCATGGCCGCCGTGCTCGCGCTCTCCCTCGCCCTTGCGGCCGCGTCCGGGATCTGCGAGCGCATGATCCGGCAGTCGAGCGCCGCCGCGGCGCATGACTTCGACCTCCTCGCGGGCGCGCGCGGCAGCGCGACGTCGCTTCTTCTCGGCGCAGTCTACCTGCGCGACGAGCCCCTTCCCCTCATGCCCGCCTCGGCGCTCGAGGAGCTTCTCCGCGCAAAGGGCGTGCGCTGGGCCGCTCCCGTCGCCTTCGGCGACCGGATCGGCGAGGCGCCCCTCGTCGGCACAACCCGCGCGATGGCGACGCTCGGCGGAGAGCGAGCGCTCGCCTCGGGGCGCGTCTTCGCCTCGCCCCATGAAGCGGTGGCGGGCGCCGCCTCGGGCCTCGCGCTCGGAGAGGACTTCACCCCGATGCACGGCCGGACGCAGGGCGCCGGACACGCCCACGCGCACGCGGCCTTCCGCGTCGTCGGCATTCTCCCCGCGACGGGAACGCCCTGGGACCGGGCCGTGCTCGTTCCGATCGAATCCGTCTGGGCGATGCACGGCGCCGGCTCCCGCTCAGGAGCCGCCGGCCGCGATGAGCGCCATGAACACGAAGAGCTCGAAGCGCACGGAGACCACGCCGAGGCGCCGCTCGAGTCCTGGCTCTCGGAAGACCTCTCGAAGCTCCCGGGCATGTCCGCCGTCGTCGTGAAGCCCGCAACGGTCGCGGATGCCTACCGTTTGCGGCAACGCCTCAATCAGACGGCCGCGCCGGGCGCGGACGGCGCCCCCGTCCCCCTAATGGGCGCCTTCACAGGCGAGGTGCTCGTGAGCCTCTACGCGACGATGGGCTCGGCCGCCGCGGCGCTCTCCGGCATCACCGCGGCCTCGCTCGTCGCGTCCCTCGCCGCCACGCTCATCACCGGAATCCTCCTCGGGCGCCTGCGCGCGCCAACGCTCCTGCAGCTGAGGCTCCTCGGCGCTCCGCGCGCTTATGTGGGGCAGCTCGTCTGGCTCATCGTCATGACGGTCGTCGCTGCAGGCGCCGCCGGGGGCGTCCTCGGCGGGCTCGGCCTCGCCGAGCTCTGCGCGCGCGTCATGACCGATGAGACGGGCATCGCGATGAGCCCGGCGCTCTCCAGCCGGGAGGGACTGCTCGCGCTCGCGACCCTCGCCGCAGGGGCGCTCTGCGCCCTCGTGCCGGCCGTTTCGGCTGGTCGGATGAGGCTGGGCTAGGCCGATTGAACAAGCTTCGGGCCATTTGCCGAGGCTGTTTGATCGAACCGCGCATGAGCTAGAGGAATCTCCCTACCCTTCTGGGGGGATTGAAACCCAAAAATCTCGCGGTTTCACCGCCATTCCGATTTCATCGGAATGATAGGATGCGCACCTCTCTCTGTTGATCTTCGCGCGCCGCGCTCACGCACTCGTCTTCGAGCCCGGTTGCAGCATTGCCCCCGACCCGGGTCTTTCTGCCGTCGCGATGCCCTCTTCTCCATCGCCAAACGCGCATGAAAACCCGCTTCCACCGCGCCGCCCCCGCCTGCGGCGGCTTCACGCTCATCGAGATCGTTCTCGTGCTGGTGCTCATCGGCATCCTCTCCTCGATGGCCGTGCCGAAATACTTTGACTTCCAGCGCCAGGCCGAGGCCCGCGCCGCAACCTCCGCGATCGACGAGGCGCAGACGCGCATCCTCTCGACCTTCGCCGAGAAGCTCCTCTCGGGCGTCACCTGCGCGCAGGCCGCCGAGGCCGTGAGCGACGTCAAGACCGTCGCAGACAGCGTCTCCGGAAGCGGCGGCGTCTTCGGCGGCTGGCGGATCAACGCGCCGGCGATCACCGAGCAGGGAACGGCCGTCACGGTCACGTCGCTCTCAAGCGGCAACGTCTACGAGAACATCGGCAAGCTCATTCTCCCGTCCTGCCTCATCAACGACGCCTCCGCCGAGACCAGGCCCGATCCGGACCAGGAGTCGGGCGGCGGCAATGGAGGCGTTGACGGCTCCGGCGGCAACGGCGCCTGATCCGGCACCTGATCCAGCGCCGACGCCGAACTCGCCCTCCCACGGCGGCTCCTCCGGCAGCTCCGGCTCCCTGCCTTCGGACATCGGAGCCGACGGCTCGATCGCCGGCTGGGGCACGCCGCCTGCCGGAGAGACCAACTGCCAGTACAGCAACTGCAAGTACAAGAACGGCATCATCGTCCAGGACAACGGCAGCTACTACGTCGCCGTCAGGTCACAGGCCTTCAGCGACAGCGACCTGGCCGTCAATCTGGAGGATTCAAACCTCTACAAGAATGCGCACGGCCTCATCAAGCTCGACTTCTCGCAGCCCCTGCGCTCGCCCACTCCCGAAAATTCCGGCCACTGGATCCCCAGACTCAAATACGGAGACATCTGCAAGGGCACCGACCAAAGGTACTACGTGTTCCTCGGAGACAATACGGAATGGGCGCCCTACCCGAGCAAGGGTTCCGGCGGGCAGTGGCAGGCGATCGGCTATGAAAGCTGATCCGCACTGATTCCAAACGCGCCAAGGCGCCGAACTCCTCCCCGGAGCCGGCGCCTTGTTCATTTCCGAAGCCCCGCCCCCGGCGGCGTCAGCCGCAGAAGGCGGGCCTTCCCGTCAGCACCTGAGCCCGCGGCGGTACTGCGGCGGCACCACGAGCACGGGCACCTCCTTCACATGGAGCTCCGAGGCGGCGTGCCAGCCCCAGTTCGGGTCGTCGAGCATCGCGCGACCGATGTCGACCATGTCCGCCGCGCCCTCGCGCAGGATCGTCTCGGCCTGCCAGGCGTCGCGAATGAGCCCCACGGCGAGCACGGGCATGCCGGTCTCGGCCTTGATGCGCGAGGCGAAGGGCACCTGGTAGCCCGGGCCGACCGGAATCTTCGCGTCCGGGGTGTTCCCGCCCGTCGAGACGTCAACGAAGTGAAGTCCGCGCGCGTGCGCCGCGCGCACGAGCGCGAGCGTGTCCTCGGGCATCCAGCCTTCGGGGACCCAGTCGGTCGCGGAGACGCGCAGGCCCACGGCGGTGCGCTCGGGCACGGCGTTCATCACCGCGTCCATCACCTCGCGCGCGAAGCGCATGCGGTTCTCCAGCGCCCCGCCGTACTCGTCGATCCTTCGGTTCGAGAGGGGCGAGAGGAACTGGTGGATGAGGTAGCCGTGCGCCATGTGGATCTCGATGCCGTCGGCGCCCGCGCTGACGGCGCGGCGGGCGGCCTCGCCGAAGGCGGAGACGATCCGCTGGCACTCTTCAAAATGCAGGGGGCGCGGCGTCGCGTAGCCGGGCGCGAACGGAATCGCCGAGGGCGCGCGGACGGGCCAGCCGCCCTCCTCGGGCGTGACGCTCCGGCACTCCTCGCCCCAAGGACGCGTGGCGCTCGCCTTGCGGCCGGCGTGGTTGAGCTGCACGATGACGCGGCACCCCGGCTCAGTCTCACGCATGAAGGTGATGATCTCCCGCAGGCCCGCCTCGCACTCGTCGGACCAGAGCCCGAGGTCAGCGTCCGTGATGCGCCCTTCGGGCGTCACGGCCATCGCCTCGATGCAGACGAGGCCCGCGCCGGAGGCGGCGAGGCGTCCGTAGTGCATCTTGTGAAAAAGCTGCGCGACGCCGCTTCTGGCGCTGTACATGCACATGGGCGGCACCGAGATGCGGTTGGGGACCTCGAGGGGCCCGAGGCGGATAGGCGTGAAGAGCTGGGTTTCCATTTTTTCATTCTCCACCCTCCCGGGGGGCTGCGAATCGACTGCGGGTCGACTCGGGGCCCCGGGAGGCTCGCCGCCGAGGGCGGATTGCGCCCGCGGCAACGAAAAAGCGCCCGGGGACCGACGCCTTTGCGGCTCAGCCCCGACGGGCGCGATTTCCTTTTTGGTCAGGGACCTGCGCTTTCCTGAGGCGATTCTCAGAAGAGCGCGTCGTCGTCCTTGAGCGACATTATGCGCTCGACGTAGCGGGCGATCGTGTCGATCTCAACGTTGACGTAGCTCTGGGGCTTGAGGTGCTTCAGAGTCGTCACCTCAACCGTGTGCGGGATGAGATTGATCGTGACGAGCGTGTCAAGCGCCGTGTCCTCAACCTTGTTGATCGTGAGCGAGACGCCGTTGATCGTGATCGATCCCTTGTAGGCGACGTAGGGCGAGAGCTTCCTCGGCACGCGCACGACGAGGCGCCAGGACTCGGCGACCGGATCCATCGACTCGACCTGGCCCACGCCGTCGACGTGGCCGCTCACGATGTGGCCGTCGACGCGGTCCGAGAGGCGCATGGCCTTCTCAAGGTTCACCTCGCCGAAGGTGTCGAGGCCCGTCGTCTTGGAGAGGCTCTCGGCGGAGACGTCGATCTTGAACTCGCGCTCGCTCACCTCGACGACGGTCATGCAGGCGCCGTTCACGGCGATCGAGTCGCCCACACGCACCTCATCGAGGCCGAGATCGGGCGCGAGAATCGTGAGTCGCACGCCGTTGCCGAGCTTCTCGGGCTCGCGAACCTTGCCAATGGCCTGGACAATGCCGGTAAACATCTGTTTTATCTCCTCAAAAGAATTCGAAGGTCGCCCCCGACGGGCGTGATTGAATGAAATTTCCAGCGGTGCGCCGCTCCGGGGGACTCCGGCTCCCGGACGGCCGCGGCCGGCAGGCCCGCTCCGAAGAGGCAGGGCGCGTAGTAGATGAGCAGCTCGTCGGCGAGCCCGGCGTCAAGAAACGCCCCGGCGAGGCGAGGCCCCGCCTCGACGTGAACCTCGTTCACCTCCCGGCGGGCGAGCTCCGCGAGGAGCGCCGCAAGGTCGACCCGCCCGGCATTATCCGCCTCGGGAAGATGGATCACCTCGGCGCCTTCGGCGACGAGCCTTGAGGCGCGCTCGCGCGCCGCTTCTGTCGGAGCGGCCGCGACGAGAAGCGCCGCCCCGCCCGGGGAGTGGAGGATCTTCGCCGAGGGCGGCGTCTCGAGCCGCGGGTCGACCACGACCCGCAGGGGCTGCCGCTCCTGGTCCTCGAGGCGCACGTTCATCTGCGGATCATCGGCGAGCACGGTGCCCGCGCCCGTGAGGACCGCTCCCGCGCGGCCGCGCCAGAGCTGAACGTCCGCGCGCGCGGCCTCGCCCGTGATCCACTTCGAGCGCCCGTCCGGAAGCGCCGCGCGGCCGTCCAGGGTCGCCGCGGTCTTGACGCGCACCCAGGGCGTGCCGCGGGTCATGCGCGTGAGAAAACCCGCGTTCACCTCGCGCGCCTCGGCGTCGCGCACGCCGAGCGAAACCGAGACGCCCGCCTCGACGAGCATCCTCAGGCCCCGCCCGTGCACCCGGGGGTTGGGGTCGCCCGTCGCGGCGACGACGCGCCCGATGCGGGCGTTGATGAGCGCGAGCGCGCAGGGCGGCGTGCGCCCCCAGTGCGAGCAGGGCTCGAGCGTGACGTAGGCGGTGGCGCCCTCGACGGACTCGCCCCGCTCAAAGGCGTCGCGCAGCGCCATCACCTCGGCGTGCGGACCGCCGGTGCGCTGCGTGTGGCCGCGTCCGATGACGCGCCCGTCGCGCACGATCACCGCGCCCACGGACGGGTTCGGCGGCGAGATGCGCCAGGCGAGGCGCGCCTCCTCAAGGGCCATGTCCATCCAGCGCTCGTCCTCGGCGAGGCGATCAGCGGGCTCGGGGAACTCCGCGGCGACCTCGGTGAGTGAATCCTCGCTCATCGCGCCTCCCGAAGCGGAGCGTCGAGCCTCACGGCGTCCACGCCGTCCGCTCCCTCGGCGCATTCCGAGCCGTCGGCGGACCGGGCGCTCTCGCGCGCGGCCGACTCGATCATCTCGGCGAACGTCTTGGGATCGTTGATGTTGAGGTACACGGAGGCGAAGCGGATCCAGGCGATGAGGTCCATCGCGCGAAGCTCCTCAAGGACGAGCTCGCCCACGCGGCTCGACCGGATCTCGCGCTCACCCGAACCGCACATGCGCTGCTCGATCGCGTCGACGGCCGCGTCGATCCGCTCCGAGGAGACGGGGCGCTTCCTGAGCGCGAGCATCATGGAGCCGCGCAGCTTCTCTCGGCTGTACTCGACCCGCCCGCCCCCGCGCTTGACGATCCAGGGCATGGCGAGCGAAATGCGCTCGAAGGTTGTGAAGCGCTTGCCGCAGCTCTGGCACTGCCTGCGGCGGCGGATGACCGTGCCCGAGTCTGGCGCGCGCGAGTCGACGACGCTTGTCTGGGGATTCTGGCAAAAGGGACAGCGCACCGCGGATCTCCTTGTCTCATCGGAAAATGATCCTTGAATTCTACCTTTGGCGCGCGGCGCCGACACTGCAGATGGTCGAACGGCCCGCCGGACGGGCAGATGTTGCGTCTGCCGCCCGGACGGGCCGTTCAGGATGCCTGCGCGCAGGAGCGAAGCCTCAGCCGCCCCGCCCCCGCGCGGCGGGTCGTCACTCGCCGTAGACCGGGAAGGCCGCGGTGAGCTTGGCGACCTCGGCGCGGACGCGGTCGAGGACGGCGACGTCCTCGGGCGCCTCGAGGACGTCGACGATGAGGTTGGCCGTGAGGCGGGCCTCGTTCTCGCCGAACCCGCGGGTCGTCATGGCGGGCGAGCCGAGGCGGATGCCGGACGTGACGAAGGGCTTCTCGGGGTCGTTCGGAATGGCATTCTTGTTGACCGTGATGCCCACCGAGTGCAGGACCGTCTCGGCGGCCTTGCCGGTGATGTGCAGGGGCCGGAGGTCCACGAGCATGACGTGGCTCTCCGTGCCGCCCGAAACGATCCTCAGGCCGCGGGCCATGAGGGTCTCGGCCATCGCGGCGGCATTCTTCACGACCTGCTCCTGATAGACCTTGTACTCGGGGCGCAGGGCCTCACCCAGAGCGGCGGCCTTGGCGGCGATCACGTGCATGAGGGGGCCGCCCTGCATGCCCGGGAAGACGGCGGAGTTGATCTTCTTCTCGAGATCAGGCTTGACGAAGATCATGCCGCCGCGCGGGCCGCGCAGTGTCTTGTGGGTCGTCGTCGTGACGATGTCGGCGTGGCCGAACGGGGTCGGGTAGACGCCCGCGGCGATCAGGCCCGCGTAGTGGGCCATGTCGACCATCAGCAGGGCGCCCACGGAGTGCGCGATCTCGGCGAAGCGCTTGAAGTCGATCTTCTTGGAGTAGGCCGAGGCGCCCGTCACGATGAGCTTCGGATGGTGCTCGTTGGCGAGGCGCTCGACGGCGTCCATGTCGATCTCCTCGCGCTCGTTGAGGCCGTAGGGGACCGCGTTGAAGTACTTGCCCGAGAAGTTGAGGTGCATGCCGTGCGTGAGGTGGCCGCCGTCGGCGAGCGAGAGCCCCATGAACGTGTCGCCGGGCTGCAGGACCGCGAAGAAGACCGCGGAGTTGGCCTGGGCGCCCGAGTGCGGCTGCACGTTGACGGCCATCTCGACGCCGGCGGGCTCGCAGAAGAGCTTCTTGGCGCGCTCGATCGCGAGGCGCTCGACCTCGTCGACGAATTCGCAGCCGCCGTAGTAGCGCTTGCCGGGATAGCCCTCGGCGTACTTGTTGGTGAGGCAGCTGCCCTGGGCGGCCATGACGGCCGGCGAGGCGTAGTTCTCGCTCGCGATGAGCTCGATGTTCTGCTCCTGGCGCTTCGCTTCAGCGTCAATCCACTGCCACAGATCGGGATCCTGCTTGGCGGGGCATTCGGATGTCTTGAACATGAAAAATCCTCTGCTTAGGGGGTATGGTTGGTCTTCTTGCGGATTCGAATGCGCGTTCAGCGCAAGCGAATGTTCAGTGTATAGCGTCCGTCAAGCTCGGCGGTGGCGAGGACATGCCCTTTCGTGAGCCGCTCGACGTCAGCCCACGTGAATCGAGCGGGCAGCCCCGGGACCGTCTCGACGTCAAGCGCCATGACGATGAAGCGGTAGGTGTGCACGCGCGCGTCGAAGAAGGGCGGGCAGGGACCGTCCCAGCCCGTGCCGCACTCGCCCTCGGGCGGCACCGCGCCGCGGCTGTAGTCGTTGATCCCATCAAGCCCGCACCCGGCGGGGCGGTCAGCGCCGTGGCGCAAGCGCCCCTCGGGAATCGAGGAGAGCGTCGCCGGGACGTTCGCCTGCACCCAGTGCACGAAGCGCCGGCGGACTTGGCTCGCGGGGAGCTCTCCGGCCGCGTCGCGCTCCGAGAGATCCGTCGGCACGTCGTCGTCGAGGCAGCAGAGCACGAAGGAGCGCGTCCCATCGGGGGCGCCGCCCCAGGCGAGGTGCGGATTGAGGTTCTCCGACGAGACGGTCTCGCCACGGGCGTTCATGCGGCCGAAGGCGCAGCGCTCCGGAATGAAGGCGCCGTCGGTGAAGGTGTTCGAAGAGATTCTCATGAGAGCCTCCGCAGGATGGAGAAGTCGCGGCGAAGCCGCGACGCGAAATTTTTTTTGAGTCCTCCGAGGCGATTGAAGCGCCTCAGAGGAGCCTCAAAAGGGCCTCAGAAGCGCATCGGGAATGTCGCCGGGCCGTCGTTTTCGAGCGACACGATCATGTGCGCGCCGAAGACGCCCTCGCCCACCTTGAGCCCAAGCGCGCGAAGCTCGCTCACGTACTGCGCGAAGCGCTCCCGGGCGAGTCCGGGCTCGGCCGCGCCCGAGAAGCTCGGACGATTGCCGCCCGACACGTCCGCGGCGAGCGTGAACTGCGAGACGGCGAGGACCGCTCCGCCCGCGTCGAGGACAGAACGGTTCATGCGCCCCGACGCGTCCTCGAAGACGCGCAGCCGCGCGGTCTTGGCCGCGGCCTTCCTCACGCGCTCGGGCGTGTCGCCGGGCTCGGCGCAGACAAGGGCGAGAAGCCCCCGCCCGATCTCCGAAACGGGCCGCTCGGCGGCGCCGGCCCCCTTCGCTTCGCCCGCATCCTCGCGGACCGCGACGGCGGCGCGCCGCACGCGCTGCAGCAGGACGATCATTCGCCCGCCGTCACGGTGACGCGCGCCCAGCGGCGCTTGCCGACCTGCAGCACGAGGGGCTCGCCCCCGGCGGGGATCCTCAGCGCGCGGTCGCGCACGGTCTCGCCGTTGATCCTCACGCCGCCCTGGTCGATGTTGCGGCCCGCCTCGGCGTTCGAGGGGGCAAGGCCCGCAGCGCGGATCATCTGCATCACGCCGATGTCGCCGCCCTGGGCGGCGACGGCGACCTCGGGAATGTCGTTCGGCACGGCGCCCTTCTGGAAGCGGGCGCTGAACTCGGCCTCGGCCGCATCGGCGTCGGCGCAGCTGTGGAAGCGCTCGACGATCTCGCGGGCGAGCATCACCTTGGCGTCGCGGGGGTTGCGGCCCTCGGCGCACTCCCGGCGCAGCTGCGCGATCTCTGCGTTGCCCTTGAGCGAGAGCAGGTCGTACCAGTTCCACATCAGGTCGTCGGAAATGGACATCACCTTGCCGAACATGTCGTTCGGAGCGTCCGTGATGCCGATGTAGTTCTTCTTGCTCTTGCTCATCTTGACGACGCCGTCAAGGCCCACGAGCAGCGGCATCGTGAGGATGCACTGCGGCTCCTGGCCGTACTGGCGCTGGAGCTCGCGGCCGACGAGCAGATTGAAGCGCTGGTCCGAGCCGCCGAGCTCGAGGTCGGCCTGAAGCGCCACCGAGTCGTAGCCCTGCATGAGGGGGTAGAGAAGCTCGTGCATCGCGATCGGAAGCTCCTCCTTGAAGCGCTTGGCGAAGTCGTCGCGCTCGAGGAGCCGCGCGAGCGTGTAGCGGCTCGCGAGCTGGATGAGGCCCGCGGCGCCCAGGGCGTTGCTCCACTCGGAGTTGTAGCGGACCTCGGTCTTCTCGAGGTCGAGGATGTGGCCGGCCTGGTTGAGGTAGGTCTGGGCGTTCGCCTCGATCTGCTCGCGCGTGAGGGGGGGACGCGTCGTGTTGCGCCCCGAGGGATCGCCGATCGCGGCGGTGAAGTCGCCCACGAGGAAGATCACCGTGTGGCCGAGGTCCTGGAGCTGGCGAAGCTTGTTGAGCACCACCGTGTGGCCGACGTGAATGTCCGGAGCCGTCGGGTCAAGGCCGAGCTTGCAGCGCAGGGGGCGGCCGGTCGCCTTCGCGCGGGCGAGCTTCTGCTCGAACTCGCTCTCAATGAGGAAGGTGTCCGTGCCGCGGGCGATGAGCTGCATGGCCTCGCGGATGTCATCCGTCACGGGGTAGGTCTTGGCCTGAGCGGTTTCTTGTGTCATTTGGCTTAAGGTTTCTCGGAAATCTCGGACGGAATGGTCTGCGCGCCGGCCCGAGGCCCGTCCGCGGCCGGCGGCGTGCGGACGCGCGGCGGGCGCCTCCGCTCTGTAACAGAAGGAGAAACTTTAGCATTTTGCCGGGATGACCGCCTAAAATATGGAATTTGCTTGGAATAAACAGCCTCACACCATTGAGGCGCCCGCGGAAATCCGATGTCGGCTCCCTCACTTGTCGCGAACGGCCTTGCGTCCCTCGGCCGCATCGCGCTCTCTTTCTCCCGGGCGGCCTTCGCCCGCATCGGCCTGCGCCCGGACCGGGCCGCCCCCGCGGTGAACGCGGGCGTCGCGGCCGCGCTCACGCTCTGCGCGGGAGTCTCGGCGGCGCTCGTCGCCGCGGCCGGCCCCGCGCTCACCGCGGGCCCCGCCCGCGCCGAGACCGTCACGCGCTCGGTCCAGCCGCCCGACCTCACGCCCGAGATCACGGAGCTCGCGCGCCTGGGCAGCTACACACCGAAGCACCGGAACGTCGCCCCCGACGACACGATCCTCTCGTTGCTCTCAAGCCTCGGCGTCAATGACGGCGAGGTGCTCTCGTTCCTCGAGAGCACGCCCAGGCTCAAGCCCCTGCTGATGCTCCAGACCGGGCAGCACGTCGCCGCGGGCGTGACGGACTCGGGCGAGCTCGAGTACCTGCGGCTCTACCTCGACGGGCCCAACCCCTCGGACGCGCGCACGATCGAGGTCTCGCGGATCGGCAGCGAGCTCATCGCGGACGTCCTCCCCTTCAGCTTCTCGACGATGGAGACCGTCGTCTCCGGACGGGGCGCGAAGGGCCTTGACGCAACGGCCGCCGCGCTCGGCATTCCGGACGACGTCGCCGGACAGCTCCTCGAGGTCTGGGACGGCGCGGACGACCCGGTGAGCGCGCTCACCGAGCGGAGCACCGTCCGGCTCGTCTATGAGCGCAAGTACGCCGACGGGCGGTTCGTGAGAAACGGGCGGCTTCTCGCCGCGCAGATCATCGACGACGCGGGCGTGCACGAGGCCTTCTGGTTCTCCGACGGCCGCCACCCGGGGAGCTTCTACACGCTCGACGGACGCTCGGCCTCGCAGACCTTCCTGCGCGTGCCGCTCGACATCAAGGACGTGAGCTCGGAGTTCGCGCCGCTGCGGCGCCACCCGATCACGGGCGTGCTGCGCCCGCACAACGGCACGGACCTGCGCGCCCCGATGGGCTCGCGGATCCTCGCGGCCGCCGACGGCCGCGTCACCCGCGTCGCCTACCAAGCGCGCGGCTACGGCAACTACGTCGAGATCGACCACGGCCTCGGCCGCAGGACCCTCTACGCGCACATGCAGCGCGTGCAGAAGGGGATCCGCGCCGGGATGCGCGTCGAGAAGGGCCAGCTCATCGGCCTCGTCGGCCGCACGGGCCTCGCCACGGGCCCTCACCTGCACTACGAGCTCATCATCGACGGCGTGCAGATCAATCCCGCCACCGCGGACCTGCCGGACACGGAGAACCTCTCGGCCTACCAGCTCGCCAAGCTTCGCGCCCAGGCCCATCCCTTCGTGAAGCTCTTCGAAGAGACCGCGAAAAGCGAGGGCCTGCCCTCGCCTGAGCGGCTGATGGCCGAGGCCGCCGAACGCGCCGCCGAGGCCGAGAGGGCTGCGGCAGAGGCGGGCGACGCTGCGCCGGCGGGCGGGCGCCTTCGCGCCGTCTCAAACGTCTCGAACGGCGTGAAGAGCTCCGGCGGGGGGACGGCCGCGCACATCAGGGCGGCGAAGTGACGGGCGCGATGATCACGATCGGCGTCATGTCCGGCACGAGCCTTGACGGCGCGGACGCCGTCGCGGTCCGGTTCACCCCCGGCCCGGCCGGCCGTTCGCCCGAGACGATCGAAACGCTCGACGCGGCGTCCCTGCCGATGCCCGCCGGACTTGGCGAGACGCTTCGCATGCTCGCCGTCGGAACGACGAACGAGATCGAGCGGATGGGCGAGGCGTCGGTTGCGCTCGCGGACCTCTATGCGGCCGTAACGGAGCGGCTCCTCGAGAAGCTCGCCCGCAGGGGCGTCGCCCGAACGGACGTCGCCGCGATCGGCGTGCACGGCCAGACGATCCGGCACCGCCCGGAGAAGGGCTTCACGCTGCAGCTCAACCACCCCGCGCGCGTCGCGGAGCTCACGGGCATCCCCGTCGCCGCGGACTTTCGCGCGCGCGACGTCGCCGCCGGAGGCGAGGGCGCCCCGCTTGTTCCGGCCTTCCACGCCAAAGTCTTCTCGTGCGGCGTCCCGCGGGTGATCCTCAACGTCGGCGGCATCGCCAACGTGACGCTTCTGCCGCCTCGCTGCGACGGCGGCGGCGACGGCGCGGTCCTCGGGTTCGACACGGGCCCGGGGAACATGCTCCTCGACCACTGGATGCGCCTTGCGACGGGCGAGGCGCTCGACCGCAACGGCGCCTTCGCCGCGACGGGACGCGTTCTCCCGGGACTCCTGAGCAAGTGCCTCGCGGATCCCTACTTCGCCCTTCCCCCGCCGAAGTCGACGGGCCGGGAGCTTTTCTCGCCCCTCTGGCTCAAGCGGCGACTCGCCGAGGCCCGCGCGGACTTTCCCAGAGAAAGGCAGAGGCCCCAGGACGTCGCCGCGACGCTCACGGAGCTCACCGCCCGGACGGTCGCGGAGGCGATCGCGCGGACGCTTCCCGGGTGCCGCGAAACGCTCGTCTGCGGCGGAGGCGCCCTCAACGCGCACCTGATGCGCAGGCTCGAGGAGAACCTCCTCGCGCGGCTTCCCGGGACGGCGGTCCGCTCCACGGCCGAAGCGGGGCTCGACCCGATGGCCGTCGAGGGCGCAGCCTTCGCCTGGCTCGCCCGGGCGCTTCTCCTTGGACTCCCGGGAAACCTCCCGGCGGTGACTGGCGCCGCGGGGCCGAGGATCCTTGGGGCCCTCTACCCCGCCTGAGCTTCGGAAGTCCCCGAACCGAATCGCCGGAAAAGAGAAAAAGGCCGGGCGCCCTTCGATTTCGAAGAGGCGCTTCCGGCCTTGCCCTGCCTGCAGGGAGCCTGCAGGCTCCCTTGCGCTCACGAGCGCGATCAGACGCTGAAGGAGGACCCGCAGCCGCAGGTCGTCACCGCGTTGGGGTTGTCGATCACGAACTGCTCGCCCGAGAGGCCTTCCTTGTAGTCAATCTTGGCGCCGACCAGGTACTGGTAGCTCATCGAGTCGATGAGCAGCTTCACGCCGCCCTTCTCCATCACGGCGTCGTCGTCGTTCTGCGTCTCGTCGAAGGTGAAGCCGTACTGAAAGCCCGCGCAGCCGCCGCCCTGCACGAAGACACGCAGCATCAGGCTCGGATTGCCCTCCTCCTCCATGAGCTGGCGCACCTTCGCCACTGCGGCGTCGGTGAAGGTGATCGGTTCCGGCATCAGCTCTGGGGCCTGGGCTTCCTGGGCCGCATCGGCCGTCGTCGTCGCTTCGGTCATTCGAATGTGTCCTTGGTGTGTGCGGTTCGCTCGTCGTCCGGGGGTTCCGGATCGGACTCGGGCTGCATCGCCTTGTTCTGAAGGCGTTCATCCTACACCAGGCGCAGGGAAACGCAAGGGGTTTCCCTCGGGAAATGGCGCGCGGACGAAGCCGGCGGTTCCAGGCAGCGGATGCATGAAAAAACCGCCCGGATCCCGAAGGATGACGGACGGTATTTCCGGATCTCCTCGGAAGGGATTCCTCCGCGAAAGCGGGAGGAGTCCCTCCGGAGATGCGCGAGCGATCAGCGCTTGCTGAACTGCTTGGCGCGGCGGGCCTTGCGAAGACCAACCTTCTTGCGCTCCACCTCGCGGGCGTCGCGCGTGACGAGGCCGGCGTTCGACAGAACCGACTTGAGGCCGGCGTCGTAGTCGATGAGGGCGCGGGTAATGCCGTGACGAACGGCGCCGGCCTGGCCGGACTCACCGCCGCCGATGACGTTGACCATGATGTCGAACGTCTCGACGTTCTCGGTGAGCTGAAGCGGCTGCATGACGACCATGCGGCCCGTCTCACGATGGAAGTACTGGTCGAGCGGACGGCCGTTGATCACGATCTTGCCCGTGCCGCGCTTGATGAAGACGCGGGCGACGGAGCTCTTGCGACGGCCGGTGCCGTAGTTGTAGTTGCCGATCATTTTTTAGAAGCCTCTGTTAGAGATCCAGAACCTTGGGCTGCTGAGCAGTGTGCGGATGCTCGGCGCCGGCGTAGATCTTGAGCTTCTTGATCATCGCGTAGCCGAGGGGTCCCTTCGGAAGCATGCCCTTGACGGCGATCTCGAGCGCACGGCCCGGGTGCTTCGCCTGCATGTCGCGGAAGGTGGTCTCATAGATGCCGCCGGGATAGCCCGTGTGACGGTAGTACGTCTTCTTCGTCGCCTTTTCAGCGGAGAGGACGAGCTTGTCAGCGTTGATCACGACGATGAAATCGCCCGTGTCGACGTGCGGAGTGAATTCGGGCTTGTGCTTGCCGCGCAGGCGCAGCGCGATCTCGCTGGCCAGACGGCCGAGCACCTTTTCACTGGCATCGACCACGAACCAGTCGCGCTTAACCTCAAGCGGCTTGGCCGAGAAGGTCTTCATTGCGTTCACCTAAA
>ERZ1035025.1071-NODE-1071-length-14974-cov-5.457805_pt1 | contig 14974 bp, 16 predicted proteins | sample MGYA00520619_ERZ1035025 | MGnify/ENA primary metagenome ERZ1035025 (study PRJEB33766, sample SAMN09781742) | gut metagenome | biome: gut microbiome | host: Homo sapiens | place: Madagascar | study: EMG produced TPA metagenomics assembly of the PRJNA485056 data...
TATAAGTACTATATTGTTAAGCCTATTCTTAACAGGATGTTCCGAAAAAAATTTTAAGATAACATTAAATAACACACAGTGCACATACATAGTATCTAATAATGATAATATTATTCTTGAATCTAATACTAATAAAACCGTATTAGATGATGAAATCCCAGAACGCAGCATATCATGCTGGGGTGATAGCATGATGCAGGGAGCAGGAAGTAATGAAGCATATATATATTCAGATGATGAAATTCTTGATATTTCGTACTACACAACTCCATCTGCTCTGCAATATTTTACATCAATCAATACCTACAACTTTGGTGTAGGTGGTGAAAATTCATATCAGATTGCTTTACGTGCGGGCGGAATTCCTATATACACTGACCGTGATATCTATATAACCGACCACTCATTAGCTTATGTAAAATTTATTGATGAAAATGAAGAAACAATCGATATGGATGACTACAGCGGATATGGCTATGAAGATAACACATATCCGGACACTGTATATATTAATGATATTTTATGTAATGTTGAAAGAGCCGATGATGGCTTATATATTTCTATATGTTCTGATGCAGACTACGATTCTGTAACTGAAATGTATATTAACGCATGGACAAGGGTTATTCCTAAGGCAGCTTATGACCATCGCAATGATATTCTTATTCTTGAGATCGGAAGTAATGGTGGCTGGGAGAATGATTATGATGAACTTATAAAACAATATCAGAATATAATTGATAACAGCTATTATGCTGATTATATAATTGTTGGTGATACTGATAATCCAGGAGAATCAGCTGACATATATCAGGATGTATACGATGATAATGGTAATTATGCAGGACTTCATGCAACATTATGGGAACAAGCTCTGTATGATGCATTTGGACAACATTTCCTTAACACAAGACTTTATCTTATGGAAAATGCGCTCTCTGACTGTGGACTTACACCAACCGAGAATGATATAATTGATATACAGACAGGCAACCTGCCTGAACAGATTCGTGCTGATTTCACACATTTTAACTCTTATGGATATTATTCAAAAGCCAAAGCTATATACTTAAAAGGCATAGAGCTTGGCTACTGGAATTAATATTATTCAACTGGAGGCTTATATATGAGAATATTATTAGTTGAAGATGACCGCTCATTATCAAGAGCCGTATCAACTATATTACAGAAGAATAATTATTCCGTTGACTGCGTTAACAATGGTCAGCTTGCACTTGACTATCTTGAACAGGATATATATGACGCAGTAATAATGGATATAATGATGCCGGTAATGGATGGAATTACTGCTTTAAAGAATTTAAGAAAACGTGGCAATAACATTCCTGTTCTTATGCTTACAGCAAAGACTGAAATCGATGATAAAGTAGAAGGTCTTGATAACGGTGCTAATGACTATCTTACCAAGCCATTCGACACAAGAGAACTTCTTGCCAGATTACGCGTTCTTACTCGCAATGAAAGACAGCATGACAGTGTTATGACACTTGGCAATATAACACTAAACACAACTACATGTGAATTGTCATCATCAACAGGTTCATTTCTTCTTACGAATAAAGAATATCAGATGATGCTGATGTTCATGAATAATAAAGACCATGTTATTTCGGCAGAACATTTTATGGAGAAAATCTGGGACAGTGAATCTGATTCTGATATCAGCACCGTATGGACTTATATATCTTATCTCAGGAGAAAACTTGAAGCTTTACAGTCTGATTATTCTATTGCTACAAGAAGAAATATGGGATATTATTTAAAAAATAACAACTAATATAAAGAAGGTATACAATGTCAAAAAAAAATAAAGCATCTAATTATAATGAGAAAATGCTTACCCGCTTAAGAATACAATTTATATTTCTTTCAATGGCAGTTGTAATAATTATGCAGGGATTTATAGTGTATACAAGTGTCAGAAACACATACAATAAGATGGTCGCTAAATCCGATCATCTTGTTTCGTCTATATACATTGATATTTTAGAAAAAAAACCAGTTAAAGCAGAGGCCAGGTATTTCTATATAATATTTGATAAAAATAACCGACCCAGAACCATTAATGTCGATAATATATCTGATATTTCTGAATATAAGGCTTTGGCAACATATCATGAAGCATATGAAACTGGCGAACTAGATGGATTTTACAACGACTACAGATATTGTATATATGAAAAAGAAAAACGTACAATTGCTATATTCGTGCTTCGAAGTAATATGATAGATGATGTTAAGAAAACTGCAGTTTCACTTATCGAAGGTTCATGCGTAGGTATAGGTATTATGCTTCTTGTTCTTATATTTGCTTCAAAGCTTATCGTTATGCCTATTGCTAAAGCACACCGCAAACAGAAAGAATTCATAACTTCTGCAAGCCATGAGCTTAAGACTCCTATAACTGTAATAAGAGCAGATGCTGATATATTACTGATGGATGATGAGAATAATGAATGGCTCGCCGATATAAAGAAGCAGGCGGAGAATCTTACCACAATGACTAATAATCTTGTAACACTTGCGCGAATGGACGAACGCAACGGCAATATTCCCCGTATTGATTTCCCTGTTTCAGAGCTTGCAGAGGAAGTTGTCCATTCATATAATGCACTTGCAATGGATTTCGGAAAGCATTTTTCATATGATATCAAACCTAATCTTTCATGCTGCGGAGATGCAGCATCTGTAAGACAGCTTTTCACCATACTTCTTGATAATGCTTTCAAATATTCACCAGATAATGGCAACATTAACTTTATATTATCATCGTCTGGAAACTACATAACACTTTGCGTAACTAATGATGTCGAACATATTGATAAGGGCCTGACTGACAGAATGTTTGACAGATTCTACCGGGCTGATTCAACTTCCGCAAGAATAACCGGACATGGTCTTGGGCTATCTATAGCCAAAGCTATTGTTGCCGAGCATAATGGCAGTATCAAAGCCAAAGCTAATGGTGAACATGAAATAATTATTAAAGCACAGCTCCATATTAAATAACACATATTGACCCAATATGTTATAATGAAAAAGAATTTAGTGTAATGCTAAATTCTTTTTTATTTTATAGTAGAGTGGAGAATTTAATACGAGGGGAGAAATTAATTTATGGAGCCAGATTACCAGAATAATTACCAGGATGAGCTTCATCTTGACGATGAAGTGTATGAGATTAAGTCCGACAGGATTAATCCGGAATATCTTAACAATCCACCAAGAAGAAAAAGATACTCTGAAACCAATCCAAAAGACATGCCAGTTATACTTATTATAATTCTTGCCAACTTCATTGCAGGAGTAATGTGTATAATAGCAGGCAGCGACCATTTTGAAACAGGTGGTCTTAATTATCAGTATATTCACAATAATAAAGAATATATAAGACTTTTGACTTATATGTTCCTGCATGCTAATGTGCCTCATTTTGTTAATAATATGATTGCACTTTACATATTCGGTTCAAGACTTGAGCCACGTGTCGGTTCACTTCGTACTGCAATTATATACTTTGGCTCAGGAATTGCATCAGGTCTTGTATCTGTATATGTGTCACACCTTATCAATCCGGATGTTATCCGTTTCGCAGCCGGAGCATCAGGTGCAATATTCGGTGTAATGTGTGCAACACTGTTTACCAACTTCAGTTCCAAGACCGATTCTAACAAAACAACCGTTATCGTATCTATCGCGTTAATTGTTGTATATGCACTTATATCCAATGGTGCTAATGTTGATATTCTTGGTCACTTAGGCGGCGGTATTGCAGGTGGAATTCTTATATTCATTCTGTATCATGACTATCTCGATGATGCATTTGAAAGCACTGTATCAACAATAATCGCAATTATGCTTACGGTAATCATAAGCTTTGTTGGTGTAAGCAGCGCAGGTATAGGAACTAAAGCTAATCCTATGCAGGATTCGCGTATTGATGTTGTAAAGTCACAGCAGATATTCAAGGATTATACTGTAACATATGGGGAATGCCTTGATAACAAATGTACTGACCCGGAATGGACTATATTCAGTTCTAGCGATAAAAAGAAAGTAGTAGAATTCAATGGTAATGTAGTATATAATAACATGAATTCTTCTTTGAAGATTCAATTCGTATATAATGATTCTGATGATTACTGGGCTCTAAGCTATATGGCCCTTAACGGCACTGCTATGGATAGTAATGGGGCAGCTCTGCTTCTTAATTATCTCTGCAGCGATTATTTAAATTAGGAGGCGATGTATAACATGTCTAAGCTGTTTAATTCTGATGACGATGATTTTGGGTATCTTGATGATACTGTGCATATTAACTGGAAAAAATTTCTGCCGGCAATCATAATTGCTGCAGTAGCAATAATTGCATTAATAATTGTACTTATTGTTTCTTTCGGTCATAAAGGCAAAAAAACTCTTTCAAATGTATCTTCAACCGAAGAGACTTCATCTGTCAATGGAACTGATGCCGACGGCAATAATACTTTAAGCGATAAAGATGAGAAAGAACTGGATCCACAGTACTCTGACACTGACGGTTCCATGAATCGGTCTGCCGGTAATGGTGCTTCTGTAGTCCTTTCCAACAGTACTAACGAGACATCAGATATCACAATCGGTATAGATGTATCAAAATTTCAGGGAACTATAGACTGGACACAGGTTGCTTCATCAGGTGTTGATTTTGCAATGATAAGAGTTGGCTACAGAGCGCAGAAAACAGGCGTTATCTATGCTGATACCAATGCAAAGTATAACATGCAGCAGGCTGCCGCTAACGGAATCAAAGTCGGAGCATACTTCTTCTCATCAGCAGTTAATGAGTCTGAAGCAGTTGAAGAAGCAGACTGGGTTGCAGATTTCATCTCAGATTACAGCATAACTTACCCTGTTGCATTTGACTGTGAGGGCTTCAATACATCTGAAAGCAGACAAAAGAGCATGACTAAGGCCGAAAGAACTGCTGTTGCCACTGCATTTTTACAGGAAATATATGATAATGGCTATACACCTATGTTCTATGCAGCTTCATCTGAGCTTTCCAATAACAGCCAGTGGAACACTGCCAGTCTTGAAAAATCATTTAAGATATGGGTTGCACAATATCCGTCAACGCCTTATCCAGAGACTCCTTCCACATCATATGCAGGAACATGCAGCATGTGGCAGTATACTAATCAGGGCAGGGTAGCAGGAATTGGTACAAATGTTGATATTAACGTTGCATATTTTGGTTATTCTGAAAGTAACGGTTCTCTAAGCGGTGAAACTGCAGCAGCCGCATCACCTGATGTAGAAGCAGGCATGGTATTCACATCTGTTAATGATACTGTTACTGCCAAAGATGAAGTAAGGCTTCGTGACAAGCCTAGTCAGGATACCGACGCAACAGTAATTACAACACTCGTTAATGGTGAAACAGTTACCCGGACAGGTACAAGCAGCAGCGGCTGGTCAAGACTTGTCTACAACGGACAAACTGTATACGCTGTTACAAGTTATTTAACAACAGACCTTACACCTAAGACAACTGAAAGTCCTACAACCGGATTTAACACGAAATTTACGGACTGTAACGATACTGTAACTCCTAAGGAAGAGGTTAATCTTAGGAATAAACCTAGTGTAACAGATGCAGATTCTGTTGTTGTTGCAACTGCTAAAAAAGGCGAGCTTTTCACCAGAACCGGCTATAATACAGAGGTTGGCTGGTCAAGGATTATATATAACGGTCAGACACTTTACTGTGTTACAAGCCTGCTTTCTATCCAATGAATTTAAAATGTCAGGAGAATTATTGTGAGTATTATAATCACTGATTTATGCAAAACCTTTGATGACAATGAAGTTCTTAAAAATGTCAATATAACCCTTAAAGATAATTCTATATATTGTCTTATGGGAACTTCCGGCATTGGAAAAACAACGTTTTTAAGAATTCTAATGGGACTCGAACATGCTGATTCCGGCAGTATATCCGGTATAGATACCCAAAGCATATCTTGTATGTTTCAGGAGGACAGGCTTATTCCTGACCTTTCAGCAATAGATAATGTCAGAATAGTGCTTCGTGGAAAAAACAATAGGGCTGAAGTCCGTAATAATCTGTTATCGATTCTTCCAGATGATAGTCTTGATATGCCTGTAAGTTCATTATCCGGTGGAATGAAAAGAAGAGTGGCACTTGCAAGAGCATTATCATATCCTGGGGAACTTATACTACTTGATGAACCATTCACAGGTTTAGATAAGGATACTAAGTCAAATGTAATAGACTATATATTAAAAATGCGTAATAACCGTACTTTGCTTATTGCAACTCATGGAACTGATGATGCCAATCTGTTAGGGGCTGAAATAATAAAGCTTAATAAAAATATTAATTAGAACATTAAAGGGAGACTGTCTTATGGCAATCTCCCTTATTAATATTATGTGACTACATTTCTTCGATAATCTTTCTTGCAACATATACGCCACTGGCAGAAGCGTGTGATAATGAATGTGTAACGCCGCTTCCGTCACCAATTATGTATAAGCCCTTATATCTTGTCTCAAGATTGTTGTCAATCTCAACTTCCATGTTATAGAACTTAACTTCAACACCGTACAGAAGTGTATCATCATTGGCAGTTCCCGGTGCAATCTTATCAAGTGCGTAAATCATCTCTATAATTCCATCAAGAATTCTCTTAGGAAGTACAAGACTTAAATCCCCCGGAGTAGCAGCAAGAGTAGGCTTTACAAGCCCTTCCTCAATTCGCTTCTCTGTACTTCTTCTTCCTCTCATAAGATCGCCAAATCTCTGGACAATAACACCGCCACCAAGCATGTTGGAAAGTCTTGCAATACTTTCACCATATCCGTTACTGTCCTTGAATGGCTCTGAAAAATGCTTTGCAACAAGAAGCGCAAAGTTGGTGTTTTCTGTCTGCTTCTCAGCACCTTCATAGCTGTGTCCGTTAACTGTTACGATTCCGTTAGTGTTCTCATTAACTACAATTCCATTAGGATTCATACAGAAGGTTCTTACAAGATCCTCAAATTTCTCTGTTCTGTATACAATCTTGCTTTCGTACAGTTCATCTGTAAGATGTGCAAATATAACAGCCGGAAGCTCCACCCGCACACCGATATCAACACGATTAGACTTAGTTGGAATATCAAGCTTCTGACAGACATTCTCAATCCATTTGCTTCCGCTTCGACCAACAGAAACAATACATTTGTCACAATCCATGTACTCGTCCTTATAGAATACTCTGTAACCGCCATCTATCACCTCAATGTTGCTTACAGGAGTGTTAAAGTAGAAGTCTATATGGTCCTTCATCTCATTGTACATATTCTCAAGAACAATATAGTTAATATCTGTTCCAAGATGTCTTACTGATGCATCAAGAAGCTTTAACTTGTTCTGCATGCATAAAGTCTTGAACTTAGTGCCCGCTGTCGAATACATGTGAGTCTCTTCACCGCCATGTGATGTATTGATTGTATCAACATACTTCATCAGGTCGATTGCCTGATCCCTGCCGATATACTCATAAAGAGTTCCGCCGAAATCATTAGTTATATTATATTTACCATCTGAAAATGCACCAGCACCGCCAAATCCATTCATAATCGCACATGTTGGACATTTGATACATGATTTAACCTTCTTACCGTCTATAGGACATTTTCTCTTCTCTAATGTGTTGCCTTCTTCAAACACAGCCACTCTTGTTTCCGGTGACTTCTTCATAAGCTCGTACGCAGAAAAGATTCCGCCCGGTCCGGCTCCAATAATAACTACATCGTATTCCATACATTATCCTCCTCGGGAAATTTCTTAGGATATTATATCATAGAATCGTGGTTATGTGGTATAGTGTTGGTATTAAGTTAATGCAGAATGGAGGAACCGGACATGTTAGAAGTTGGAACAAAAGCACCTGATTTTGAATTACCAGATCAGAATGGAGATATGCACAAACTCAGCGATTATACAGGAAAGAAAGTTATATTATATTTTTACCCAAAGGATAATACGGCAGGCTGCACTAAACAGGCATGTGGCTTTTCAGACAGATATCCTCAATTCACTGAAAAAGGTGCAGTTATACTTGGTATCAGCAAGGATTCTGTTGCTTCTCATAAGAAATTCGAAGAAAAATACGGATTAGCATTCACTCTCTTAGCAGACCCTGAGCGAAAAGTAATAGAAGCATATGATGTGTGGAAGGAAAAGAAGAATTACGGCAAAGTGTCTATGGGTATCGTGAGAACTACATACCTCATTGATGAGCATGGCATTATCATCAAGGCTAATGATAAGGTCAAAGCAGCAGATGATGCTGAAAATATGCTTAAGGAATTAAATAAAATTGAAGAAAATACGGAGGTATAAGACACATGACATTTGAATCAGCCCATCCAGACGATTTTAATGAAATACAAAATCTCTACTGGGATTTATGTGTGGATTCTGCATGCTCTTGCGATACGATTCGAGTACAGAGGTATGGGACTTGGCACACTTCTTGTCAAACACATTTTATTATATGCAAAATCAAAAAATATTGAAGCTATCCACCTTGACGTGATAGATAAGAATACTCTAGCTGATAAGTTGTATATCAAAGCAGGATTTAAGTATATAAACACTGAAAATATATTTTATGAGGTTGTTGGTACCAGGGAGTTTCGAATGTATGAGTATGTGGTATGATGATAAGCACAACAATTATATTTCTAAATAAGACGAGAAGGAAACTAAAATGGCTTTTGATGCCAGATTTCAGTTGCGTTTCAAATATATGCATCTAGGAAATATTAAAATTAGTTACTTCCATGTCAGACTTTAACTGTTCAACCGGTATATCAAGTCCTTCACCATATATTCGTAAGCTGCATTAAATTGATTTTTCAATTCAGAGGCATTTTTCATTTAAAACAGAAGGATATAGATTATATTGACAGTAAGGGACTTGATAAGATTGAAGAGCATGCAAGAGATTTTATAGCAAAAAGGGAAGCCCCAGCGGTAATACCCAATGATGGGAAACAGACTCCGATGAAAGGGCATTCTGTATTTATTGCACAGCATGCAACAGCTACCTGCTGCAGGGAATGCATAAGAAAGTGGCATAAGATGAAGCCTGGTATAGAATTAATGCAGATTCAGCAGGATTATCTTGTTGATGTAATAATGAAATGGATAAAAAAGGAATACAATGATTTTAAAAATCAGTAATTCATTAGGCAATTTGAGAAAACTTAAGTGTAAAATTTCCTAGGGAAGATAACCATGAGTATTTAATTGACAAGCTGTGAATCATTTGATATCATTGCACGGTAAATAAATAAGACAGTTCGTTTGTACCATCCTGTCTCTAAATAAAACCAGGACTATTATTTTTATAATTCATAATTGGAAATTTTTAGGGAAATAATCTATTAAGGCACGGGTACAGATGTATCCGTGTTTTTTTATGCAATATAAGCAAATGGAGAAAAGATTTATGTATATTTTAAAAACAGAGGCTAGTTTTGATTCGGCACATTTTCTTGCAGGATACAATGGAAAATGCAGCAATCTTCATGGACATAGATGGAAGATTGTTCTTGAAGTTCAAACTGAGGAACTAAAGGAAGATGTTCAGCATAAGGGTATGTATGTTGATTTTGGAGAACTGAAAAAAGATTTAAGAAACATAGCAGATTCAATGGATCATGCATTAATTATAGAAAGAAATTCATTGAAGGAAACTACATTTGAAGCTTTAAAAAGCGAGAATTTCAAAATTATTGAACTTGATTTCCGACCGACAGCGGAGAATATGGCCAAGTATTTTTATAAAAAAATAAAAATACTTGGATACAACATGAGAGCTGTAACTGTATATGAAACTCCTGCTAATAGTGCAACTTATATGGAATGATTTTAAATAATTTTTAATCTGAAAGGATTTATATATGAGTAAATACGAAGTAGTTGAAAAATTTGTAAGTATTAATGGTGAAGGAACTAAAGCCGGGCAGCTAGCGGTTTTTATACGCTTTAAGGGCTGTAATCTTAACTGTAAATACTGCGATACCAAATGGGCTAATGAACAGGAGACACCTTCTCAACCAATGACAGAAAAAGAAATTCTTGATTATGTTTTATCGACAGGAGTAAAAAATGTCACTCTTACTGGTGGTGAACCACTGCTAAGAGAAGGTATTGAAAATGTTATAACAGTTCTTGCAGAAAACAATCTGAACATTGAAATAGAGACTAACGGCAGTGTTTATCTTGATAAAATCCGTAAGCTTCACAAAGAGAATGTAACTTTTACAATGGATTATAAGCTTTCATGCAGTGGTATGGAAGCTGCCATGAATCTGGATAATTTTGATATTTTAAATAGCAATGATACTGTCAAATTTGTAGCTGGTTGTCGAGAGGATCTTATAAAGGCAAAACAGATTATAGAAAAATATAATCTGTATGGAAAATGTAACCTTTATATAAGTCCAGTATTTGGAATGATAGAACCTGAGGAAATTGTTAATTTTATGAAAGAGAATGTAATGAATGATGTTAATATGCAGATTCAGTTACATAAAATTATATGGTCACCAGACAAAAAAGGAGTCTGACATGGAAAAACATAAGAAAATAGACACTAAGGCAATTGAATATCATATAGCTGGTATTCTTAAGGCTCTGGGTGATAACCCTGAACGGGAGGGCTTAAAAGATACACCTAAAAGAGTTGCAAAAATGTATGAAGAAGTTTTTGATGGAATGAATTATACAAATGAAGAAATTGCGGATATGTTTAACAAAACATTTGCACTGGATATGGATGAAGAAGAGTCTGGACAAATAGAATGTAATGGTCAGAGCGGAACTTCCAATATGGTAGTGGTAAAAGATATAGATATTTTCAGTTATTGTGAGCATCATCTTGCTCTTATGTATGATATGAAGGTAACAGTTGCTTATATTCCAAATGGAAGAGTAATAGGTCTTAGTAAGATAGCAAGAATAGCAGATATGGTATCTAAAAGACTGCAGCTTCAGGAAAGAATAGGAAGTGATATTGCTGATATTATGCAGATGGTTACTGGGGCCAAAGATATAGCAGTATTTATTGAAGGATGTCATAGCTGCATGACCGCAAGAGGAATTAAAAAAGCTAACACAAAAACATATACACAAACATTAAGAGGGAGATTTAACAATGAAAGCAATGGTTTTGTTCAGTGGTGGAATAGATAGTACAACATGCCTTGGTATGGCGGTAGAAAAATATGGTCCAGAAAATGTTATTGCGTTATCAATATCATATGGGCAGAAACATACAAAAGAGATAGAAGCGTCAGATAAAATAGTAAAATACTATAATGTAGAACATATTTATCTTGACCTTGCAAAAATATTTCAATATAGTGATTGTTCCTTACTATCACATTCCGATAAGGAAATACCTAAAGAATCATATGATGAGCAGATTAAGAGCACAAATGGTTCTCCAGTTTCAACATATGTACCATTCAGAAATGGATTATTTTTATCAAGTGCTGCCAGTATAGCAATTTCAAAAGGCTGCAGTGAGATATATTATGGGGCACATGCAGATGATGCGGCTGGAAGTGCATATCCTGACTGCAGCAGTGATTTTAATAATGCAATAAATGAGGCTATATATCTTGGAAGTGGAAAGCAGATTAAGGTTGTAGCACCATTTATCAATGCAACAAAGGATCAGGTTGTAAAAAAGGGGCTTGAACTAAATGTACCTTATAAGTACACATGGAGTTGCTATGAAGGTAGCGAAAAACCTTGTGGAAAGTGTGGAACATGTATAGATAGAGCCAGAGCATTTGAGTTAAACGGAATTAAAGATCCAGCTATGGAATAAAAAGGAGAAAATTATGACTGGAAGAAGTAAAAAAGAAACAGCAGATATAACATTATTGGGAAATCAGAAAACACAGTATCCAAGTGATTATGCACCAGAGATGTTAGAGACTTTTGAGAATAAACATCAGGGTAATGATTATTTTGTAAAATTTAATTGCCCAGAATTTACAAGTTTGTGTCCTATAACAGGGCAGCCAGATTTTGCAACTGTTACAATATCATATGTACCAAACATTAAAATGGTGGAAAGTAAATCATTAAAATTATATTTATTTAGTTTCAGAAATCATGGTGATTTTCATGAAGACTGTATGAATATTATCATGAAAGATTTGATAAAACTTATGGATCCAAAATACATAGAGGTATGGGGAAAATTTACTCCTAGAGGTGGAATATCAATAGATCCTTACTGTAATTATGGAAAGCCTGGAACAAAATGGGAGGAGATAGCATTTAACAGAATGGCAAACCATGATATGTATCCAGAAAAGGTCGATAATAGATAAAAAAATTACGCCACAGTAGTAAAGTACACATTTTAATCACTTCGCTAAATTACAGTTTAACGAAGTGATTACCTTGCAAGCAATAAATTACTCTTCTTTCATTCTAATTATTCTTTTTCTTCTCTCTTCTTATAAAAAGACAGACACATAAAGCTACGAAAACAACAGTTGCTGCTATAAGTATTGGCCATACCGGAATCGGACAGACAGATGCCTTTATAAGCTTAAGTCCCTGATAAAGTGTATATACACCGAATATCGAGAATATTGCGAATGCAAGTGTATTAAGCAGTCCGTCCGGAGTCTTGCTCTTTAACAGATATCCGACTAACATACCAAGAATGTCAGCTGCAAAAAGTCCGAGCGAACATCCTATCCATACAACAAGAGCTGCACTCATACCTTCGTTAGCGCCAAATGTTATGGCTGTAAGCTGTGTTTTATCACCAAGCTCTGCAACGAAAAATGTACAAAAAACTGCAAGTGGTGCAAACTTAATCTTTGATTTGCCGCTGCCTTCTTCTTCGTCATCATCATCCCCGGCAATAGTTGATGCAGCAAAATAAAGAAATGCAAGTGCTGCAATAGTCTTTATAAGCCAGTCAGGAATGAATTCGCTGACAAGCCCGCCTGCTAAAACAGCAAGTCCGTTAAGTACAAGAATTGCTGCAGCAGTTCCTAATATAATATCTCTTAACTTATATTTAGAAGTAAGAGCAATAAGCATGAGCTGGGTTTTATCGCCCATCTCAGCTATAAATTCAGTAAAAAATACTTTTAAAAACAACAACATTTTTCTAACACCTCATTTATCTTATTATGATATAAACTGCATATATCACATAAAGTGCAACCATTGAAAAGCCTTCGATTCTTCCGATTTTCTTCTTTGTTCCAGCAAATATCCATACACATATTGTAAATACAATAAGCACACACAAATCTATAATATTTTCTGTAATTATGCTGATTGGACTGATTGCTGATGCAATACCAAGTACCATAAGTATGTTAAATACATTTGAACCAATCGCATTACCAAGTGCCATATCGACTTCGTTCTTTCTGGCTGCAACTATTGAAGTTACAAGCTCTGGAAGTGATGTTCCTATTGAAACTATTGTAAGCCCAATAAGTGTCTGGCTCATTCCTAGGTCACTCGCTATCCTTGAGGCAGCGTCTACGGTAATATCTCCGCCTACTGCAATCGCAGCCGCACCGCCAATAATAAACAGAATACTAAGCGGAACTGAAATCAACTTAATATCTTCATCAGAACCGCCCTCAATCTCGACTTTTTTGCCTTCTTTGCTTGCCTTTAGTGCAATCTTAATCATGTAAAAAATGTATCCTGCAAATGCACCGATAAATATTACACCATCAAAATGTCCAAGCATCATTCCTGACTTATCACCAACCCCAAGGATTCCTAAAATCAATAAAAGTCCTGCACAGATAAGTGAAAATGGGATATCTCTTTTTATTGTTTCTTTTGCAACATTTACTGTGGCTATCATTGCACACACACCAATAACAACCATCAGGTTAAATATATTAGAACCGACTACATTACTTACTGCAAGCTCATTGTTGCCTGTAATTGATGCAGATACACTGACCGCTGTTTCTGGGAGCGATGTTCCCATTGCAACAATTGTAAGTCCAATAATAATAGACGGAACATGTAGTCTCTTTGCTACACTTGAGCTTCCTTCTACGAAAAAGTCTGCACCTTTAATAAGCAGAACAAATCCAATAATCAGGAACCCAATTACAAGCGCAAATGGCGCGTTATTAATAAAATTACCCATATAAATCTCCTTATTTTTCTTTTTCCGAGGGGTATAAAAAAACTCATGTATATCAACCAGATTCAGTGATATTGCACACTGAAAATAATTGATATACATGAGTCTCATTATTTAAGATTTGCCAGATTATACTCTCTATTATAATCAGAATGTTGACAAATCACACTTACGCGCTAACTACTCCCTCATGGAATATTAAGTTACTTGATAAATAATATCAAATATAATTATGTGTGTCAACGGATTATTTTTCTAATCTGACTTTTTCCCCATAGCATAATCTCCTTTTTATTTTGTTTCAAATGTATTCATAATTGCATCAACTTCTGTCTGAATTTCTTTCTTTAATGAGTCTGAATCTGAATCTGTTAATACAATTCCATATACGGTAAAAGGTTCTTCTGGAGTACATGAAAGATACCCATACACATAACGTTCTTTATTATTAGCTGCGCCTGTTGTTTTCGCCGTAAAATTAAAAGCATCATGTCCATTTATTTTACATTCTTTCTTTGTATCGGTAACAATTTTTACATTTTTATAAGTCTCAGTATTTTTAAAAATCCCCTTTCTCCAATAACCTCTTCCCAATGCTTTTGTAGCATCTTCAAAAATTTCATTATATGTTGACGCCGTTAATTCTTTCCCTTCACTATCAAATGCTGGACATATTACAATTGCATAGTCAGGATTATTTCCTTTATATATAATTTCACCTACATCTCTTATAT
>ERZ1035025.1074-NODE-1074-length-14927-cov-31.606173_pt1 | contig 14927 bp, 12 predicted proteins | sample MGYA00520619_ERZ1035025 | MGnify/ENA primary metagenome ERZ1035025 (study PRJEB33766, sample SAMN09781742) | gut metagenome | biome: gut microbiome | host: Homo sapiens | place: Madagascar | study: EMG produced TPA metagenomics assembly of the PRJNA485056 data...
GGGGGGAAGGGTATTGCGAAATCCCTGCCGACATTGTGATTTCAACCGCGCCATTTAAAGATATGGTGTTGAGCTTGGACGAATTGGATTATGAAACCAAAACACTTGCGGCACAACTGCAATTTAGAAACACCATTTTGGTTTATGTGGAGATTGAAAACAAAATGTTTGAAGACAATTGGATTTATGTCCATTCCAAAAATATTCAAACAGGCAGAATTACCAACTTTGCCAACTGGACAAAGGATTTGCGCTGCGGCAGGGACACAAGCATTTTGTGCTTGGAATATTGGGCAAATGACGATGAATCGTTGTGGAATTTTGAAGATGAAAAACTCATCGCCATTGCCCGCCAAGATTTGCTTGATTCTGAGTTGGTGAAAAATGATAAGCAAATCAAGCAGGCAAAGGTGTATAAAATTCACAAATCTTATCCCGTCTACCAAAAAGGTTACAAAGAAAGTTTAAATAAAATTTACAACGCCTTGGATGAATTTGAAGATTTATATTTTATCGGGAGAGGCGGCGCTTTCAAATACAATAATCAAGACCACAGTTTGTTGATGGGCTTACTTTGTGCCGATAAGATTTTGGGCGCTTCAAACCCAAATTTGTGGAACACCAACACCGATTACGACTACCAAGAAGGCGCAAAATCGGTTTAACTTTTTTTAAAAAAAGGAAAATGGAAAATGATTAGCAAAAAAGTTTTGGTTACTGGCGGCGCAGGTTTTTTGGGTTCGCATTTGTGCGACAAACTAATTGAAAGAGGCGATGAAGTGCTTTGCGTGGATAATCTTTTTACTGGCACAAAAGCCAACATTGCGCATTTGTTGCAACACCCGCGCTTTGAATTTATGCGCCACGACATCACCTTTCCGCTTTATGTAGAAGTGGATGAAATTTATAACTTGGCTTGCCCGGCAAGCCCCATTCATTACCAATTTGACCCAGTGCAAACCACCAAAACCTCTGTGATTGGCGCCATCAATATGTTGGGTTTGGCAAAACGCGTGAAAGCCAAAATTCTACAAGCCTCAACCAGCGAAGTTTATGGCGACCCAGAAGTGCATCCGCAAGTGGAAAGTTACAAAGGATCGGTTAATCCCATCGGCATTCGCGCTTGTTACGATGAAGGCAAACGCTGCGCGGAAACGCTCTTTTTTGATTACCACCGCCAACACCATTTGAACATCAAAATTATGCGGATTTTTAATACTTATGGCCCCAGAATGCACCCGAATGATGGCCGCGTGGTCAGCAATTTTATTTTGCAAGCCTTGAAAAATGAGAATATCAGCATTTATGGCGATGGCGCGCAGACACGCAGTTTTTGCTATGTGGATGATTTGATTCGCGGGATGATGGCGTTGATGGCATCAAAAGACGATTTCATCGGACCAGTAAATATCGGCAACCCCAGCGAATTTAGCATTTTGGAATTAGCCAACCAAATCATTGCGCAAACAAATTCAAAATCGCTTTTGGTTTTTCATCCCTTGCCAGAAGACGACCCCAAGCAACGCCGCCCCGACATCACACTTGCCCAAGAAAAATTGCAATGGCAACCGCAAATTCCTTTAAAAGAAGGCTTAAAACGCACTATTGATTATTTTGAAAAATTGTTATCCACGGTAAACCTTTAATTTTTTTGAAAAAAATATGCTGTTTACCGTGGAAAATCGCCTTAAAATTCAAAAAAACACTTTTAAAAAAAGGAAAAGAAAATGTTCACAACAACCATTGCTGTTGAAATCAACGAAAAAAACGCCAAAGCGTTCATGGATTCTTTAAAGTTGGTCAAAGGTGTTAAAACCGTAACGGATTTGGGGCATCAACCATCTGATGCCTTTGATTTTGAAAATTTTCAACCGCCCGCTTGGCTTGTTGAAGCAAGGGAGATGGAAAAGCACCCTGAAAAATATAAGCGTTATACAGATTTAAAAGAAATGTTTGCGGATTTGGAAAAATGAAACCTCGCAAATACGATGTGCAGCTTTCTAGCACTTTCAAAAAGAGTCGCAAACACCAACCGAAAAAAATCCTAGCATTAAACGAAGTTATTGAAATGCTTGCCTGCGATGAAGTGTTAGACGAAAAATACCACGACCACAAGCTCATCGGAACCTATGTGGATTGCTGTGAATGCCACATTGAACTCGATTTGCTTTTGATTTACCAAAAAAAGAAGATATTTTGCTTTTGCATTGTGTGGATGTGGGCTCACACAATGAACCTTTCTCCCGCAAAAAATCCATCAAAAAAAACTTGAAATAACAAAATCCACGGTAAACGAATATTTTTTTCAAAATGTTTGAATGTTTACCGTGGAAAATCGCTTTTTTTAAAACTATGAAAACAACCGCCCTTGATTTTGCTTTGAGCATTCTTTTTTTCTTTGCCGTTTTGTGCATTGCTTTGGCGCAACTCACAGACGGGCACAATTTTATGGGCGGCGATTTTGCGCAATACATTGCAGAAGGCATTGCCTTGGCAAACGGCACATTGGAAGAACAAATTGCCGCCAACACGTGGATGATGCAAAACAGTTACCGCCCGCTTGCGCCTTACCATTATCCTTGGGGAATGGCGCTGTTGTTGGCGCCACTTGTTGCCTTTTTTGGTGTTAATTTTGTGGCGTTCAAATTCGTTGGCATTATTTGCTACGCATTGTTTGCGGCGGTTTTTTATCACTTTTGCGCCAAGGAATTGCCACGCATTGCCGCACTTGTTGCCGCCATTCTTTTTGTTTTCAATCCTTTTTTAACTTTTTATGCAAGCTGGCATGTTTTAAGTGATTTGCCATTTTTATTTTTCGCTTTTTCAAGTATTTTAATGATTAGTCAATTTTTTGATTTAAAAAATCCACCTAAAAATTTATATTGTTACGCTATTTTTTGTGGTGCATTCGTTGCTTTTGCAAGCCTAATTAGAAGCAATGGCATTGTGATTTTGTTCACATTATTTGCCGTGCATATTTTTTTAATCATTCGTTTTTTTATAAATAAAATATTTTCAAAAAATTTTAAAGAAAAACGTTTTTTTAAAATCCTGAATTTTCTTTTTGCAGATTTTAAACATTTAAAAATAGCTGGCAATATTTTTCAACACCTTTTGATTTATATTGTTTTTTTAATTATTTATTTCAGCGTTGATTTTTTACTTCCAAAAAGTGAAGGCAGTGTGCATTTGCACCGATTAGCCGATGAATTAACATTGGGCACTTTGTTGCACCATTTGGATTATTATATTTTAAAAGCCACGCTTTTTTTGGGAACAGAAAATAGCGGTATTTTAATGTTGTTTTTATTATGCACACCACTTTTTGGCGCTGGTATTGCCAAAAAGGTTGCAGAAAACCCCAAACATATTTTTTTGGTTCTTGCGCTTTTTTCGCAATTTTTATTAGTTGTATTTTGGCCGCCGATAGACGGTTTTCGTTTTGTCATCATTTTGTTGCCTTTTTTGGTTTTTTATACAGCGGCAGGAATTGTTTTATTTTGCAAACAAAAAAGAAAATACGGCGCATTTGTTTTAATTCCCATTGTTTTTTTGGCGCTTAATTTTTTGGGGGTTACTTATGTTAATTTAAAAATCCATTGGCCAGTGCCCAACAATGAAACTGCTCACAGCATAACTTCCAAAAGTGCCAAAGAATTGTGGCATTTTATTCAACAAAACACGCCGCAAAATGCCATTATTCTTAGTTACAATCCACGCACGGTGTATTTGACCACCCGCCGACTTGGTTTTGCCTCAACCAACACTTACGACATTCGCCATGCAGATTTTGTGCTGACCACACACTTGGATAATATAGATATGATGCGCTCAGACACCGCAGAATTTCACCACCAAACCAAAAAAATCTTTGGCAATGAAAACTTTCAACTCTACCAAGTTTTAAAACCTGAAAATCCACGATAAACTTAAAAAAAATTTGAAGTTTACCGTGGAAAATGATTAAAAAAGAAAATATGAACAACGAACCCAATGTGGATGCCTTGCTGTTTTATTTTAAACACCAAAATTGGCAATTATTATTGCAAGAATCGCAAAAAATTTTAAATAATTATCCTCATTATTATTTTGCGCACCACACATTAGGCATTGCGTATTTTTATTTGAATCAGTTAGAAAAAGCCACCACGGCTTTTCAAAAAGCTTATCATTTAAACCCCAATGATTCTGATTTATTGAAAAATTATATCACCGCTTTATTAAAATTAAAACGTGAAAAAGAAGCCATTGTTTATTTGGAACAATTGATTTCTTTGATAAATAACACAGAAGAAAAAAAACATTATTTTATACAACTAGCCCAAACACAAAGCAAATGCAAAATGCCTTTTGCGGCAATGCTTAATTATGCCAATGCCGTTGAATTAGACCCAAAAAATTCATTACTTTTAAATGATTTTGCTTGTTCGTTATTGCATATTGGAGAAAATATTGAAGCCGAAAATGTTTTAAATGAATCTTTAAAATGCGCCAAAAATAAGGAAGAAGAAATTAAAGTTAAAACCTTAAAATTGATTGAATCGCCATATTTTCATAATATTACGCCAAAAAAACTCAAACAAATTGCCCTAGATTATTACCAAATGCAAAAATACGAACCTTTATTTTCATTCAAAAAAGAAGAAAATATAAAAACATTAAAAATCGGTTTTGTCTCTGGTGATTTTAATTTTCATGTGGTTAGCTTTTTTGTTGAAGAATGGTTAAAAGAATCAAAAAATTTAAATTTAAATTTAGAATTTTATGCTTACAGCGCCCGCAATTTTGAAGATTTGATCACCGAAAAATTAAAACCCTTATTCAAAAAATTCACGCCGATTTTTCATTTGAATGATATGGATGCCGCACAAATCATTTTTAAAGACGGCATTCACATTTTGGGCGATTTATCTGGGCACACTGCGTTTTCACGTTTGGGCATTTTCAAACACCGACCAGCGCCAGTTAGCTTTTCTGCCATTGGTTGGTTGGGTAGCTCCGCATCAGTTGGTGTGGATTATATTTTTGGCGATTCCATTGTTGAACCTTTTGATGAAAGCACGGAAAAAGTTTTTGTGTTGCCTTCGGTGTTTCAAGTGTTTTCAAAAAAAGTGGATTTTCCGCCTGTATCCATTTCGCCTTTTTTAAAAAATGCTTACTTCACTTTTGGCGCTTTTCAAGCGCCCATCAAAGTCAATCGGCAGGCAATTCTTTTGTGGTGCGAAGTTTTAAACAACATTCCCACAGCACGTTTTTTGTGGGCGCACGGCGAATTAAAAGAAGCGGCATTTTGCGCCCATATTTTGGGTATTTTTATGGAAAACGGCGTCAATCCTAACCGCGTGCGCTTAGTTGGCAACAAAAACCGAATGCAATATTTGCATTTGCACAACGAAGTGGATGTGATTTTGGACACACTGCCCGCAACAAGCGCCACAACCTTGGTTGAAGCCTTGTTGATGGGCGTGCCAACAATGAGCATTTTGGGCAAAACGCGGGCAGGGCGCTTTGCGGCAAGTTTTTTGCACGCCGCAGGTTTGGATGATTTTATTTGTGAAAACCAAACGCAATTTTTAAACCGCTTAAAAACACTCACAAACCTTGAACAATCAAAAGCGCATCCGCTTGCCATTTTGCGCCAAAAGTTGCGTTATCAAACCTTGCAATCGCCTTTGACCGATTCTGCCCTTTATGCACGCCAAATGGAAAAAGCCTTTTTTAAAATGTATGCAGATTTTTTAAAAGATGAAAATCCACGGTGAACGCTGAATTTTTTTCAAAAAAATAAAAGGTTTACCGTGGATTTTTACAAACGAAAAAGCCGACCAATGTCGGCTTTTGGCTTTTTTTAAGCGTGATTTCTTTTGGTTTATAAACCCAAGAGTGTGGCGGTGTGGTTGGCAATCATCCATTCTTCGTTGGTGGGAATGACCAACACATCCACCAAAGAATTGCCGGTGCTAATCACAATTTCATTGGCGGCGTTGGCGTCTTGGTCAATGCGCAAACCCATCCATTGCAGTTGTTCGCACACATTGCGGCGCACTTCGCGGCTGTTTTCACCAATGCCGCCAGTGAAAACCAACGCGTCAATGCCGCCGGTTGCGGTCACCGCCGAGCCAATTTCGCGCACAATGCGGTAGCAGAATAAATCCACTGCTTCGCGTGCTTCGGGCGTATCGCTTGCCAAAAGCGTGCGCATATCTTGCGAAATGCCCGATACGCCAAGTAAGCCCGATTCTTTATAGAGCATTTTTTCAAGTGCGTCTGGTGTCATTTTTTCCATTTTTAATAAATGAATTAAAACGCCCGGATCTATTGCACCGCAACGCGTGCCCATCACCAAACCATCAATGGTTGAAAAACCCATAGACGTGCAAACGCCTTTGCGGTTGACCATTCCCGCCAAACTTGCACCGTTGCCCAAATGGCAAACAATCACACGACCTTTGGCGCGGTGCGAATATTGCGGCAGGGCTTGCGCAATAAATTCATAAGATAATCCGTGAAAGCCATAGCGTTTAATGCCTTTTGCCGTGATCGAACGCGGAAGCGCAAATTGTTGTGCCACATCGGGTTGCGTGCGGTGGAAAGCCGTATCAAAACAAGCCACTTGCGGCACATTCGGTTGCAAATGGCTAACAGCGTTGATGCCTGCGATATTGTGCGGCTCGTGCAAAGGCGCAAAGGGAATAAAATCTTGCAAATGTTTTAAAACATCGGGTTTGATGATGGTTGGGCTGGAATACAAATCGCCGCCATGCACCACGCGGTGGCCAACTGCCACAATTTCAAAATCTTTGTAAGCTTCGGTAAACCACACAAAAAGGTCGTTAAAAGCGGAATCGTGTGTAACGGAATCCCCATTCACACCCGATAAAGTGCGGTTAACAATTTTATTGCCGTGTGAATCTTTTGCAATAAGTTTGGTATCCGTAGCACCAATGCCATCAATTTGTCCGGAAACAAAAGCGCGTTGCGCAATGGGTTTGGTAAGAGGAAAAAGCGCAAACTTAATGGACGATGAACCGGCATTGACGGTTAATATAGCTTTGGACATCAAAATCTCCCGTATAAAAAAATTCCTTGCATTTTACCTTTTGTGTGTGTTTTTGTAACCAAAAAAGCGGTTTTCCACGGTAAACACCAAAAAAATTTCAAAAAAGCCTTGGCGTGATGCCGATTTTTTATCGCCTTTTTGAATTTTTTCCAATTCCTTTTCGGCGCTGCTAAACGCATAAAATCAATCAATCAAACCGCATTCTTTTAAAACTTCTTGGCGAATTTTTTAAACGCAAAAATCCACGGTAAACCCCAAAAAAATTTCAAAAAAATTTGGTGTTTACCGTGGAAAATTTTAAAAAAAACCTTAAAAATCAATCGGCAAGCGGCATTGTGGGTTGCGGTCGCCAAAAACATCGTCAATGCGTTTGACCGCAGGCCAATATTTTTCTGCACAATCGCCCGAAAATGCCGCCATTTCACGCGAATACGCGTGATTCCACGCATTTGCCGTGCATTCTTTTAAGGTATGCGGGGCGTTTTTGAGCGGATTGTCAGTTTTGTCCAAAGTGCCGTTTTCAACTTGCGCAATTTCCGCCTTGATGGCTTTCATCGCTTTTATAAAACGGTCAAGCTCTTCTAATGGCTCGGATTCGGTGGGTTCTACCATCAACGTGCCAGCTACTGGAAATGAGACGGTTGGCGCGTGAAAACCGTAATCCATCAAACGTTTGGCAATGTCGACTTCGGTAATTCCGCAAGATTTTTTAATTGGGCGCAAATCCACAATACATTCATGCGCCACGCGGGCATTTTTGCCAACATACAAAATCGGAAAATCGTCTTTTAATGCCGCCGCAATGTAATTCGCATTCAAAATGGCAGTTTGCGTAGCACGTTTTAAATTGCGCGCGCCCATTTGTTCCAAATAAAAAAGTGTTGCCACATTCAACAGCGCCGAACCAAAAGGGTAGGCGGCAACTGAATCCGCACGATTTTCGCCCGGCAAAAATCTTGCCAAATGCGCTTTGCAAGCAACAGCGCCAACACCCGGGCCGCCGCCGCCATGCGGCAAGGCAAAGGTTTTGTGCAAATTCATGTGTGCAATATCTGCGCCCAACAAACCCGGCGCCATCAAACCAACTTGGGCGTTTAAATTCGCACCATCCATATAAACCTGCCCGCCTTGTTGATGAACAATTTCGCAGATTTTGGGAATATTCTCTTCAAAAACGCCATGGGTAGAAGGGTAGGTGAGCATTAAGCACGCCAAGCGTGCGCTGTGTTTTTCCGCCTTTTCTTTAAAATCGGCAAAGTCAATGTTGCCCGCTATATCGCACAAAATCGTAACGATTTCAAAACCAGCCAAAGCGGCAGAAGCGGGGTTTGTGCCGTGCGCCGATTGCGGAATTAAGCAAACCTTGCGTGCTATTTGATTTTGGCTTTTCAAATAATTTTTAATGGTCAAAAGCCCTGTTAGCTCGCCTTGTGCGCCAGAGTTGGGCTGCAAGGTGATGGCATCCATTTTTGTGATTGTTTTCAAATATTCGCCTGTTTTTTGCAAAATTTGGCGCATACCTTTTGTTTGCGATTCGGGTGCAAAAGGGTGAATATTGCCTAATGTTTCCCACGACAAAGGCGATAAAATGCTTGCCGCATTCAACTTCATCGTGCAAGAACCCAAGGGAATCATCCCGCGGTTGAGGGCAAAATCTTTGTTTTCCAAAGCGTGAATGTAGCGCGTCAAGGCAACTTCGCTTTGAAAACGCGAAAAAATCGGGTGTTTTAAAGGCAAATCAGTGCGTTGAAAAGGATTAGCAGGCGCTGTGAAATCATCCAATGCAACATCCCAAGGTTTATTGCTCAAAAGCGTGAAGATTTTTTGAATATCCGATTGCGTTGTTGTTTCATCCACGGTCAACGTCAAAAAATTTTCATTTTCACACCAAAAAAGCATGCCATTTTCTTCGGCTTTTTGGGTTAAAGAACGAGCGGCGCATTGAATCTGCAAAGTATCAAAAAGATTTTTGTTACGCACCAAAACGCCTGATTTCAAAAGCGCATTTTTGAGTTTGCTTGCCAAAAAATAAATGCGATTGGCAATGGCACACAAACCTTTTTGCCCGTGATAAAGCGCAAAAAAAGTGCTTAAAATGGCAGTTAAAACCTGCGCCGTGCAAATGTTGGAATGCGCTTTTTCACGCCGAATGTGTTGCTCGCGGGTTTGCAATGCCATGCGAAAAGCAGGCGCGCCCGAAGCATCTTTTGATAAACCGATAATGCGCCCGGGAATGTGCCGCAAAAACTCTTTTTTTGCCGACAAAAACGCCGCGTGCGGACCACCAAAGCCGGGCGGCAAACCAAAGCGTTGCGTGGAGCCGATGGCAATATCCGCGCCAAAATCAGCAGGGGATTTTAATAGCAAAAGCGAGAACAAATCAGCGCAAAAAATCGTAACAATGCCTTGGGATTTCAGGCGTTCCACGTCTTCCTTAAAATCCACAATTTCGCCATTTTTTTGTGGATAAGCAAACAAAGCGCCGAAAAATTCGCCTGTTGCGGTTTTTGGGTTACCAACCACCAACTCCACGCCAGCGCCCGCTGCGCGCGTTTTTAAAACAGCCAAAACGTGCGCAAAAACGCCCGAATCCACCCAAAATCGCGGTGTTTTGTTTTTGCTAATACGCCGCGCCATCAGCATGGCTTCGGCAGCGGCGCTGGCTTCATCCAACAATGATGCGTTTGCGACATCTAAACCAGTTAAATCCGCAATCATCTCTTGGAAAATCATCAAAACTTCCAAGCGACCTTGGGAAATTTCGGCTTGGTAAGGCGTATAAGCCGAATACCACGCGGGGTTTTCAAAAATTTGGCGGCGCAATAGGGCAGGGAAGAAAACATTGCCCACGCCTTGGCCAATAAAGGATTTTGCCGTGCCGTTTTGTGCGGCAACATCTTTCCAAAAGGTTTGAACTTCCGCTTCGGTTTTTGGCGCAAAATCAAAATTTTTAATCGGTGCAATATCGCTTGGCAAACATTGTGCAATGAGTGCTTCCAAAGAATTGCAACCAAGTGTTTTGAGCATTTTTTGGCAATCATCAGAAGAAATGCCAATATGCCGATTTGCAAAAGTATTCATTCGGAATCCGCCACGCCTTTGTATTTTTCAGGGGTTAAGAGCAATTCCAACTCGGATTCATCACTGGCTTTGATGCGCACCAGCCAAGCATCATAAGGGTTTGTGTTGATTTGCGCGGGATTGTCGTTTAGCGTTTCATTCACTTCTACAATTTCGCCTGCAATGGGCGCGTAAATGTCGGAAGCAGCTTTCACCGATTCCACCACGGCAAAAGCCTCATTCTTGGCAAGTTTTCTGCCAAGTTCGGGCAATTCCACAAAAACCACATCGCCCAAGGCATCCTGCGCGTGATCGGTGATGCCAAGCAAAAAGGTGTTGCCATCGGCTTTGAGCCATTCGTGCGTGTCGGTGTATTTCAAATTGTTTGGAATGTTGGACATTGCGTTCCCCTTGCGTTTTTTTAAAAATCGCCATTGTGCCAAAAATAAAAGCAGGCTTGGGGGATTTTTTTAAAAATTAAACAAACACAAAGAATTCGCGTAAAAAAGCTAAAAAAACAAAGGGTTACCGTGGAAAATATTAAAAATGCAAAAATCCACGGTAAACAAAAATTTTTTTTCAAAAAAAACGGGTTCGTGCAAAAAGCAAAAATCCACGAAAAATCGTGGATTTTTTAATAAAAAAGAATCGGCAAACGGAGTATTTTTTCAAAAAAATCAAAAGTTTACCGTGGAAAAATGGCTAAACTAAGAAGCTTGCGCGGTTTGCTCGGCTTGTTTGGCTTCTTGCTCGGCTTGGCGTTTTTGCAATTCTTCTTTGCGTTGCTTGATGCGTTCTGCCTGCTCTTTGGCTTTGGCTTCGCGTTCCTTGCGCACTTGATTAGTTTTTTCCTTTGACCAATATTTTGGCGTGTTGTATAAGCGATACAACACGTGGTCGGCGTTGAAACTGATGGTGTTGTTGCGGTTTTCGCGCAAAGTTTGGTGCTCATAAAAAGCCTGCAACAACTCGCCTTCGCAAGCAGATTTGGTAAATAGCTTGATGTTCGGGTCGCCTTTGCCGAAAGTGGCATCAGTTACATCCATGCAAATATTAACAAAATGCGTTTTGCCAGTTGTTACCAACACGGGCTCGCCTTTTTTGCGTTTTTTCTTTTTTGGGGCGGCAGCTGTTGGCTCGGAAGAAGCGGCGCTGTCAGAAGATTCTTCTTCCTCTTCGCCACCACCGCAAGCGACCAAGGCAAAAGGAATCAAAAACAACAAGGCAAGTTTTTTGAAATCGGTGCTCATAAGCGTTCTCAAAAAAAGTTTGGGGTTGTGTTGGGTGCGAATGGCGAATTTTAAATACAAAACAAAGGCTTGGCAAGATTAAAAAACAACTAAAAAATTTTGTTTTTTATCAATCAGTCAAGCAGAATAGGGATTTTTGCAATTCCATTAATGAAAGAATCGAGTGGTCGACTAGCTAAAAATGACAACAATATTCCCAAAAACTCATACCCCACCAAGCGAAGTTTTAAAAAGAGTTTTGTTTGATGATTATGGTTAACCATTGAACAAGCTGCCGAAATGCTTGATATGCCACTTACAACCCTTTCAAACTTTTTAAAAGGGAAAACAAAAATGAGTCTTGACCTTGCACACGCCGTTTGGATTTGGCAGGCGTGCGCAATTTTGGTTAACTTTTCAAGCAAACTACGATATGGTAAAGCTCATCAATGCCGAAAATAAAAAACCAAAAGTAGCAGTTGCCGCCTTTGAAAAAATCCGCAACGAACTAAATAAACGCATTGAACAAGAACTTGATGAAAACGAAAAAGAAATTGACAAACTTTTAATGCGCAAACTGGAACGCTGCCTAACAAAACAACACGCCGAAAATGTTAAAAGCAGAAAAACGTAAAACGCATACGTGAACACGCACCAGCACGGGCGCACGCTCTCGCTTTAACTTAAAAACCTTCACGCGAATCGTCAAAGTTGGCGAAATATTCAAATTCTTTTGAAAATTGACATTACGAGATAAAATTACACGCTCAATGAGGATTTTTTTAAGACGAAGAGTGAAGTAACACAATAACCTTATAAAACACAACTTTACATAATATAAATTATCAGGCGTTGCTTGTTTTTAGGAAGACTGAAAAGTTTAAAGCGATTTTCGCTCTTTCTTGAATACGCATTTGCATTGGTTCGAGCCATTCATCTTTAATATTAAATTGTGGATGTTTTTAAACTCAAACTTCGTCAATTTTGCTAAATTTGGAGCGTGGCGTTCTCCTAGAAATAGTTTTAATTGCTCGTCAAATGTGAATCCCATTTCGCTTTTTTTGGTTACTTTATGATTTTCAATATCATTTAATTCATTAAGCGTTAAATAATTTAACAATGTTAAACAGAAATTGCAATTTAATAATTAAACGCCTTCATTGAAAATTTTGGTGTGGTTATAATAAAATCCACGGACAACCGATTCTTTTTTTGAAAAAAACTCCGTTCACCGTGGAAATTAAAATTCCGTCAACTCCCTTGCCTTATTCCTTAGTTTTGTTTTTAAAGCCAGCATATCATTTTGATTTTCTTCAATAATTTTCACAAAAACGCTACCAGCTACGATTTCATCAACAAACGGAGCGATGGTGCGAGCGGTTGCAGCGTTGGAGACGCCAAATCCGCCCAAAATTTTAGCCCCATTCTTTTTGAGTAACTTTAAAAAAGCAACCGTTTCATCGGTGATTTGCGTTTCAGAACCAGTGATTCCGCGCCGCAATGCCGCGTAAATCATCGGAAAATTTTCTTTTAATAAAAATTCAATGCGCGTTTTTGCCATTGATGGCGCCACCACGGGAATCATCATAATCTTTTGATTTTCCGCATTTTTTCGCAAATTTTCGTCACAATCAAAAGGCAAATCAGGCACAATCAAGGCATCCACGCCCGCCGCCTTTGCTTGCCTGCAAAAATTTTCAACGCCCGGGGTGAAAATTAGCGAGGCGTAGCTCATCAATGCCATTGACGTTTTTGGGTGTTGCGCCTTTAATTCTTTAATAAAATCAAAGGCTTGTGCCGTTTTGTAGCCATTTTGCAAAACGCGCGTGCAAGCGTTGGCAATAACCGCGCCATCCGCACTTGGGTCAGAAAATGGCAGTTGAATTTCAAGGGTTGTTGCCCCACCTTGAATTAAAGATTCTGCGGCGGCAAGCGCAATATTGCGATTGGGAAAATCCGCAATCAAATGACTCATCAATTTAATTTTTGGCATTATTTTCTCCGTTCAAATATTCAAAAATTATTCAAAAAATATTCTATTTTCTTTGAATATATTTGCCACGGTAAACGCCAAATTATTTTCAAAAAACATTCTATTTTCTCCGTTTTTTTTATTCTAATGCGGCAAGCTCATTTTTTAAAAACTCGCGCCATGCATCGCGCCGAAAATAAGGGCAAGTAATAAATAAATCTTTATCGCCCCGCCCGCTCATATTCAAAATAAGAATTTTATCTTTGGGCAAAGTCGGCGCCAATTTTAAAGCAAAGGCTGCCGCATGCGCGCTTTCTAATGCAAAAACAAGCCCTTCGTTTTGCGCAAAAAAGCGCACAGCAGCCAACACTTCTGAATCGCTAACGCTTTGAAATTCCACGCGTTTTTCGTCTCCCAAAAAGGCAAGCTGCGGCCCGATGCCGCAATAATCCAAACCTGCTGACACCGAATAGGTCGGCAGCGCCTGCCCGTCTTCGTCCAGCAAAAAACGCGATTTGTAGCCTTGCAAAATGCCTTCTCTTGCCACACCCGACATCCGCACGGCGTTTTCTCCCACGTTTTCCCCTATTCCGCCCGCTTCTACGCCAATCAAGCGCACGTTTTCCTTTAAAAAGGGCGAAAAAAAACCGATGGCGTTGCTGCCACCGCCCACGCAAGCAATCATCGCGGCAACATCGTTTAACGATACGCCTTTTTCAGCGATTTGTTGCTTTGTTTCTTTGCCGATGACGCTTTGGAATTCCCGCACAATATCTGGGAACGGTGCGGGACCAAGCGCTGAACCAAAAACATAATGCGTGTTTTCAGGGTCGGCTGCCCAAGCGCGCATTGCGTCATTTACTGCGTCTTTTAAGGTTTGTGTGCCGCCCAAAACCGAAACCACGCGGGCACCAAAGAGTTCCATTGTTGCCACGTTCGGTTGCTGGCGTTTGACGTCAACTGCGCCCATAAAAATAGTGCACTCCAAACCCAACTTGGCGCATACAGCCGCAGTGGCCACGCCGTGTTGGCCTGCGCCAGTTTCGGCAATAATTTTCTTTTTGCCCATTTTTTTGGCAAGCAAACATTGCCCCAAGGCATTGTTGATTTTGTGTGCGCCTGTGTTGGCAAGCCCTTCTAATTTAATAAAAATTTGCGCACCGCCAAGTTTTTTAGAGGCGTTTTCCGCTTTTAAAAAAGGCGTGGGGCGACCCACAAAATCTTTTAAAAGATTTTCAAATTCTTTTTTAAATTGCGGATTCGCCCACGCTTTTTGAAATTCTATTTCCAAAGCGTCTAAAACACTGCGCAAAACTTCTGCCACGTATTTGCCGCCAAATCTGCCGAAAAAACCATTGTTGGACATAATCATTTTTTATTTAAAAGTTGAAAAAACTGCTTGATTTTAAAAAAATCTTTAATTCCGGGCGATTGTTCTAAACCGCTTGCCAAATCAATTAAATCGGGCGCATATTCTTTTAAAATAAAACCAATATTTTCATTATTCATTCCACCTGCCAAAAAAAGCGGCATTATTTTTTTTGCGCTGAGAATTAAATTTTGATGGATTGCTTTACCACTTCCTTCCCCAGAATCAATTAAAACT
>ERZ1035025.1079-NODE-1079-length-14890-cov-4.917964_pt1 | contig 14890 bp, 12 predicted proteins | sample MGYA00520619_ERZ1035025 | MGnify/ENA primary metagenome ERZ1035025 (study PRJEB33766, sample SAMN09781742) | gut metagenome | biome: gut microbiome | host: Homo sapiens | place: Madagascar | study: EMG produced TPA metagenomics assembly of the PRJNA485056 data...
ACCGGAAGGAAGCGGCAAACCGGCAGCATGATATTCATGAACGACTTTTGAATGTATTCAGGAGTAAAGACGAAGAGAAAATCTGCAACGCAATTTCGGAGCATTATATGAAGACAGTAAAGCGTCTGATGAAAGAGGGATCCATGTCAGACGAAGGTTTTAAATATAAAGTGTAGAAGTATATGAATTGAATGAAAGATGCCGGTCCATGGGGGGATGGCATCTTTTTTTGTGGAGGTTTAAGTATGGAACGTAAAAATATGTGGGAACACTATACAGAGGAGCAGGAAAGAGAACTGGAGGAACTGGCAGTCAGATACAGAAAATGTCTGGATCAGTCCAAGACGGAGAGAGAATGTGTGACACTGTCCATTGCGATGGCAGAGGAAAATGGATATCAGAATATTGAGGACTGTATCCGTGAGGGTGTGACACTGAAAGCCGGGGATAAGGTTTATGCACAGTATATGAAGAAGACGCTGGCACTTTTCCACATCGGAACAAAACCACTGACAGAGGGAATGAACATTTTAGGTGCACATGTGGATTCACCGAGACTGGATGTAAAACAGAATCCATTATATGAAGATACACAGATGGCATATCTGGACACACACTACTATGGCGGTGTGAAAAAATACCAGTGGGTGACGATTCCTCTTGCAATTCACGGCGTTGTTGTGAAAAAAGACGGAACAGTCGTGCCGGTCGTTATCGGTGAGAAGGAAGATGATCCGGTATTCGTAATCTCTGATCTTCTGATACATTTATCCCAGGATCAGCTTGAAAAGAAAGCAAGAATCGTGATTGAGGGCGAAGGCCTGGATCTTCTGGTTGGAACAAAACCGGTAAAAAATGCAGATGAAGATGAGAAAGAAAAAGTACGCGCGTGGGTAGTTCGCTATCTGAAAGAAGCTTATGATATAGAGGAGGAAGATTTCCTCTCTGCAGAGCTTGAAATCGTGCCGTCAGGAAAATCCAGGGACTGTGGATTTGACAGAAGTATGATTCTCGGATATGGACAGGATGATAAGGTATGTGCTCTGACTTCACTTTTTGCAATGCTTGAGGCGGAAAATCCGGAGCGTACAGGTTGCTGTATTCTTGCGGACAAAGAAGAAATTGGAAATATGGGAGCGACCGGTATGCAGTCAAGTTTCTTCGAGGATATGGTTGCAGAGGTTCTCGCACTGACAGGGGAGGATAGCCCGGTGAAGGTAAGAAGAGTGCTTCGCAATTCCTGCATGTTATCTTCTGACGTAAGTGCCGCATACGATCCGCTTTATCCGGAAGTATTCGAGAAGAAGAATACAGCATATTTCGGGAGAGGACTTGTGTTGAATAAATACACAGGAAGCCGTGGAAAGAATGGAACAAGTGATGCTAACGCAGAGTATGTTGCGAAAGTAAGAAATGTATTTGACAACAATCATGTTGCTTTTCAGACCGCAGAACTTGGAAAGGTCGACCAGGGCGGCGGTGGAACCATCGCCTACGTCATGGCAAATAAAGCAATGAGCGTTATTGATAGTGGTGTGGCAGTTCTGTCCATGCATGCACCATACGAAGTGACAAGTAAATCTGATATATACGAAGTATACCGCGGATACAAAGCCTTTTTAAAAGATATGAAATAAAAAGTGTAAAATAAAGCATTTTTAAAAGATATGAAGTAAAAAGTATAACATAAAGGGTATAAAATGAGATGGAAGCAGTTAAAAAATATGGGATATTGACAGTGGGTTCTGTCATACTCGGAATTTCGGACTACATGTTCAAATTTCAGAATCATTTCAGTTTTGGCGGAGTCAGCGGTATTGCCGTGATTATGAGCGGTCTGCTTGGAGGTTCTGCGAGTACGTATACATTTGTCATTAATATGCTTTTACTTGTAGTTGCTTTTGTATTGCTGGGAAAAGAAGTGGCAATGAGATCTGCTTACGTGAGTGTCCTGTACAGTGGCACACTGGAAGTCATCCAGTATGTGCGGCCGATGTCAGGACCGCTTACGAATCAGCCAGTGCTGGAGCTTGTGTTCTGCTTTATGATTCTTGCAGTATGCTCCGCAATTTTCTTTAACATGGACGCGTCCAGCGGAGGATCGGATATTATTGCTTTGGTATTAAAAAAGTATACAAATGTCTCAATAGGAACGGCTCTGCTGGTCGTAGATTTCATAGTTGTCATCGTAGCATTTTTCGTGTATGGTGTAACTGTAGGATTATTCTCACTGGCTGGATTTCTTGCGAAGTCATTTTTCATTGACACGGTCATTGAGACATTGAATCTGTGTAAGTATTTTACGATTATTTCAAAAAATGCAGAGCCAATCTGTAATTATATTAATACAGAGCTGAATCACGGCGCGACAATCTACGATGCAAGAGGTGCTTACACAAAAGACAACAAGCAGGTCGTTATGACAGTTGTAAAACGTGAGCAGGCGAGAAGCCTCAGAAATTACGTTCATGAGGTAGATCCAGACGCATTTATGATGATCACCAACAGCAGCGAGATCATAGGTAAGGGATTTATAGAATAGGAGGAGCTTGCAATGGGCAGCATATTTGACATATTAGGACCGATTATGGTCGGTCCGTCCAGTTCTCATACAGCGGGGGCAGTGCGGATCGGCTATACAGCCAGACAACTTTTTGGAGAACCGGTGAAAAAAGCAGAAGTGTATCTGCACGGATCATTTGCGGCAACAGGAGAAGGTCATGGAACAGATAAGGCGATCATTGCAGGTCTTCTCGGAATGAAACCAGATGATCTTCGGATTCCGGATAGTTTTACAGTAGCAGAAGAAAGTGGCATGGAATTTACCATTGCAAAAAAAGAAATCCGCGGCGCACATCCGAATACAGCAAGAGTGATCATGGAAAATGGTGCGGATAAAAAGATGGTCATGCAGGCATACTCTATTGGAGGAGGCCGGATCCGTGTCAGTGTGCTTGACGGGATAGAAGTTGATTTCAGTGGGGAGAGCAATACGTTGATCGTGCGGAATATGGACCGCCCGGGCTGTATTACAGAGGTAAGCGCGGCACTGAGCCGGGAGAAGATCAATGTTGCGACGATGCAGGTGTTCCGTCACAAAAGAGGCGGTCTTGCCGTTATGGTCGTAGAGACAGATCAGTCCATACCGGAAAATGTTGTGGCTGAACTGAAAAAGAAAGAGGATATTCTGGAAGTAATATCTCTGAATTTGGAGGAGGGACGATAGTTATGGCATATCAGGCAGTGGATGAGATCATGGCAAGATGCGAAAAAGACAGTGTAGAATTCTGGAAAGCCGTTCAGCTTGAGGACTGCGAGGAAAACGGAATCAGCGAAGAAGAGTCCTGGAATCAGATGACACATATGTGGAATTCTATGAAAGAGAGTGTTGCAGCATATGACCCGGAGGCAATTTCCAGAAGTGGACTTGTCGGAAGAGAAGGAAAGCTGATGGACGCATATCGTGAGCAGGGGAAACCGTTGTGTGGCGATTTTGTATCCAAAGTTATTGCAAATGCATTAAAAATGGGATGTAACAATGCCTGTATGAAGCGAATTGTGGCAGCTCCGACTGCCGGAGCCTGTGGAGTCATGCCGGCAGTTCTTGTTACTTATTATAAAGAATATGAAGCTTCAGAGGAAACCATGATCCAGGCGATGTATGTGGCAGCAGGAATCGGGCAGGTCATTGCGTCCCGTGCTTCACTGGCGGGAGCCTCTGGCGGTTGTCAGGCAGAGATAGGTTCTGCTTCCGGAATGGCAGCAGCGGCAATCTGTAGTGTACGCGGCGGAAGTAAAGAGCAGATGGGATATGCCTGTGCCATGGCACTTAAAAACCTGATGGGACTTGTCTGTGATCCGGTAGCCGGACTGGTAGAAGTTCCGTGTGTGAAAAGAAATGTAGGCGGTGCAGTCAACGCTTTGGCGGCAGCAGATATGGCACTGGCAGGAATCGCAAGCCACATTCCGGTAGATCAGGTCATTGATGCCATGGGCGAAGTCGGAATGAAGATGGACGTGTCACTCAGAGAGACAAGTATGGGTGGTGTCGCAACAAGTCCTAAGGGTCTTGAAATTGCAGAGAGACTTGGAATGTAAATATTACGAAAAGGAATGCCGGAGGGCATTCCTTTTTTTAGGAGAGTATGTTATAACAAAGATAAACAATCAAGTGTCATGAGTAAGGGAAAGAGGGGATAAATTATGTTAGATGAGCACATGGGACCGATTAAAAAATACAGTATACTGACTGTGGGGGCAGTCGTACTTGCACTGGCGAACTATGTATTTAAGTTTCCGAACCATTTTAGTTTCGGAGGTGTAGCCGGTTTTGCAGTTATTTTAAGTGGAATGTTTGGAGGTTCCGCCAGTACGTACACATTTGTAATCAATATGTTATTGTTATTGATTGCATTTCCAATATTGGGAAAGGAAGTTGCAATGCGGTCTTTCTATGTCAGTATCGTATTCAGTGGTGTGTTGGAAGTTGCGCAGTATGTGTATCCGATAGACAAGCCAATCACGAACCAGCCGGTGCTGGAGCTTGTATTTTCCTTCATGCTGCTGGCAGTGTGTTCCGCGATATTCTTCTTCATGGATGCGTCCAGCGGAGGAACGGATATTATTGCTTTGATATTAAAAAAGTATACGAATGTGTCAATCGGAATGGCATTGCTGTTGGTAGACTTTGCGGTTGTTGTGATTTCTTTCTTTGTATATAATCCGACCGTCGGACTGTTCTCATTTGCCGGATTCCTTGCGAAATCATTTTTCATTGATTCCGTAATTGAGAGTCTGAACCTGTGTAAATATTTTACAATCGTGTCAGATAATGCTGATACAATCTGCGATTATATTCATAAAGAGCTGAATCACAGTGCGACCATTATGTCGGCGGAAGGCTCTTACTCACACGAGCCGAAGAAAGTCATCATGACTGTTGTGAACCGTGACCAGGCATTAAAACTGCGGAAATTCGTAAGAAGCGTAGAACCACACGCATTTATGATGATCACAAACAGTAGTGAGATCATTGGAAAAGGATTCCGGAATACGATGTAGGAAAATCGTGGTTAGAGTATGAAAATAAAGCAGGTGAATGAAGAGGATTTGTGACTTTTCATTCACCTGCTTTTTGTAAATATTAAGCTTGAACATATTGTTTTTTATAGTTTAAAGATGTACGATGATATTGAATATTTCTGCCATAAATGTCAAAAATATTCAATTATGTCATGCTAAATAAGGAAAATAAGTATTGGTTGAATGAAAATGACAAAATTGTATAGAATGTTCATAGGTAATTGATAAATGGTTTTATCAGCACTTGTGGATAACTCTCCCCTATATAAGGAGAAAAAAAGAGTCAGTATTCAGAAATGTTTCTGAATTGACATAGAACATCAGATTTTGGGCGTATTTTAATAAGCCCAAATAAGTATTATGACAATTAAATATTTTTTCAGGAAACTAAAGGTTTCAGGCTTCTAATGTACTGTGGACAATTCATTGCATATGCAACGATTACGGTTAACTGGCTGGCAATGCCAGCGAGGAAAACATCAGCTTTTGTTGTGGTATGGTTTCTGGTCTTTCTACCAGCGATACACATATTGGTTTTGAAGTGATTGATGGAACGTTCTACAATAGTTCTTATTTTATAGATGCGATTCCATTCATCAGAATCACGTTGGATACCAGGAAACATGCACAAATGAAACGAAAGCAGTAAAGTCCGCAAAGTAAGATATTTCTATGATGAGCTGGATCAGCTGATTCGAGAGGATAACAGATGGCAGAACCAGACGATTGTGTATACATATGATGCCGGAAGCAATATTACAACCTGTAAGACCTATGCTTATACAGAAGCCGATACAGTGACTGGTACAGCAAAAACTACAGAAACTTATACTTACGGAAACAGTGCATGGAAAGATCAGCTTACTGAGTACAGAGGTCATAAGATCCGCTATGATGCAATGGGTAATCCAATTAGTTACCGCGGAATGACTATGGAATGGGAGCAGGGCCGCAAACTGAAAAAGATTACAGGAAATGGTGTGACACAGAGTCACAGTTATGATGCAGATGGATGTTTTTGGAATATTGCGACAGGTGCACTAATTGGCGCTGCAATTAGTGGCGGAATTGAATTAGCAGCTCAATTGGGTGAACATATGATATTTGGAAGTAAAGTAGACTTTAAAAGCGTAGCAATTGCGACGATTAGTGGTGCTGTTGGAGGAGCTTTGGCAGCATCAGGTATATCTGAAAGCGGGCAAATGATAGGGAATGCAGTAATTAGTTCGGTAACAGAAGTAGTATCACAAGTCAGCGCAGGTAATAAGAATGTAAAAAATATTGCCTTAAATGCATGTGCTATGGGAGTGCTAGGAGGATATGTAGGAAAGAAAGGTGGAGATGGGGTTCGCAAAAAAGGAAGTGCGTATGAAAAAAACATTAGTACTCTGAAGGATTTAAGAAAAAATCCTATATATAAAAGTATGAAACCAAAAAAATATAACCGAAAAGTTTGGAGAGCTAAAGCTAAAAATAAAAAGTTGAAAAAAATGGTTACGATAGCAACAACAAAGTTTACTGTGAGGTGGACCTGGAGAACCACTGGTATATCGCATTCTCGCAATTGGGTAAAAAAGATTAAAGAGCAGTTTGGATGATAGGTAATATGATTGGATTTATAATAGAAAATATTTTCATTTTTGTACTAATATTTCTTTTTTTATATTAAAAAAAATTTGCATACGTGGTTTGGATTTTTGTGTTTATTGGTGTAGAGTCAACAATAAATGATGTAAATCCTAAACACCATCAGGGAGTTGTAAAGGATTATCCACGAGAAGATTGTATTAAGCCACCTGCCCAAGTTCAATTTCTATTAAAAAAAGTAGATACCCGTTTAAAAGATATTCCAAAAGAGATGTATTATTCAACATTAATACAGAGTATAGGATTTGTTGTATATACGATTGTAGTTATATTTGTTGGATTATTATGGGGGCAGTATGTAGGTACTATAATAGGAATTATATATTTAGTAATCTCGGAAGGAATTGCTTCTTTTCTTCAATCACGGATGGAGAATAAAAGCTTTAGACAGCGCTATAAGAAGCTGACCAGGTATAATCTGAAATATTGTTTTATATCGGCTGAGGAGCCAGATCCAACAGAAATAGGAACATGTACAATTGTAAACTGGTATGAAAAAAGAAAACGAAAAATTGCGACAGTTAAAGTGGTAGAAACGGGAGAAGTTATAAAAGATGTATTGATTGACGGGAGTCTATGTGAAGACGAAAATGCAATATACACTCTTTATGAGATATGTAAATTATATTATCTGAAGCAAATGAAAAGAAATAAAGAGAAAAAGAACTGCAATAAAAAGAAAAATAATAGAAAGAAAAAATAATCTTATTCCAGTATAATGAAATAAGATTATAAAAAGAGTAGTATATTATCTTTTCACGAGATGGAATTATACATCAGAATGTTATAGATTTTTTGATGGAAAGGTAAAAAACCCCGTTGACAGATTCGAAGGAATCGACTATATTAACATTAATAAAAGGGAGTAACTGGCGCCTGTCAGTTTTGCAAAGTAGAAAATCAGGCGTTTGCGATGTCGTCAGTACGATGAGTGATCATCCGTATCGTAATGAAATGGTGAGACTTTTATTGCATATTTTTGGTGTGCAATAAAGGTCTCTATTTTTGTACACCAGATGAGCCATAATAGGAAAAAGGAGGTACAAATTATGTTGACAAATGAGCAGGCGAAGGAAAATCTAAAGAAATACGGACCGAATGAACTGGAAGAGGGAAAGAAAAAAAGTGTCTTTCAAATATTTTTAGAACAGTTCAAGGATTTTCTGGTAATTATTCTGATCATCTCCGCGGTGATTTCAGGATTTCTTGGAGATGTGGAGAGTGCGATTGTAATCTTTGTAGTTATTACGATGAATGCGATTCTTGGAACGGTGCAGACGGTGAAGGCGGAGCAGTCGCTGAATAGTTTGAAGCAGCTGTCGGCACCGGATGCGAAAGTTGTGCGTGACGGGCAGTTAATGCAGGTACCGGCGAGAGAAGTGACCGTCGGTGATGAAGTAATTGTGGAGGCGGGAGACTTAATTCCGGCAGATGGAAAGTTACTTACAGTTGCAAGTCTCAAAGTAGATGAAAGTGCACTGACAGGTGAGAGTCTTCCAGTAGAGAAGTCTTTAGATGAAGTGCCGGAGGGCGCAGCACTCGGAGATCAGACGAACCGAGTATTTTCCGGAAGCTTCGTGACTTATGGGCGAGCATCTTATGAAGTAACGGAAGTCGGAATGAGTACGGAGGTCGGTAAGATTGCCGGGCTTCTGAAAAATGCATCAGAGAAGCAGACGCCGCTTCAGAAGAATCTGGATGATTTTGGTAAGAAGTTGTCCATCACAATCCTTGTATTTTGTGGGATTTTATTTGCCATCAGCGTGATCCGTGGAGAATCTATTGTAAATGCATTTTTATTTGCGGTAGCGCTGGCGGTGGCAGCTATCCCGGAGGCGCTTAGCTCTATCGTGACCATCGTGCTTTCCTTTGGTACACAGAAGATGGCGAAAGAGCATGCAATCATCCGTAAGCTTCAGGCGGTCGAAGGACTTGGCAGTGTGTCAATCATCTGTTCTGATAAGACGGGAACTTTGACGCAGAATAAAATGACTGTGGAAAATTATTATGTAAATGGTGCGAGTGTCTGTTCCGAAGAGATTGATCTGAAGGATCCGGCACAGCGAGAGTTACTGATGTTCAGTATGCTTTGCAATGATTCTACAAATCAAAATGGTCAGGAGATTGGGGATCCGACGGAGACGGCTCTTATTAATCTTGGCAGCCTTCTGGGAGCAGATTATGCACAAGTGCGTGAAGAGTATCCAAGGCTTTCCGAGGTGCCGTTCGACAGTGACAGAAAACTCATGTCCACGGAGCATTTTATAGACGGACGGTACGTTATGGTCGTAAAAGGTGCGGTCGATGTGCTTCTTGAGCGTATGAGCCACATTCAGGATGGAGATACTCTAAGAAAGATCACAGAAGAAGACCGCGTAAGAATTGAAGTGCAGAACAGACATTTTTCCGAAAATGGACTGCGGGTTCTTGCATTTGCATTTAAGACGATGGAACAGGAGCAGGGGCTTACATTAAATGATGAAAATGACCTGACATTCCTGGGACTGATTTCCATGATGGATCCGCCAAGAGTGGAGTCTAAAGATGCAGTTGCAGAATGTATCAAGGCAGGAATCAAGCCAATCATGATTACGGGCGATCACAAAGTAACAGCAGCGGCCATTGCAAAACGAATCGGAATTCTGGAAAATATGTCGGAAGCCTGTGAAGGCGCGGTCATCGAAGACATGACGGATGAAGAACTCCAGGAGTTCGTACCGAACATTTCTGTGTATGCAAGAGTTTCACCGGAACACAAGATCCGTATCGTGCGGGCATGGCAGGAGCGTGGAAATATTGTGGCAATGACGGGAGACGGAGTGAATGATGCTCCGGCACTGAAGCAGGCAGATATCGGAGTTGCCATGGGAATCACGGGAAGTGAAGTGGCGAAAGATGCGGCAGCTATGGTGCTGACGGATGATAACTTTGCAACGATCGTCAAGGCAGTGGAAAATGGACGAAACATTTATCAGAATATTAAAAATGCGATTCAGTTCTTGCTTTCCGGAAATTTTGCAGCGATTCTTGCAGTTTTGTACGCATCACTTGCAAGTCTGCCGGTTCCATTTGCACCGGTACATCTGTTGTTCATCAACCTTCTGACAGACAGCTTGCCGGCGATCGCGCTTGGACTGGAGCCGCACAATCCGGAAGTGATGAAAGAAAAACCACGTGCCATGGGAGAGTCCATTTTGACAAAACCATTTCTTACAAGCATCGGAGTGGAAGGTCTGTGTATCGGAATCATGACCATGACAGCATTTATGATCGGATATCGCGATGGAAATGCAGTGCTGGCAAGTACGATGGCATTTGGAACACTTTGTAGCAGCCGTCTGGTTCACGGATTTAACTGTAAGGCAAACAAACCGGTCATTTTTACGAAACGATTCTGGAATAACATTTATCTGATCGGAGCATTTGTACTTGGCTGGCTTTTGATTACAGGAGTACTGATGATCCCGGCGCTTCAGGGAATGTTCAAAGTGCAGACACTGACGGTGGCACAGTTGATGACTGTATATGGACTGGCTCTTTTGAATCTGCCGGTGATTCAGCTGCTGAAATGGATCAGAACGCGAAAGAAATAGAGGATTTGACAGGATATTGAATAAAGGAAGGAATTAAATGGAACTGAATAAGGAAAATATGCGGAAAATCCGGGAGCTGATTTTGTTTACAGCACTGCTGATCGTGGTGCTGTGGAAATATGAAGAGGTGTTGGAGGTACTGGGATATGTGGGGCATCTGATTTTTCCATTTCTGCTTGGAGGAGCCATTGCGTTTGTACTGAATGTACCGATGAACTTTATCGAGCGGCACTTGTTTACGGAAAAAGTAAGAAAAAATAAAGTGGCAGATAAGCTTGCAAGACCGGTGAGTCTGTTGAGTGTACTTTGTATCGTAGTTGGCGTGTTGACGGTAGTGATCTTTGGTGTTGTACCTCAGCTTGTAAATACATTTGGAAATCTGGGGCAGAGTATTACCCAGTTCATCCCACATGCACAGGCGTGGGGGAAAGAGGTCTTTCATGGAAACAAGGAGGTTGTCGAACTGATCAACAGTGTACAGTTTGACTGGGACAAGATTGTGGAGACACTGATTGATTTCCTGAAAAATGGTGCTGGAAATATGCTGAATTCGACACTTACCGCTGCAAAAAGCATTATCAGCGGAGTTTCAACATTTGTCATAGCTTTTGTATTTGCGATTTATATTTTGCTGCAGAAGAAAAAGCTTGGGATACAGGCGAAAAAGGTGCTGTTTGCATTCGTACGAAGAGGTCGTGCGGAGGCTGTGGTGGAAGTCTCTTCCCTGACTTACAGCACATTTTCAAGCTTCCTGACCGGACAGTGCCTGGAGGATGTGATTCTTGGAAGCATGTTCGTATTGGCCATGACGATCTTCCGGCTGCCGTATGCACTGCTGGTGGGAATCTTTATCGCATTTACCGCACTGATACCGATCTTTGGAGCATTTCTTGGCTGTGCGGTGGGAGCGTTTTTAATCTTTATGGTCGATCCGATGAAGGCGCTCATGTTCATCGTGTTGTTTCTTGTGCTCCAGCAGATAGAAGGGAACCTGATTTATCCGCATGTAGTAGGTAATTCTGTAGGGCTGCCGTCCATCTGGGTGCTGGCAGCGGTCAGCATCGGAGGCAGCCTTATGGGCGTGGTCGGAATGTTGATATTTATACCGATCGTGTCGGTGGCATATGCACTGTTCCGGGAAATTGTGTATCTGAAGCTGAAGAAACAGGGTGTAGATCCGGCAGAGCTGGAGGTTTAATAAAGACAATTAAGTCAGACCAACGAAGTGCTTATGTGTAGAATAATGTAAAATATTAAGAAAAGTTCGTGCAGTTTAGTGTAAAAAATAGGGCAAAAATTACACTATTTTACATGAATGCAATATTAGCTGAATAAATCAATTTGGATACAATTCTGACTATATTAATTTTAGAAAAACATCTCGACATAATAAATCAATTGTAGTACAATCCTTTCAAGCATTATATTTCCAAGATGCCGGAACAGAGTGTTTTACGTTTATCCGATGCTTATGAAAGTAAGTCGGAAGAACAGAGCAGAGGTGTTAAGGGTGAGCATATTTGAATACGATGAAGAAAAACATATGAGGCAGGAACGAGAAGAAAGCAGGCAGGAAGGCTTTGAAGAGGGCGAAAAATGTGGTGAAGTGCGAATAGCAAAATTGATTATAGAATTAAATCGACAAGGTAGAACGGAAGATATTGTAAAAATGGCTGCAGATTCCGAATGTAGGAAGAAGTTATTAGAAGAATTTCACTTTGATTAAAATTTTATAGAATAAGACATTAAGATACCGCTGGAGTTGCTTGTAGTAATTGCCAGCGGTCTTTTCATACAATCAGGAAAATGTGCGAGATAATACCGGATTGTTACCAGTTATGCCAATGGATTCCATATATATAGAAAAAATGTTATGATAAATGGGGATTTTGGATTTATCAGGATGAACCGGTGAAACTGTTGACCAGGGGAAAAGAGAGGTGCCTATGGAACGGACAAAAAGAAAAAATGTGTTTCGAGCAGAACTTATTATTTTTCTGGCTGTAATTGCAGTCAGTCTGCTAGTTTTGTGGATTCGCTGGGAGAATTCCCATGCCACTTATAAGAATTATGATATTGTTGTGAAGAAGAATGTGTATTGTGAGAAGACGCAGACAGGGCGAGTGGATCTGCAGATCAGGCGAAAAGGCGGAAAGAAGGCCAAGCTGCTGCAGACACAGCAGGAGCTTAAGCAGAGCCAGTCTTTTCAGATTGTAGAAGATTCTTATAAACTGGGGATTGTCGATGATGCGTCTGCCTATGATGAAAATATTTATGAGCAGAAAAATGCCGGTGGGACGCAGTATCTTACGCTTTATTATGTAAACCATGAAGCTTCCGGCAGGCAAGGAAAAATGCATCTGGTGATGAATGACGCAAAAACGGGTAAGGAGCTTATCAACATTAAGACTTCACCGAAAGTCAAAAAGGACGCGCGCAGATATGAGTACCGGGGAAAAGATCTGTATGTGAGTGAGGAAGGAATTCTGTTAGATGCGGGAACTGACGAAGAATTTTACAATTCGCAGGCAATGACCGCCGGGCTTATGACGGTATGCTGGAAAAATGGGAAAGAGAAACAGATCCAGTTTGATCCAAATGCAGACGTATCAGAATATGAAGCAGCGGATATTATCGTTCCGAAAGTGACTTCCACAGGGGAAGAAAAATCAGAAGGGATCCACTGCTATTATGCCTTGGAACTTAGTGACTGGGAGAATATCCGTGAAATAAAACTTGGGGAAAATGTATTTGCGAAGACAGAGAATCTGGAAAAGGCGACAGACGATTTGAACAAAAAGAAGAAAAAATCGAAGGAAGAAAAAGCAAAAGAAGAAGCCGAAAAGAATGCAGAAAATCAGAAAAAGAAGGAATTTTATACAACAGATATGTCTTTATTGAACCAGCCAGAAGATTTTCACATTTCTGATTATTATATTACGAATAAGGTGATTGCAGGCAACCGATATTATATTGATGAAAATCATGTACTGTGGGGACAGGGCATGAACTACTATGCCCAGCTTGGAATCAATCACCCGGAAGATGTGGGCAACTGGTATCACGAGGAGTACATGGAACCTCAGAAAATAGCCGAGCATGTTGTTCATGTAGACGCATCAGCCAATGGATATTTTATGATGTATCTCACGGAAAATGGAGAACTGTACGGTGCAGGTGCGAATCTGCAGGGAATTCTTGGAAAAGAACCAGGCGAAAACGATGCCATGAATCCACAGCAAAATGTGGTGAACCAGCCGAAGCTTCTGATGAGTGATGTGTCTTATATGAGGGCTGGTGCGACCTGTGCGATTGCACTGAAAAAGAACGGGGAAGCGTACTGGTGGGGTGAGTTTATGTCCGGTGAAGTAAGCAGCATTTACGGGGAAGGAACGCTGATGTACACCGAACCACATAAGATGCTGGATCAGACAATCTACGTCACGACTACAAATAGACGTTCAGCAGCGATAACGGCGAATGGTGACCTGTACACCTGGGGCGATAATACCTATGGCCAGTGTGGATATACCGGTGAGAAAACATTTCTGACAGAGCCGGAAAAGGTCATGGAAAATGTACGAATGGTCTGGTGTGATGAGATTGAGCAGAATGCAATTTGGACAGATCTGGCAAATGTGAACCCGAATGATTACGGTACGACCTGTTATGATGATACATTTATCCTGACAAAGGACGGAAAAATGTACGCGGCCGGAATTAATATCGGAACCGATTCGAAGCAGAATACTCCATATGGGGAAGGAGAAGACGATGAGCGGTCGGCCGAAAATAAATGGACGACATATTCCGCAAAATTCCTGCCGATAGAAGTAAAAGAATATGTGCCGGAAAGCAATCCGACAGAAGAGTATACCGGAGAAAAGAAGATTCAGATTGAAGGAACCGCGGCAGAAGGACTGGCGGAGTAGGGGAAGCTGCTATGAGAAAGAAAATATGTATAGGTCTTTTGGCAGTTCTATTGGGAACAGGATTGGGAGCTATGCTTGTCAATCACATATGGAAAGAGCCAAAACAGGGAGTAGATCTGGGAGCGACACAGATGATTGTAAAAGATTTGACTGTGCAGACTCTGGGGCAGGTTTCTTGCAGTGACTCTGTAAAGGAAAACCTGAGAGAATCAGGAAAAGATATCAAGATTCCGGTTTTGACGGTAGATATAAAAAATCCTACACAAGACTGGCAGTCATTTACCATTTACCAGGTGAATTTGGAAGTTGGAAAATGGTCTTCAGCAGTGAGCTGGGATTTATTTCCGGAAATGAATGACAACTCAGAGTTAGTCTGGCCGATACCGGCAGGCGAAACGAAAACAATCGTTATACCATATGTGGCATATAGACAACTCATGTCTGAAAGTGACTGGGAAAAATTAGATCAGGATAATATGAAGCTAAGATTTAGCGTAGTGCAAGGCAGTATTACGGTGAATGTAAAGTAAAAAGCAATTAATGGTTATAGTTGCTTTAGCGTTGCTTTCCAGTAGCATTATTTTAGGAAAATATCTCGACATAATATATTAATTGTGGTACAATTCTTTCAAGCAT
>ERZ1035025.1085-NODE-1085-length-14809-cov-33.557205_pt1 | contig 14809 bp, 10 predicted proteins | sample MGYA00520619_ERZ1035025 | MGnify/ENA primary metagenome ERZ1035025 (study PRJEB33766, sample SAMN09781742) | gut metagenome | biome: gut microbiome | host: Homo sapiens | place: Madagascar | study: EMG produced TPA metagenomics assembly of the PRJNA485056 data...
TATGGCGCACGATGCTCGTCATCAAAACAGCGGCGTATTTCACATAATTTTCATCCGCAGCCATACAAATATGAAATGCCATTTTCTTTATCCTTTTAAAAATTGAAAAAACGAATTTTAAGCAATTTTCCATGGTAAACACATTTTTTTTTCAAAAAAATTCTTGGTTTACCGTGGAAAATCGTGTTTTTGTAGCGTTGTTAGGTTTTGGAAAATAGCATTTTCTCGTCTTTAAAATCAACGCTGATGGTATCTTTTGGAGCAAAAGTGCCCGTGAGAATTTCCTTGGCAAGCGGGTTTTCAATTTCTTGTTGAATGGCGCGTTTTAAAGGCCTTGCGCCAAAAATCGGGTCAAAACCAGCGCGCGCAATTTCTTTTAATGCCGAATCGGATACTTTTAATTGGTAATCCAACGCATTCAAACGTTTTTCCAAAACTTTCAACTGGATTTTGGCAATGTTTGCAATGTGTTCTTCGGCAAGCGCGTGGAAAACCACGGTTTCATCAATGCGGTTGATAAATTCTGGGCGAAAATAATTTTTCACTTCTTCCATCACCGCAGTTTTGATTTCATCATAAGAATTTTCATTCATTTGTTGAATCATTTGGCTGCCCAAGTTGGAAGTCATCACAATCACGGTGTTTTTAAAATCAACAGTCCTGCCTTGACCATCTGTTAAACGGCCATCGTCCAACACTTGCAACAAAACGTTGAACACGTCTGGGTGCGCTTTTTCTACTTCATCCAACAAAATCAAGCTATACGGTTTGCGCCGAACAGATTCGGTTAAATAACCGCCTTCTTCATAACCTACATAACCCGGAGGCGCACCAATTAAACGCGCAACAGAATGTTTTTCCATAAATTCGCTCATATCAATGCGAATCAAATGTTCTTCGGAATCAAACAAAAATTCCGCCAAGGCTTTGCAAAGTTCGGTTTTGCCCACGCCTGTTGGTCCCAAAAACAAAAAAGAACCATAAGGCCGATTGGGGTCCGACAACCCAGAGCGCGAGCGGCGGATGGCATCCGACACCAAACGCACGGCTTCATCTTGCCCCACCACACGTTGGTGCAATTTTGTTTCCATGTGGAGTAATTTTTCACGCTCACCTTGCATCATTTTGGCAACTGGAATGCCGGTGGCGCGGCTGACCACTTCGGCAATTTCATCCACACCCACTTCGGTGCGCAAAAGTTTGTTGTGCGTTTTGCCGGTTTTGTCGGTTTTTTCTGCCGCTTTTAATTGCGCTTCCAACTTGGGTAATTGCCCGTATTGCAATTCGGCAACTTTTTCTAATTTTCCTTCGCGTTGCAATTTCACAATTTGCGCTTTTAATTTATCAATGTTTTCTTTAATTTGCGCCGAACCCAACACGGCGGCTTTTTCCGCTTTCCAAATTTCTTCCAAGTTGGAATATTCTTGCGTTAATTGTTGGGTTTTTTCTTCCAACAACGCCAAACGTTTTTGCGAGGCTTCGTCTTTTTCTTTTTTCAAAGCGGCGCTTTCGATTTTTAATTGAATCAATCGGCGCTCTAATTTATCCAAGGCTTCGGGTTTGGAATCAATTTCCATTTTGATGCGGCTTGCGGCTTCATCAATTAAATCAATGGCTTTATCCGGCAAAAAGCGGTCGGTAATATAGCGATTTGAAAGCTCAGCGGCTGCCACAATAGCCGGGTCGGTGATATCCACGCCGTGGTGCAATTCGTATTTTTCTTGCAAACCGCGCAAAATGGCAATGGTGGATTCCACGCTGGGTTCATCCACCAACACTTTTTGAAAACGGCGCTCCAAGGCGGCATCTTTTTCTATATATTGCCGATATTCATTTAAAGTGGTAGCGCCAATGCAATGCAATTCGCCGCGCGCCAAAGCGGGTTTGAGCATATTGCCAGCATCCATTGCACCATCGGATTTTCCAGCGCCAACCATTGTGTGCAGTTCATCAACAAACAAAATAATGTTGCCGTTTTCTTTGGCAATATCTTTTAAAACATTTTTCAAACGTTCTTCAAATTCGCCGCGATATTTGGCGCCAGCCAAAAGTCCTGCCATATCCAGCGCCAAAACGCGTTTGTTTTTTAAAGATTCTGGCACTTCGCCATTGACAATTCTTTGCGCCAAACCTTCCACAATGGCGGTTTTGCCCACGCCCGGCTCGCCAATAATCACCGGGTTATTTTTGCTGCGGCGCTGCAAAATTTGAATGGTGCGGCGGATTTCATCATCTCTGCCAATCACTGGGTCTAATTTGCCTTCACGCGCGCGCTCGGTTAAATCCAAGCAGTATTTTTTAAGCGACTCGCGCTGACTTTCCGCATCTTGCGAATCCACATGTTGCCCGCCGCGAACCGCATCAATGGCGGCATTTAAAGCGTTTAAATTTAAGCCATTTTTTTTGGCTATTTCCGCCAAAGCGCATTTGTCCTTAGCCAAGGCAACCAAAAACATCTCGCTTGCGATAAATTCATCGCCGCGTTTTTTGGCTTCTTCTTCGGTGGTGTTTAACAAACGCATCAAATCGCGGCTCATATTGATTTCGCCCGAAACTTCGGGGAATTGCCGCATGCGTGCATTGGCTTCTGACTCCAATGCCAAAACATTCACATTCGCACGCAACAAAAGCGAGCGCACACTGCTTTCAGTTTGTGCCAACATTGCGCAGAGCAAATGTTCCGGCTCAATGTAGGCGGCGTGCAAATTTTGCGCCATACTTTGCGCTTCATTCAAAGCCTCTTGAAAAGGCGTGGTAAATTCATCAATTTGCATTTTCGTTGTCTCTTTTAAAAAAAGGAATAATCGCTTTATGCGGACAAAAAACAAAAATTCAAGGTGGCGTTTTTCCACGGTCAACCAACAATTTTTTTCAATGTTGGTGGCGTTTTTTTTAATCATAAACAACGTTTTGGCGCAAAATTCTTTGCCGGATTTGGGCGATGTTGCCAACACTGCCTTGCCCATCCACGAAGAACGTAAAATTGGCGAAGACCTAATGCAAAGCATCAAACGCGATGCCAGCTTTTTAAACGACATTGACGTGGAATTTTATTTGGCAAACTTGGGCGCACGCTTAAAAGCGGGCACAAAAGCGCCTGATACGCCGCTTTATTTTTTTGCGCTTTTGAACCCCGCCATCAACGCCTTTGCCCTGCCGGGCGGGTTTGTCGGCGTTTATTCGGGGTTATTCGTTGCATCGCAAAGCGAATCCGAATTGGCGGGCGTTTTGGCACACGAAATTGCGCACGTGACGCAACGCCACATTGCGCGGCGGGTTTATCAAAACAAACAAATGTTGTTAGCCAGTTTATTAGGCTTGGGCGCAGCCGCTTTGGCAATTCCAACAGGCGGGGCAAGTGCAGGTGCTGCGGCAATTGCTTTGTCCCAAGGTGCAATAACCCACAACGCCTTGGCTTTTTCGCGTGATTTGGAAGCAGAAGCAGACCGCTTGGGCTTTGAAACTTTAAATCGTTCATCGCTTGACCCGCGCGCAATGGCAGGTTTTTTCACAAGACTTTTGGCTAGCAAAAACGAAAAAAACGCGCTCGTTTATTTGCAAACACACCCTTTAACCAGCGATCGCTTGTCGGATATGCAAAATCGCGATTCCAAACTGCCCTACCGCCAAATTTTAAGCAGTGAAGATTTTTATTTGATTCGCGCCAAACTCGCCGTTTTACAAACCGAGCGATTTTCCGCACTTGAAAATTTTAAAGCGTATGTGGAAAACCACCGCTACCCCAACCGCGCGGCGGCTTTTTACGGCTTGGCGATGGCTTATTTTCAAAACGGCGATTTTCAAAAAGCAGAAAATGCTATCAACGCGGCGCTCAAAATCGCCCAACACCGCTTGATTTTGCATTTAAAAACGCAAATTTTATTAGCCTTAAAAAAAACAGACGAAGCCTTACAACTCGCAAGAGCGCTCCACCAACAATACCCAAACAACAACGCAGTCGACCAACATTTTGCACAAACCTTAATTGCCGCCCAAAAATTCCAAGAAGCCTTTGATTTTTTGAGCGATTTCAACAAAAAAACGCCAAGCGTGCGGGGTTTTCAATGGATGGCACAGGCGGCTTTGCAACTGAAAAAAACAGCGCATTACCACGCAGCGTTAGGGGAAAGCGCTTTGTTGGAAGGCTTATTTCCAGCAGCCGCCGAACAATTTGAAAAAGCGGAAAAAGCGGCAGGCAAAGATTTTTATTTGGCAAGCCAAATCCACGCGCGCGCTCAGTTGGCAAAACGGGCAATGGCGCAATAAAAAATAGGCGGTTTTCCACGGTAAACACGATTTTTTTTGAAAACGCCAGCGGCGAAAAATCAAAAAAACGCCAAAAATTATTCAGCAAAAACCGCGATTTGCCACAGTAAACACGATTTTTTTTTGAAAACGCCAGCGGCGAAAAGAAAGCGTTTGGCAGAAAACGGGCGAGATTTTTACAAAAGTTTTATAAAAAAAGAAATGTGGCGGCGTTGTTAAAAATGGCGGGCAAGCCTGCCCTTTCTTTTTTTTAAAAAATGTTTATAATTGCGAGCTTTCCACGTGGGGGCGTAGCTCAGTTGGGAGAGCGATTGGTTCGCAATCAATAGGTCGGCGGTTCGATCCCGCCCGTCTCCACCAAAAGTTTTCCAAAGCTTTCTCCAATTTTTTCAAATTCCACGGTGAACGTGGGATTTTTTTTGAAAAAAATTTTCCGTTTACCGTGGATTTTTGCATTTTTTGTGATTTTCCACGGTGAAGGCTTAATTTTTTTTGCACCAGATAAAAACAGGAAAGTTAAAAATTTTAAAGACACGTTTTTGTTTAATCAAACGCAAATATTTAGTTTCAATAGTGGCAATATATGGAATGCCAATGATTTTTTCCAAAACACCGTATTTTATTTTTAAAACAGCTGGCAAAACCGTTTTGTCATCAATATTATCCAATAGTTTATTTTCATAAGCTCTGGTTTTTTGCACATAATCAATAATCAAATTCTCTTTTTTAATGGTGTTTGAATCATGCCAACGGTAAGAAAATAATACTTCATCCAAAAATTTAATTTTGGCATATTTTGAAATTTGCAACATCAACCAATAATCTTCCAGTGGTGCTTCATAAGTAAATTTTCCAATAATGTTAAAAATAGATTTGCGCACCAAATAACCATTGGGAATATGGTTGGCAATATATAATTTATCATAAGCCCCAAAATCATCCGAATTGAATTGAATATTACAAACCCGTTGCAAATGGTCTTTGTAAGTTTTGGATGCGGCTTTATGAATATCATAAATAATATTTCTATTTTTATCCCAATAACAACGTTTGCCATTTTTATCAATAAATTCATCATCCCCCATCACCATGGCATATTCCGGGTTGGTTATTAAAAATGCCAATTCTTTTTCAATGGCGGTGGGTTTTGCCAAATCATCGCTGGCGATTAAATAAACAAATTCGCTTTTTGCCAAATCTAATAACTTATTCACTGTGGCACAAGAACCTTCATTATTTTTAGTTTGAAACACCACGCGCTGAAAACGTTGTTCACATGCCGATTGCATGACTTTTATTCTTTCCCAAGTGGCATCCGTTGATCCATCGTCAATGACTATCAATTCAATATTTGAATACGTTTGATCAATAATAGATTGAATGGTTGCCGCCACATAATCTTGATGATTATAAGCGCCGATTAAAACAGACACCAATGGTTTGGGATTAGTAGGCATTGATAATCTCCGCGACTTGTTGGGTTTCAAAGTCGGTTAAAACAGGGGAAATGGGCAAGCTTAAAATGCTTTTGTGGATTTCTTCGCTGATTGGATAATGTGCATTTGCCCATTCCGCGTAAGCGCCTTGTTGGTGCGGCGGCGTGGGGTAATGAATCAAAGTTTCTACGCCCTTTTCCTTTAAATATTCTTGCAAAGCGGCGCGGTTATCGGTTCTCACCACAAAGCAATGCCAAACAGATGCCGCTTCATCATAGGTTTGCGGCAAGATGATTTTTGGGTTGGTAATCGCCTTGCGGTAAAACATTGCAATTTCGCGCCGCCGCGCGTTATCCGAATCCAAAATTTTCAATTTTTCATCCAAAATTGCCGCTTGCAATTCGTCCAAGCGTGAATTCACGCCTTTATAAATGTGGTGGTATTTGCGATCCGACCCATAATTCGCAATGGCTTTGATTTTGTTAAACAAAACTTCATCATTGGTGGTCACTGCGCCGCCATCGCCCAAGCAACCCAAATTTTTGCCCGGATAAAAAGAAAAAGCGGCGGCATCTCCCAAATTGCCCGTGCGCCGCCCGTTGTAAATAGCGCCGTGCGCCTGCGCCGAATCTTCAATGATTTTAAGATTGTATTTTTGCGCCAACGCCCAAATCTTTTCCATTTGCACGGCCTGACCATACAAATGAACAACAATAATCGCCTTGGTTTTTTCAGTAATTTTGGCCTCAATTAAATCAGGGTCAATGTTATAAGTGGCAAAATTTGGTTCCACCAAAATCGGCGTACAAGCGTTGTAAGAGACCGCCAAAATCGTAGCAATATACGTGTTGGCAGGCACGATAATTTCATCATTCGCACCAAAACCATAAGCGCGAATAATCAAATTGATGGCATCCAAACCATTGGCAACACCCAGCGCAAATTTGGCACCGCAAAATTGTGCAAAGTTTTGGGCAAAAACCTCGTTTTCCTTGCCTTGCAAATACCAACCGCTATTTAAAACTTGTTGAATGCGTGCTTCAAATGCCAAGCGTTGGCGCGCGTTGATTTTCAAAAGGTCCAAAAATTTAATCATTGTTTTGTTCCATTTTTTCCACGGTAAACCAAAATTTTATTTCGTTTACCGTGGAAAATTGTTATTTTAAATTTTGAAAAAGTATTTGTAATTTTTCTAAATCTTGTGAAAATTTAGAAAAACGTTCTTTTTCTTGTTGCACAATATTTGCCGGCGCGCGAGAAATAAAGTTTTGATTATTCAATTTATTTTCTGCAATTTGAATTTGTTTTTGAATGGATTCTATTTCTTTTTCCAAACGTTTTTTTTCTGCCGTTTTGTCAATTTCTATTTCCAACATCAAAGAACAATCAAAAACAATAGAAACGGGGGCGGCGGTGTTTTCAGGGATTTTTTCCACAATTTTAATTTCAGATAATTTCCCCAAAACACACCAAATGGGAATAAATTCGGCAATTTCATTTTTGATGGTTTCATTTTGAATGCCAATCATCAATGGCACTTTTTGTGCGGGCGATAATTTCATCTCGCCCCTTAAAATGCGTGTGGCAGAAATAAATGCTTTTAAACGCTCCATTTTTTGAACAGAATCGGCATTTTCAAAAGCAGAATTTTCTTTTGGCCAAGGCATTAACATCAATGTTTCTTTTTTGTCTTTTTGATTGGATAAAACAATCAGGTTTTGCCACAATTCTTCGCTTATAAAAGGAATTAAAGGATGCGCCAAACGCAAAATGTTTTCTAATACAAAAAACAAAACGGATTTTGTATTTTCAACATTTTCTTGATTGGAATGATTCAATTCAATTTTGGCAATTTCCAAATACCAATCGCAAAATTCATCCCAAACAAATTTATACAACGCATTGGCTAATAAATCAAAACGGTAATTTTTAAAATGAATATCCATTTCTTTAATTACCGAATTAAAAGAATTTAAAATCCACAAATCTGCAAAAGAACATTTTTCTTTTTGAATGTTGGGAGAAATTTTATTTTCTCCCAAATTCATCAAAACAAAACGCGTGGCATTCCACAATTTGTTGCAAAAGTTTTTGTAACCTTCGCAACGTTTTAAATCAAATTTAATATCACGCCCGGGGCTTGCCAAACTTAAAAAAGTAAAACGCAAGGCATCCGTGCCAAAAGCGGGAATGCCGTTGGGAAATTCATTTTTTGTGTTTTGAATAATTTCTTTTTCTTGTTCGGGGTTCATCAAGCCAAAAGTGCGTTTTTGAATGAGCGATTCCAAATCAATGCCGTCAATCAAATCAATCGGGTCAAGCACGTTGCCCTTGGATTTGGACATTTTTTGCCCTTTGGAATCGCGAATCAAACCATGCACATAAACGTGATGAAAAGGGATTTTATCGGTTGCAAAAAGGGTCATCATCACCATTCTGGCAACCCAAAAAAAGATAATATCAAAACCAGTTACCAAAACGCTTGATGGCAGATATTGCTGCAAAATGCGGTTGTTTTTGTCTTTTTCAAAATCGCCCGTCCAATCCAACGTGGAAAACGGCCACAAGGCAGAAGAAAACCACGTATCCAACACATCTTCATCGCGCGTTAATATGCCGTTGTAACCTGCTTTTTTGGCTTCTTCTTTGGCTTCTTCTTCATTGTGCGCCACAAAAATTTCGCCATTTTCACCATACCAAGCGGGAATTTGATGCCCCCACCAAAGCTGGCGCGAAATGCACCAATCTTGAATGTTCAAAAGCCATTGGTTGTAAGTATTAACCCAAGTTTCAGGGTAAAAACGAATGTCACCATTTTGCACCACATCCAAAGCGCGCTCAGCAATGGATTTTCCCGAGTCATCTTTTTGGCTCATCGCCACAAACCATTGGTTGGTAAGCATCGGTTCAATCACCGAATGGGTGCGGTCACCTCTTGGAATTTTAAGCAAATGCGGCTCGGTTTTTAAAAGTTGTTCGTTGTTTTTTAAATCGTTTAAAACCTTTTCACGCGCGGCAAAGCGGTCTAAATTTTGGTATTTTTCAGGCACATTTTCATTGGTTTGGGCATCCAACGTAAAAATGTTGCGCATCGGCAAATGGTGGCGCAACCCTACGGCGTAATCGTTAAAATCGTGCGCAGGGGTTACTTTCACGCAACCGGTTCCAAATTCACGGTCAACATATTCGTCCGCAATAATGGGAATTTCCAATTCGGTTAAAGGCAATTTGACGCTTTTGCCAATCAACGATTGGTAGCGTTCATCATCCGGATGCACCATCACCGCGGCATCGCCAAACAAAGTTTCAGGGCGCGTGGTCGCCACCACCAAATGTCCGGAACCATCGGATAAATCATAACGGATATGCCACAAAAAACCTTTTTCTTCTTCTTGCACCACTTCCAAATCAGAGACGGCGGTTTTTAAAACGGGGTCCCAATTAACCAACCTTTTTCCACGGTAAACGAGATTTTTTTTATAAAGTTCTACAAAAATTTTCACCACAATTTCATTCATAGAAGAATCCATGGTGAAGCGCTCGCGCGACCAATCGGGCGATGCGCCCAAACGCCGCATTTGATTGGTAATGGTGCCGCCGGAATAGTTTTTCCACTGCCAAACTGTTTCTAAAAATTTTTCACGCCCCAAATCGTGGCGCGAGATTTTTTCTTTATCCAACTGCCGCTCCACCACAATTTGCGTGGCAATGCCCGCGTGGTCGGTGCCGGGTTGCCAAAGCGTATTGTCGCCTTTCATCCGATGGTAACGCGTTAGCGCATCCATCAAACTTTGATTAAAACCGTGCCCCATATGAAGCGTGCCGGTAACATTGGGCGGCGGCATTAAAATACAAAAATTATTAGGCGCGTTTTCATCCACACCGGCGGCAAAATAGCCTTTTTCTTCCCATTGGGCATACCAGCGGCTTTCAATATCTTTGGGTTCAAAAGTTTTGGCTAAATTCATAAAATTAAAAGGCAAAAAGAAAAAAGCGTATTATAAAAACCTTTCAAAAAAGTGTAACAAAAATGAATGACCCATCTGCTTTGCAAGAAGAATTAGCGCCTTGGCGTGCCCAAATTGACGCCTTGGACGATGAAATTGTTCAAAAATTAAACCAACGCGCCAAAATTGCACAAGAAATTGGCAAAATCAAAGCGCGCTTGAATGCTGGACAATCGGCTTACACCGCCGCACGCGAAGCGCAAGTTTTGAATCACGTTACCCAAAAAAATCAAGGCCCTTTTAAAGATGAAAACTTGCGGCAAATTTACAAAGAAATTATGTCCGCCACACTTGCATTGGAGCGCCCCAATTCGGTGGCATTTTTGGGCCCTTGGGGAACCTTTACCGAAAGTGCGGCGCGTTATCATTTTGGGCATGCCGCGCAATTTTTCCCAGAAAATTCTATTGAATCGGTTTTCAAGTTAGCCGAAACAAACCAAACCGATTATGCCGTGGTGCCCATTGAAAATTCTGCCGAAGGCAGTGTGGCGCGCACCTTGGATTTGTTAATGGAAACCCCTTTGAAAATTGTGGGGGAGGTGATTTTGCGCATCAGCCACAATTTGTTTTCCAATGCCCAACATTTAAGCGATATTCACACCATTTATGCGCACGCGCAAGCTTTTGCGCAATGCCGAATATGGCTTTGTGAAAACTTACCCAATGCCAAACAAATTCCAGTAGAAAGCAATGCCAGCGCCGTTTTAAAAGCACAAAACGAAAAAAACGCCGCCGCCATTGCCGGAAAAACCGCATCCAATCATTACGATGTTGTCATTTTGGCAAAAGGCATTGAAAGCTCACGGCAAAACAGCACGCGCTTTTTTGTTTTGGGCAAAGAAAATGTGCCGCCTTCTCAAAAAGACAAAACATCGTTGATTATGGCAGCGCCCAACCGCACAGGCGCTTTGCACGAAATGCTACTGCCTTTTTCGGCTTGCGGCATCTCAATGACGCATTTGGAATCGCGCCCCATTGCCAATGCCTTGTGGCAATATGTTTTTTTTGTGGATGTGGAAGGTCATCAAAATGATTTTTCTTTGGCGGCGGCTTTAAAAGAATTGCAACGCCGTGCCGCTTATTTAAAAATTTTGGGTTCTTATCCCGCTTTTATTTAAAAAATCCACGGTCAACCCGTATTTTTTTTGAAAGGATTTTAAAATGAATATTGCCTTACAAAATCAAGCCAATGATTATATCCGCGCCTTATCTCCTTACCAACCCGGAAAACCCATTACAGAATTATCTCGAGAATTAAATATTAAAGAAGAAAACATTATTAAATTGGCTTCTAATGAAAATCCTTTGGGAATATCTCCAAAAGCCAAAATAGCTATTGAAAAAGCATTATCTGGATTATCACGTTACCCCGATCAATTTGAATTAAAAAACGCATTAGCCGATGATTTAAACGTGAATATCAATCAAATTGTTTTGGGCAATGGTTCTAATAATTTATTGGATTTAATCGCGCGGATTTTTTTAGCACCCGGATTAGAATCTATTTATTCAGAATATGCTTTTGCTATTTATCCGCTTGCCACATTAAGTGTGGGCGCAAAGCCAATCATGGCAAAATCCAATCATTTTGGCCACAATTTAAATGAAATAAAAAATTTAATAAATGAAAAAACAAAAGTTATTTGGATTGCCAATCCTAATAATCCCACAGGCACTTTTTTGCCGCACAATGAAATTTTGGATTTTATTCAAAACATTCCAAAACACATTATTGTGGTGATTGATGAAGCTTACAATGAATATCTTCCCAAAGAAAAACAAGCCAATAATGTGGAATGGATTCAAAATCATCCTAATATAATTATCACGCGCACTTTTTCAAAAATTTATGGTTTGGCGGGTTTGAGAATTGGTTATGCGGTAACTTCTTTGGAAATTGCCGATTTGTTTAATCGCATTAGAACGCCTTTTAATGTGAATAATTTGGCATTGGTTGCCGCATTATCTTCACGCACTGATTTTGAATTTTTAAATAAGAGTTTTGAAAATAATCAAAATGGAATGCAATTTATTGAAAACGGATTAAAAAATTTAAATTACGAATATATTCCATCGTCCGGTAATTTTATTACCATTTATTTTAATCCTGAAAAAGAAAGTGCAGAAAGTGTAAATTTAAAACTATTAAAAAAAGGAATTATTGTTCGCCCATTACAAAATTATAATCTCCCCAATCATTTAAGAGTAACCATTGGCACCGATTATGAAAATGCGCGTTTTTTAGAAGAATTGGCAAAAATATAATTGAAAAACAATTTTTTTAAATTGTATTTTTGAAAAAAATAAAAGGTTGACCGTGGAAAATCATTTTTTATTCCAAAAAATCATTATTTTTGGCGTGGGTTTAATTGGTGGCTCATTTGCTTTGGCTTTGAAAAAAGCAGGAGCGGCAAAAGAAATTGTGGGATTTTCACGCTCGCCCGCCACCTTAAAAAAAGCGCAAGAATTAAACATTATTGACCGAGGCGCTAATAATATTGAATCGGAAATTAAAAATGCCGATTTAATATTAATTGCCACGCCCATGCAACAAATGCCGATTATTTTAAAAGAAATTGCGCCTTATTTAAATGAAAACAATATGATTATGGATGCGGGTTCTACCAAAATGTCGGTGATTTTGGAAGCGCAAAAAATTTTAAAAAACAACATCGGTTTATTTGTGCCAGCACATCCTATTGCCGGCACACAATTTAGCGGTCCCAAAGCGGCATTTGCCACATTATTTCAAAATAAAAAAGTGGTGATTACGCCATTAAATGAAAATAAAGAAGATTTTTTAAATAAAGCAAGCAAAGCGTGGCAAATATGCGGCGCGGAGATTTTTGAATTAACACCTGAAATGCACGACCAAATTTTTGCATCGGTGAGCCATTTGCCGCATTTGTTGTCTTTTGCCTTGGTTGATGAATTGGCAAACCGCAAAAACGCCGCACTTTATTTTGATTTTGCCGCATCGGGTTTTAGAGATTTCACACGCATTGCCGCAAGCCACCCAGAAATGTGGCGCGATATTTGTTTGTCCAACCGCCACGCCTTGATGAAAGAATTGGCTGAATACCAAATGGCGCTAGACCAAATCAGCGTGGCGCTGGCCAATAAAGATGGCAAACAATTAGAAAATATCTTTCACAATGCACGCCAAGCGCGCCGAAAATGGAGCGGTGAAAATGAAGAATAACATTCAAAATCCATTTTGTATTTTTTTCTTTTTCAGTTTGTGCCCAAAAACCCGATTTGATTTTGGCAAAATATTATGATGAAAATATAAAAATTGAAAATTATTTAATCAGCGAAAAATTAGATGGCATTCGTGCCTTTTGGGATGGCGAGTTTTTATATACAAGAAGCGGCAACAAAATAAACGCACCCAAATGGTTTACCGCCGATTTTCCAAAAATAAAATTAGACGGCGAATTGTGGATGGGACGCGGAAAATTTAATGAAATATCTTCCCTTGTTCGCCGAAAATTTTCAAAAGAAAATAATGAAGAATGGAAAAAAGTTTCTTATAATCTTTTTGAATTGCCAGAATATGAAGGCGATTTTAAAACGCGTTATGAAACATTATTAAAAATCAAAAAAAATTTGCGTGTACCGTGGATTTTTGTTATTCCACAATTTACATTAAAAAACAAACAAGAATTACACCAAAAATTAGAAGAAATTGTAAAAGAAGGCGGCGAAGGTTTAATGTTGCATCAAATCAATGCGCCTTATGTTGTAGGCAGAAGCGATTATTTATTGAAATTAAAACCTTGGAAAATGGGCAGCGCCCAAGTGATTGCGCACATTCCCGGAAAAGGCAAACTCAAAGGCAAAGTGGGCGCGTTGCTGGTGCAAGATGAACAAGGCAATGTTTTTTCTATTGGCAGCGGATTGCGCAACAAGGAGCGTATTCAAGCGCCTGAAATTGGCGCTATAATTCGCTTTCGTTTTCGGGAATATACGCACAATCAAAAACCGCGTTTTCCTGTTTTTTTACGTGAAGAAAATGGAGCAACCCCATGATTTTTGTAACCGGCGGCGCTGGATTTATCGGCAGTAATTTTATTTTAAATTGGTTAAATTTAAAAAATGAACCTGTTTTAAATATAGATGCTTTATTTTATGCTGGCAATTTAGAAAATTTAAAATCGGTTGAAAATAACCTCAATTATAAATTTATCAAAGGCAATATTGGTGATAAAAATTTAATTGATTCTTTATTCAAAGAATACCAACCGCGTGCAGTAATTAATTTTGCGGCACAATCGCACGTTGACCGCAGCATTCATTCGCCAAAAGAATTTATAGAAACCAACATTTTTGGCACTTTTCAATTGTTGGAATCGGCAAGAAATTATTATGAAAATTTAAATCAAAATAATAAAGAAAATTTTCGTTTTTTACACGTTTCAACCGATGAAGTTTATGGTAGTTTAGAATTAAATGCGCCGTCATTTACAGAAAATCATCAATACCAACCCAATAGCCCTTATTCCGCAAGCAAAGCGGCAAGCGACCATTTGGTGCGGGCGTGGTTTCACACTTACCATTTGCCGGTTTTAACTTCCAATTGTTCCAACAATTATGGTCCGTTTCAATTCCCTGAAAAATTGATTCCATTGGTGATTTTAAATGCTTTAAATAACAAAAAATTACCCATTTATGGTGATGGCAAACAAATTCGCGATTGGTTATATGTTGTTGACCATTGCAATGCTTTAATGGCTATTTTAGAAAAAGGCATTTTGGGGCAAACGTATAATATCGGCGGCGAATCAGAAAAAACCAATTTGGAAATTGTGGAAAATATTTGTTCCATTTTGGATGAATTAAAACCCAAAGAAACTTCTTATAAAAATCAAATTCAATTTATAACCGACCGCCCGGGGCACGATCGCCGTTATGCAATGAATATCAACAAAATCAAAAAAGAATTAAATTGGAAGCCACAAGAAAATTTAAAAAGTGGTTTAAATAAAACCATCCGTTGGTATTTAAACAATAACGAATGGATTCACAATGTGCAAAATGGCAATTACCGAGAATGGGTTCAAAAACATTATGATTCAAATTAAAAAGGAATAAAAAAAA
>ERZ1035025.1088-NODE-1088-length-14781-cov-39.726538_pt1 | contig 14781 bp, 10 predicted proteins | sample MGYA00520619_ERZ1035025 | MGnify/ENA primary metagenome ERZ1035025 (study PRJEB33766, sample SAMN09781742) | gut metagenome | biome: gut microbiome | host: Homo sapiens | place: Madagascar | study: EMG produced TPA metagenomics assembly of the PRJNA485056 data...
GGGGAGTATGGAATTTCGCGGCACGGGTGATTTTTAAAAAATTCGCCCGCGCCAAAAATGCTTGATGGCGCAGGACCAAACAAGGTGATATTAGGCGTGCCGGTGAGTTTGACGAGATGCGCAATGCCGGTGTCGGGCGAAATCACAAGGGCGGCGTTTTCCAAAACTTCTTTTAATTGCAAAAGTGAACATTGCCCAACGCATGAAAAAAAGCGGGGGTCGGTTTGGGTGAGGGTTTTGATGAAAGGAATTTTGCTTGTCGCGCCGGTAAATAAAATAGAAAAACCGCAATCGGCTAATTTTTCTGCCATGCTTTGCCAGTTTTTGGGATTCCAAAATTTGGTGGGCGAACTTGCATCCACATGCAACACGGCAAAAGGTTTTTTTGGCAAAGGCGGCAAATTTTTGAGCGTGCCGATGGTTTTTTGCCATTCGTTTTCATAAAACACTTTTGGAATGGGCGAAGGGCAAAGCTGCGTGCAAAAATCCACAAAAGCGGCAGGCGTTTTGGGAAAAGGGATTTTTTCATCCACAAAAAAATTGTGCAGTGTTTTTTTATCTTTTTCAAAGCCGATAATCCAACGAGCGCCTAATGCGCGGCACAATAAGCTGTAACGGTTTTGCAAAGGCAACACGGCAAAATCAAAAGGTGCGTGGCGTTTTAATGTCCAAAAATGTTGGATTTGCCGCACGTCAAAAGCTAAGCAATCAATGTTATAAGGATTGGTTTGCAGCAATTCCACAAAGGCGGGCGGCAGTGCCAAAAAAATTTTTGCCGATGGAAAACGCACACGCAAGGTTTTTAAAAGCGAAGTGAAAATAATGGAATCGCCCAAAAGTTTGGTGTGCAAAACCAAAATTTTTTGCGGATGGTTGGGGCATTTTCGTTTTTGAAAAAGACCTAAAAATAATTGCAGACTTAAAAAAACAAAAACAAATAACCTGCCCCAAAAACGACTATTTTTCATTGTGTTTTTCAAAATTTTATTCGGTTGACCGTGGAAAAAAGGAAAAAATAGCACTTAAAACGTCAAAGGGCGTTATTTTATCCATGCAACAATGCGGCGTGGGACAATTTTGAATTTTTAAAGCGCAATGCCGCACCCACAAAACGTGACGGCGCTCAAAAAGAAGTTTTCCTGTGCGGCAAGGCGGTTCGGCATTCAACTCGCGATAAGGATGATTTTTAAAAAATTCGCCCGAGCCATAAATTTCAGGCGAACCCGGACCAAACAATGCCACACTTGGCGTGTCGGTGAGTTTGACGAGATGCGCAATGCCGGTATCAGGCGAGATGACAACGGCGGCGTTTTCCAAAACTTCCTTTAATTGCAAAAGCGAACATTGGCCAGCAAGCGACAAATAACGGGAATCGGGGTCAACGGCTTGAATCAACGGAATTTCATTGTTTGTGCCTGTAAACAAAATAGCAAAGCCGTTTTGGGCAAGCGTTTGCGCCACAGTTTGCCAATTTTTAGGACTCCAAAAACGCGTGGGCGAACTTGCGCCAACGTGCAACACGGCAAAAGGTTTTTTGGGCAAAGGCGGCAAATTTTTGAGCGTGCCGATGGTTTTTTGCCATTCGTTTTCATAAAACACTTTTGGAATGGGTGCCGGGCAAAGCTGCGTGCAAAAATCCACAAAAGCGGCAGGCGTTTTGGGAAAAGAGATTTTTTCATCCACAAAAAAATTGTGATAAGATTTTTTGTCTTTTTCAAAACCGATAATCCAAGCGCTTTTTAATACACGGGCGTGCCAAGAATAACGATTTTCCGCCGGCAAAATGGTTAAATCAAAGGGCGCTATTTTTTTTAACTTTAAAAAAGTGCTTAAATTTTTGGGCTCAAAAGGCAAACACGTGATGCCATAAGGATTGGTTTTAAAAAAATCCACCATCAATGGCGGCAAAGCCAAAACAATTTGGCTTTGTGGAAAACGCTGGCGCAAGGTTTTTAAAAGGGCGACCAACATCATTGAATCGCCCAACAAAAGCGTGTGCAAAACCAAAATTTTTTGCGGATTTTGAAAACGCTGGCGTTTTTTAAAAACTTCTATTGCTAGGCGCCACACCAAGCCCACAAAAACAAAAAGGCGCATCCAAAATTTGCTGTTCATTGTGTTAATTGCGAAAGACTTTCATCTGCGATGAACAGTTGCAAAACCCGCTCGGCGCGAAAGGTTTCACCCTTTTGAAAGCGCTCGGTGTAAATATCAACGGCGGATTTTTGCAAAAATCCGCCCGATAATTTTTCTAATCGTTCGCCTAAGCCATCAAAACGTTCGCGCAAATCATTGCTTAGCCAATGTTTTAAAGGCGGGTTGAAGCCGCGTTTTTTTTGGGCAAAAAGATTCAATGATTCTAATTTTTTCAAACACGGCGCCAAGATTTTTTTGGGCGGTTTTGTAAAACGAACAGAATCGGGCAGCGCAAAAATTGTGGATACCAAAATGTGGTCAAGCAATGGTGCGCGCATTTCTAAGCCGTGCGCCATTGTGCATAAATCGGTTTTTTTCAAAATGTATTCGGGCAAGGTGTTGGCAAAATCAAGGGCGATTAGTTGATTGATGGGCGAAGTAGCTTCAAAATCGGGCGCTCGCCAATAAATCGGCGGCAAGTTTTTTTCAGTCGTTAAAAATCGGCGCTCGTGCGGTGCAAAACCCGAAAAACGCAAAGCATAAGCAACGCGCCACGTGGCGCGCCACTCGTCCAAAATTTTTGCTTTTTTATGAAGCGATGCGATGGCTGGCAAAAAAGAAAATTGTGGGCGAAGTTTGGTTCGCAAATGTTTTGCATAGCGTTTGTAGCCTGCAAATAATTCGTCACCGCCATCGCCACCCAACACCACGCGCACGTGTTGCGATGTTTGGCGTGCCAAAAACCACGTTGGGAAAGCGGAAGGGTCGGCAAAGGGTTCGTCCAAATCCGCCACAATTTGCGCAAAATCGTTGGCAATGTGGTTGGGAATAGCGATTTTTTGGTTGGAAAACCCCAGCATTTGGGCGATTTTTTCTGCCAAAACGCTTTCATCAAATTCGGGCGAATCAAAGGCGGCAGTGAAGGTTTGCGGGTGTTTGCCAATGGTGTTTAGAACGCCGGCGATGGCAGATGAATCGATTCCGCTAGATAAAAACAAACCCAATGGTCGCTCAGAAACAAGGCGCATTGCCACGCTTTTTTGAATCTCATTTTCCACGGTGAACGCAGAATTTTTTTGAAAATCGGTGGGAGTCCAATATTTTTGCGGTGTGCTTAGCTGTTGGGTTTTTAAATCAAAAACCACAAAATGCGCGTTTTCTAAGCGTTTTAATTCTTTAAAAATCGTCAAAGGCGCAGGAATATAGCGATGCGCCAAAAAAGCATCCAGCGCCTTTTGTGAAAGCGTGCGCTGTTTTAAAAACGGCAAAGCGCCGCGAACGGTGGAAGAAAATAAAAAACCTTCATCCGTTTGCCCGTAAATTAAAGGTTTTAACCCCAAGCGATCGCGCGCCGAAAAGATTTTTTGCACGCGAAAATCCACAATCACAATGGCAAAAAATCCGCGCAAAAAATCCAACATTTTAGGAAAACCGTATGCCAAATAAGCGTTCAAAATAAATTCAGTATCCGATGTTGTTTTGAAGACAAAACCTTGATTTTCCAATGTTTTTTTGTGCGATTCCCAATCAAAAACCTCGCCATTAAAAAGCAAAAAAACGTTATTTTCCGCGTTTGCCATCGGTTGGTCGGCAGAATCGCTCAAATCGCGAATGGCAAGCCGCGTGTGAATCAAAGCGGAATCGGCGGCTTCATTAGGCAAAACTTTTTTGTTGTTATGCCAAGCAATTTCATTTTGGCGGTCGGGACCGCGCGGTTTCAAGGCGGCAAGACTTTTTGCGCGCGCGTCAGAATCAATGGCTTGGTGATAAAAAAAACCTGCAATGCCGCACATTGTTATTTGCCTTTTGCATAAAAATCCGCCAGCCACGGCACGGAATAAAGCCACGCGCGATGTTTTAACCATTGCCCGCTTTTTTCTTTGGTTACAAAGCGGTGAATGCGGCGCGGCGAGTGGTTTATTCGGTTGGCGCCCGGTTTGGTGGTGTATAAAAATTGAAAACCCGCTTGTGTTGCAATTTCAACATAATCGTCATCAAAATAGCCTTGTGGCCAGCAAAGATGCGTGCTTTTTTGCCCAAAATTTTGCAAAAAAAATGCTTGGCAAGCGTTTAAATCTTTGAACAATTCGGTGCGTTTTTGCGCGACATTGTTGGCAAAAATTTGGTCAAAGCGTTGGTGTGTGTGCGTGTGCGGGTGGTATTCAAAAACGTCTTGCATTGCCAAAAGTTCGCTCAAATTCAAAATCACTGAATCGGCGCGACCTTGCGCAATTTCTGCTTTGCAAGCGTTGTGTTCTGGCGTTTTTGGGCAATTTTCCACGGTAAACGTTTTAAAATTTTCAAATTTTGCAAAAGGACGTTTGTTGCCGTTTTTAATCCAATCCGTTACAACAAAAATCACCGCACGCATTTTTAAGGCTTTTAAAACGGGGTAGGCAAAAACGCGGTTGTCCAAATAACCATCATCAAAGGTGATAAGCACGCTTTTGGGCGGCAAGGTTTCGCCTTTAAAAAAATTTTCCAAATCAAGCGTAGAAAGCGTTTGGTAACCTGCTTTTTTTAACGCCAACATTTGCGCCGCAAAACATTCGGGCGAAATGGTAACCAAGCCGGCGTTGGGCGAGACGTGGTGATACATTAAAACAGGCAAGGATTTTAAGCGTTTCATTTGGGCGGGAGGTGTTGCGTATAAAAATTTTCCAAATTGGTTGCCATCGTATCCAAACCAAAACGCGATAACACATCTTGTTGAGCGGATTTGCCCATTTTATTTCTTTCGTCTGGCGATTCTATTAGGCGAATCAAAGCATTGCGCAAGGATTCGGGATTGTGCGCGGCAACGAGCAAACCGGTTTTGCCATCGGTGATGACTTCTGGCACACCGTCAACCGCTGTGCCAATTGCTGGCAAACCCATTGCCATTGCTTCAATAAAAGAAGTGCCGAGCGCTTCTTGGTGTGTGGCAAGCGCAAAAAAATCGCAACCCTTTAAAACATTAGGAATATCGCGCCGCAACCCCAACAAATGAATGCGCTTTTGCAAATTGAAGGCGGCGATAAAGGCTTTTAATTCTTCAAAAATGGGACCATCGCCTGCAAAAATCAAATGCAGTTTGGGGTAGCGTTCAAAAAGCGGGCGAGCGGCTTCAATTAAATCTTTGTGGCCTTTTTCGTGGCGCAAAATGGCGACAGTAGCAACCAACACATCATCGTCTTTTAAGCCGAGTTCGGCACGCAAAGTGGATTGTTGAATATCTGGCGGTGGTTCAATGGCGGTGTAAATGGTGGCAACGCGGTTATGCGGCAAACCGCGTTCCACCAAATATTTTTCAACCCAACGGCTCACCGTGATGACGCGATGCGCGATGTGTTTGTAACTAAAAAGCGAAGTAACGGGCAGAGCCAAATGCCGCGTGCGAATAACAAGCGGCACGCCTGCCACGCGCGCTGCTAAACCCGCCAAAATGGAATCATGACCGCTGTGGGTGTTGACGATGTCAAAATTTTCGCGTTTTAAAAGAGCCAAGGTTTTGCAAAAAGCCACATGGTCCCACGCGTTGCGGGCAGGAATTTTGAAAACGGTAAAGCCTTCTTCTTCGGCGCGTTTAATAAAATCGGCTTGCGGACGCACCAACAAAAACATTTGGTGGCCGCGCGCGCGCAAAACGCGCATTTCTTTTAAGGTGCGGTGTTCTTGCCCGCCCCAGCCGATGGAAGATTCAGTGTGCAGGATTTTCATTGTTCAGAAGGTTTTGGTAAAGGGCGAGCAAATCGCCTTGCATTTTGTCGGGAGATAAAGAAAGTGCGGCATTGCGGGCGTTGGCGGCAAGTTCGCTTAAATTTTGCGTTGTCATTTGTTGCATCAGGTTTTGAAGAGCAAAAACATCTTCGGCTTCAAAACGCTTGCCTGCGGAAAATTTTTCCACAATTTCGCCAGCGCCGCATTGGTGCGTGGTTAAAACCGGCAAACCCGCGGCAAGCGCTTCCAAAACCGCATTGGATAAAGGATCATAAAGTGTGGGCAACACAAAAACATCCGCCGCGCCATAAAACGGGCGCGAGTCATTTTGTGCGCCCAAAAAATGCACGTTTTTGCCTTGCGCAAGCCTTTGATAAAAATCCATTTTTTTATCTTTGCCCACCACAATTAAATGCGCATTTTCAGGCAATGCCAAAATGGCGGTTTTCAAACCTTTGCGCCAAAAACCCGAACCCACAAACAAAAAAACGCGCGCATTTTGTGGAATGTTGCGTTGGTTTAAAACATTTTGTCGGTGATTTTTTAAAGCGGGCGAAAAACCTTGGCAATCCACGGCGTTGTAAATCACGTGGAGTTTTTCTTTGGCGTTGGGGAAAAATTCCAAAATGTCGTTTTTGACCATCTCTGAAATACAAATCACCGCTTTTAAGCGCGTGCTTTCAAACATTTTTTTTTCCGCATACAGCCGAAAATGTTGCGTTGGGTTCAAAAAAATAGAAAGTTTTTGAATGAGATTGGCGTTTTTTAAGCGCAGTTGCAACCATTTGCGATGCACGCCATCGCCCGCGCGGAAAATATCGCAAAAAGCTATGCGCTCGTGGCTTTGGATCAAATCTGGCGCATCGGTTTTTAAGTGTTTTTCCACCGATTTGATAAAAGAAAAATCGCGCCACAAACTGCCAACATAAAACGGATTACATTGAATTGCTGTGCAATTTGGCGGTTGCCCCGACCACTTTCGCGCGTAAATGGAAAGCGCCAAACCTTGCGATTGCGCCAAAATTTTGAGCGCTTCTTCAATAAAACGTTCAGCGCCGCCAAAAGGCGTGTAGCGTTGGCGAACAATGGCAAGGCGAATCAAAAGAATCTCCGTTTTTGGTAAGTTAAAATTATAAATGCTTTGATTTTCCACGGTAAACTGCAAAAATTTTTAAAAAAATCAAGCGTTCACCGTGGAAAACTTTTATAATGCGCATTTTTTGGTGGGCTTGGTAGCCCTTTTTTTATTTTTATGGATTTGAAAACGCAAGAAGCGCTCATTGAAAACGTTTTGGATGGCTTGGGGTTTGAGTTGGTTGACCTTGAGCGTTCATCGCGTGGACGTTTGATTCGTGTTTTTATTGATCATAAAGATCACCAAAAAAGCGTGGATACTGATGATTGTGCAAGGGTTTCTAACCAATTATCCCGCGTTTTGGTGGTGGAAAATGTGGATTTTGACCGCTTGGAAATTTCTAGTCCGGGATTAGACCGCGTGGTTAAAAAGTTGGAAGATTTTGCACGCTTTGCGGGCAAACCAATACAAATCAAATTAAAAGAAGCCTTGGCTGATTTTGAAAATCGGCGCCATTTTCAAGGGGAATTACAAGGTCTTGAAAATGGCAAGGTGGCGCTTTTAATGGATGGCAAGGTTTTGTTTTTAGATTTTGCCAATATTGAAAAAGCGCGCTTAGTGCCGGTGATTTCGTTTTCAGGGGATGCAGTATGAGTCGGGAAATGTTGCTTTTGGTCGACGTTTTGGCCAAAGAAAAAAACGTGGATAAAGAAATTGTTTTTGGCGCTTTGGAGCTGGCGTTGGCGCAAGCCACCAGAAAACGCTTAAACGAAGATGCGGAAATTCGCATTGCCATTGACCGCGCAAGCGGCGAATACGATTCCTTTCGCTGTTGGCACGTGGTGGCTGATAGCGATTATGTTAATGAATTCCAAGAAGTGCCGCTTTCTGAGGCGCAAAAAGAAGACCCCGATTGCGCGGTTGGCGACGTTTTGGAAGAACCCATTGAAAAAGTAGATTTTGGCAGAATCGGCGCACAAGCCGCCAAACAAGTTATTGTGCAACGCATACGCGATGCCGAACGCGAACAAGTTTTCAATGATTTTTTAGAGCGCGGCGAACACGTGATTTCGGGCGTGGTGAAAAGGGTTGAGCGCGGCGGCGTGGTGATTGAATCCGGCAAAGCGGAAGCCTTTTTGCCGCGCGACCAGTTGATTCCCAAAGAAAACTTGCGCTCGGGCGATAGAATCAAAGCCTATTTGCAAAAAGTGGAGCGCGGTGCACGCGGTCCGCAAATCATTTTGTCGCGCACCGACCCGAATTTTGTTATTCATTTGTTTAAATTAGAAGTGCCAGAAGTGGGCGATGGTTTAATTGAATTAAAAGCCTGCGCGCGCGACCCGGGGTTGCGCGCCAAAATTGCCGTGAAAAGCAATGATCCCAGAATTGAACCTATTGGCACGTGTGTGGGTTTGCGCGGCTCGCGCGTGACCGCCGTTCGCAATGAAATTTGCGGCGAAAACATTGACATTGTGTTGTGGTCGGCTGACCCTGCGCAATTTGTGATTAAGGCTTTGGCGCCAGCGGATGTTTCATCCATTGTGGTGGATGAAGAAAAACACGCCATGGATGTGGTGGTGGATGAAGACAATCTGGCCATTGCCATCGGCAGAAATGGCCAAAATGTGCGATTAGCCTCGGATTTAACCGGTTGGACAATCAACTTGATGACCGAAAACGATGCGCAGGAAAAAGCCCAAGCCGAATACGATAGCATTTTGCAAACCTTTATGGACAAATTGGATGTGGATGAAGAAGTTGCCAATTTGTTCATTTTGGAAGGCATTTCCACCATTGAAGAAATTGCTTATTTGCCGGTTGCCGAAATGTTGGAAATTGAAGGTTTGGACGAAGAAACCATTACAGAATTAAGAAACCGCGCGCGCAATGTTTTGCTCTCTGATGCCATTGCAACCGAGGAAAAATTGGAAAGTGCCGATGAGGAACTCTTTAAACTGCCGCACATGACCAAGGATTTGGCGGCGTTGTTGGTATCCCACAAAATCAAAACGCGCGAAGACGTGGCGGATTTGGCGGTAGACGAACTTGTTGAAATCAGCGGCATAGATGAAGAAAGCGCCAAAGAAATGATTATGACCGCGCGCGCCCCTTGGTTTGAATAAAGGGAGAAAACAATGGCAATGACGGTTTCAGAATTTGCGATTGAATTAAAAATGCCCGTTGCCACTTTGCAGGCACAACTGGCAAAGGCGGGCATTGCTAAAACGCATGCCGGAGATGTATTAACCGACCAAGACAAAACGCAACTTTTGGATTATTTGCGCGGCAAACGTGGTGAAGGTGGAGCAACCAAAATCACTTTGCGGCGCAAAGAAACTTCTGAAATTCGCGCAACCGATGCTTCGGGCAGAGCGCGCACGGTGTCGGTAGAAGTGCGCAAAAAAAGAACGCTTATCAAACGCGATGCCGCTTTGATGGCGGCAGAGCGCGCCAAATTGTTGGCGCAAGCAGAAGAATTAAAAGCCAAGGTTGCAGGCGATTCTGCTGTTTCTGCTGAATCGGCGGCAATTATTCCAAAAGAAAAGAAAGCTGAGACCGTTGTTGAAAAATCGGTTGAAAAACCCGTTGAAAAATCGGCTGAAAAAGATACCAAAGAATCGGATAAAAAATTTGAAAAAAAATCCACGTCTACCGTGGAAAAAACCGAAAAAGCGGAGAAAACCGCATCGCGCAAAAAATCGCCTAAAAAAGAATCGGAAAAACCTGCTGAAAAAATAGCTGAAAAAGCGCTTGAAAAAACAGCTGAAAAATCCACTGAAAAACCGGTTGAGCAAAAACGCCGCCGCGCGGTGCGCGCGGCACCTGCGCCGATTATTAGCGCCGAGGAATTGCAAGCCCGCGCCGAAGAGGAACAACGTTATACGCGTTTGAGAGAAATCCAAAACCAAGAAATTGCCGAAAAACGCGCCAAAGAAGAGGCGCGTCTTAAAAAACAAGCCGAAGAAGCGCAGAAAAAATTAGAGGCGAAAACCGCCAAACCTCTTGAAAAAACCGCGGATAAAAACGCCGCAAAATCGCCTGCCAAAGTTGCTGAAAAATCAGCGGATAAAAAAACCGAATCAAAATCCAAAAAAGGCGGCAAAGCGGATAAAGATTCCCGCGAAAAAGGCGAAGGTCGCGTTAAAAAAGCGATGAAAACCAAAGGCGGCGAGTGGAAAGAAACCGAACGCTTTGGCAAGAAAAAACACGTGGTAAAAGACGATGGCCAAGGTTCATTCCAAGCGCCAACTGAGCCGATTGTGCGCGATATTCATGTGCCAGAGACCATCACTGTTGCCGAATTGGCGCACAAAATGGCGGTTAAAGCCGTGGAAGTGATTAAAACTTTGATGAAAATGGGTTCTATGGTCACCATCAATCAAGTTTTAGACCAAGATACCGCAATGATTGTGGTAGAAGAAATGGGACACCACGCTTTTGCCGCAAAATTGGATGATCCTGCCGCTTTTTTAGAAGAAAACGAAAAAACAAGCGATGCGCCGTTGTTGCCGCGTGCGCCAGTGGTCACCGTAATGGGGCACGTCGACCACGGCAAAACCTCGCTTTTGGATTATATTCGCCGCACGCGCATTGCCTCGGGCGAAGCAGGCGGCATTACGCAACACATCGGCGCTTACCACGTGAAAACCGACAAAGGCAGCATCACATTTTTGGATACGCCCGGGCACGAGGCTTTTACCGCAATGCGTGCGCGCGGCGCCAAAGCCACGGATATTGTGGTGTTGGTGGTTGCCGCCGATGATGGTGTGATGCCGCAAACCAAAGAAGCCATTCACCACGCCAAAGCCGCCAATGTGCCTTTGGTGGTGGCGGTCAATAAAATTGACAAACCCGAAGCCAACCCCGAGCGAGTGAAGCAAGAATTGGTGGCTGAGGGCGTGATTCCAGAAGAATACGGCGGCGATTCACCCTTTGTGTCGGTTTCTGCCAAAAAAGGTTTGGGCATTGATGATTTGTTAGACAACATTTTGTTGCAAGCCGAAATTTTGGAATTGAAAGCGCCCAAAGATGCGCCCGCCAAAGGTTTGATTATTGAAGCGCGTTTGGACAAAGGCAGAGGCGCGGTCGCCACCATGTTGGTGCAATCGGGCACTTTAAAACGCGGCGATGTTCTGCTTGCAGGGCCTGTTTTTGGTAGAGTGCGCGCCATGTTGGATGAAAGCGGCAAGGCATTGAATGAAGCTGGTCCATCTATTCCCGTTGAAATTTTGGGTTTGTCCGATGTGCCGCAAGCAGGCGAAGAAGTTCTTTCTTTAAACGATGAAAAGAAAGCGCGCGAAATTGCGCTTTTCCGCCAAGGCAAATACCGCGATGTGAAATTGGCGCGCCAACAAGCTGCCAATTTGGAAAATATGTTTGACCATATGAATGAAGGCGAGATTAAAACCTTGGCGTTGATTGTGAAAGCCGATGTGCAAGGCTCGCAAGAAGCTTTGGTGCAATCTTTGTTAAAACTGACCAACGAAGAAGTGCGCGTGAATGTGATTCACGCGGGCGTGGGCGCCATTAGCGAATCGGATATCAACTTGGCGCAAGCATCCAGCGCGGTGGTGATTGGTTTTAATGTGAGAGCCGATGCGCAAGCGCGCAAGTTGTCGGAAAATTTTGGCATTGATATTCGTTATTACAACGTAATTTACGATGCGGTTGATGATGTCAAAGCCGCATTGTCTGGTATGTTGGCGCCTGAAAAACGCGAGCAAATCACTGGTTTAATTGAAGTGCGGCAAGTGTTTCACATTTCCAAAGTGGGCACGGTGGCGGGTTGTTATGTGTTGGAAGGCATTGTGCGCCGCCACGCGCGCGCTAGGCTTTTGCGCGACAATATCGTGGCTTGGGATGGCGAATTGGATTCTTTAAAACGTTTTAAAGACGATGTTAAAGAAGTGCGCGCCAATTTTGAATGCGGTTTGTCTTTAAAAGGTAATAATGATTTAAAAGAAGGCGACCGCTTGGAAATTTACGAAATCCAAGAAATTGCGCGGCAGTTGTAAAGCGATGAAAAAGCAAAAAAATCCGCACCGCGCCGCGCGCTTATCTGCGCAAATTCGGCGCGATTTGTCGCAACTCATCGCTCGAGAATTAAAGGATCCGCGCGTGTTGTGGGTGAGTTTAACCGAAGTGCAACTCACCGCCGATTACGCGCACGCCAAGGTTTTTTTTAGCACCTTAAATGCGCAAGATTCCGCGGAAATTGCCCAAGCATTGAATCACAGCGCCGCTTTTTTGCGTTCTTTATTAGGCAAAAATTGGCACGCGCATACTTTGCCGCAGTTGCATTTTGTTTATGATGATTCCGTTTTAAAAGGCGAAAAAATGGAACATTTGATTCAACAAGCGCTTTCCAAAACCGCTGCGGATTCTTAAAATCCACGGTAAACGTCAAAAAAATTTTAAGTTTACCGTGGAAAATCACCAACAAAACGGCGTTTTGCTTTTAAACAAACCGCGCGGCATAACTTCCAACGCGGCGCTTGGGCGCGTTAAGTTTTTATTCAAAACCAAAAAAGCCGGCCACTGCGGCACGCTTGACCCTTTGGCAAGCGGACTTTTGCCAATTTGCTTGGGCGAGGCAACCAAGTTTTCTGCGGATTTGTTAAATGCGCCCAAAAAATATCGTGCCACCATTCAATTTGGCATTGCCACCGATTCGGGCGATTCAGAAGGTGTGGTTATTTTGGAAAAAACCGCCCAGTTTTCACGTGGAGCATTAGAAAAAATTTTGCCGCGTTTCACAGGCGAAATCACGCAAGTGCCGCCGATGTTTTCCGCTTTAAAATTTCAAGGTCAACCGCTTTATAAACTGGCGCGCCAAGGTTTGGAAGTGGAGCGCCAAGCGCGGCGCATTAGCATTTTTTCTTTAAAACTCATAGATTTTGACGAAACAAAACAATCGGCAATTTTGGATGTGTTTTGCTCCAAAGGCACGTATATTCGCGCGCTTGCAAGGGATTTGGGCGAATCTTTAAACAACGCGGCGCATTTAACGGCGCTGATGCGAACCGCCGTGGCGGATTTTTCTTTGGAAGATTCGGTTGATTTAGAAACCTTGCAAAATGCAAAATCGCCTGCTGTTTTTTTAAAACCCATTGATTTTTTGTTGCAATCTTTGCCGCGTGTGGATTTGGAAAATCGCTTGTTACCAAAATTTACTTGCGGCAACGCTGTTTTTTTGAAGTCGGGCGATTTTTTAGCCGAAGATTCGCTTTGCCGCGTTTATGCCGACAATCTTTTTTTAGGCACGGCGATTTTCAAAAACCACGCACTGCAACCAAAACGTTTGGTGGATTTGAAAAAATGCGTTTTTCCACGGTAAACCTTTAAAAATTTTCAAAATTTTTAAAGGTTTACCGTGGATTTTTGCGTTTTTATGCGGTTGGTTGATTTTCTGATGAAGCGCTGAAAATTTTTTCCAGCGCCGTTTGGCTTTCTTCAAAAGAAGATTTTTCTGCTATTTTTTGTTGTAAAAAATTTTCCATTTTGGGATAAAGATTCACCGCTTGGTCTAAAACTGGGTCCGAACCCGGCGTGTAAGCACCAACGGCTAATAAATCACGACTGCGCTGGTAGCGTGAAAAAAGCACTTTGAATTTGCGAATCAAATCCAAATGTTCGGGTGTGATTAAATTCACCATTGCGCGCGAAATGGATTGTTCAATATCAATGGCTGGATAATGGCCGCTATCTGCCAACATTCTGTTTAAAACAATATGCCCATCCAAAATGGCGCGCGCGGAATCGGCAATGGGATCTTGCTGGTCATCGCCTTCTGCCAACACCGTGTAAAAAGCGGTAATGGAGCCGCCACCTTCCACACCATTGCCTGCGCGCTCTACCAAAGCGGGCAATTTAGCAAAAACCGATGGCGGATAACCGCGCGTGGCAGGCGGCTCGCCAATGGCAAGCGCAATTTCGCGCTGCGCCATTGCATAACGCGTTAAAGAATCCATAATGAGCAACACGTGCTTGCCTTGGTCGCGAAAATATTCGGCAAGCGTTGTGGCATAAGCGGCGCCTGCCAAACGCATCAAAGGACCATTGTCTGCCGGTGCGGCAACCACAATGGCGCGTTTTCTGCCTTCTAAACCTAAAATGTCTTCAATAAATTCTTTAACTTCGCGCCCGCGCTCGCCAATTAAACCCACGATGATAATTTCAGCAGAAGTGTAGCGCGCCATCATTCCCAACAAAACGGATTTGCCAACGCCAGAACCGGCAAATAATCCCATGCGTTGGCCGCGCCCCACAGTAAGCAGTGCGTTAATGGCACGCACGCCAACATCCAGCGGCAAATTGATGGGCGCGCGCGCCATTGGGTTAAAGGGTTTACTGCTTAACGGGCGCGTTTCTTCGGTTAAAAGTGCGCCCAAATGGTCCAACGGGCGCCCCATGCCATCAATGACGCGCCCCAATAATTGTTCGCCAACCGGCAGTTGTTTGGTGGTGGAAGGTTCATGGATAAAATTATTTTTTCCCAAAATCAAAGGCGGTGATGGATTTTGAAACGCCACCACTTTTGCGCCGGGCGCAAGGTTAAAGGTGGCATCGGATGGCATCACAAAAAGTTTGTCTTCTGAAAAACCAACCACTTCGGCTTCAATGGCTTTGCCTTCGTTGGGATAAATCAAACAAGCGCTGCCCAACGGTAGTTTTAAGCCGGAAACTTCCAACACCAAACCACTAACGCGCGTTAAATGCCCGCAATGCTCAACGGGTTCAGCAAGCGTTACGCGCTCTGTTGCTACGCGCAAAAATTCGTGCAATTCGCTTGAAAAATCGGTCATTGTTTTGTCCTTTTTGAATAATTTTACACGCGCCAAAGATTTGCCACGGTAAACACAATATTTTTT
>ERZ1035025.1089-NODE-1089-length-14757-cov-6.560876_pt1 | contig 14757 bp, 7 predicted proteins | sample MGYA00520619_ERZ1035025 | MGnify/ENA primary metagenome ERZ1035025 (study PRJEB33766, sample SAMN09781742) | gut metagenome | biome: gut microbiome | host: Homo sapiens | place: Madagascar | study: EMG produced TPA metagenomics assembly of the PRJNA485056 data...
AAGCTTATTCCTCTTCTGACTTCTTTCTTCCTGTTACTACAGCTGTAGCAGCTCCTGCTGCACCTACTGTAAGCATAAGAACGTAAAGCATCATGTTAGAGTTATCACCTGTCTTAACGGTTTCCTGACTATTGTCTGATGATGGCTCAGCTGGTACTACAACCTTCTTGTAATATACCTTGATAACTGCTCCGTTATCAGCTTTATTTGGAATAATTCCTGTTGTTTCTGAATCAAATGTATAACCTTCATACTTATCTGTTGTGTTAATGTCAGCCTTATTAACATCAATTACTGATGGATCATTTACCCAGACCTTCTTAGTTACTGTAATAGTATCTTCTGTCTGTTCTTCACCATCTTTATAGTACTTGATTGTATAAGTTACATCCTTTGTCTGGCTTGCATCCTTAACATAATATACATTGATAACTGTTCCTGATGCAACTACTGCAGGTATCTCTCCTGTTGCTGCTGAATCTAACTTATATCCAACATACTTGTCTGTTGTGTTAATAGCAGTCTTGTTAACTTCAACTTCTAATGGATCATTTATCCAGATTCGCTTAGTTACTGTCTGCTTATCTGCTGTTACTTCAACTCCATCTCTAAAGTACTTAACTGTATAAGTTACTTCCTTTGTCTGAAGTTCATCCTTAACATAATATACATTAATAACTGTTCCATCTGCAACTACTGTAGGAATCTCTCCTGTTGCTGCTGAATCTAACTTATATCCAACATACTTGTCTGTTGTATTAATAGCAGTCTTGTTAACTTCTAATTCTGATGGAGCATTTACCCATACAGTCTTAGTTTCTGTCTGCTTGTCTGCTGTTACCTCAGCTCCATCCTTAAAGTACTTAACTGTATATGTAACGTTCTTTGTCTGACTTGAATCTTTTACATAGTATACTTTAATTACGTTCTTTGAAGCATCTGTTGTAATTGTTAATGGTAAATTCTCCGTCTTTTCAAACTTATAACCAGGCTTTTCTTTAGGATCGTATGAATTTACTTTAGTATTAAACTGAGCTGACTTATTTAATGTAGCTGACTCATCCTTAACACCATCATAGTAATACTCTACTGAATATCCATATGTATTAGCTCTGTACTCAATAACAAGTACATTCTGGCTTTCATCTGAACCAATAGTTAACTTCTTATCAGCATCTACTACTGTATAACCTTCGATATCCTTCTTATCAGCTCCAACTTCTGTTGCATATGTTGCTGACTTAGTATATCCGGCTGTAAGCTCTGTATCTGTTCCTTCAAGAACATATTTTACTGTGTACTTGAATTCCTTAGCTACATAATAAACTTTGATAACACCATTATCAGCTATTGTTGCTGGTATTGTTGCCGGGTCAGTCTTTTCAAACTTATATCCTGCTCCGAACTTATCTGTAACATTAATCTTTGTTGCATCTACTGGCTGTACGTCATCATTTACCCAGATATCATTAGGGATTGTCTCTGTCTTAGTATCATCCTTAATGCCATCCTTATAATACTCTACTGTATAAGATACTGCCTTCTTCTGGCTTGTATCTTTTACATAGTATACGTTGATAACATCTCCGTCAGTTACTGTATCAGGTATTGTTCCTGTAGCTGCTGTATCTAACTTATATCCAACATACTTATCTGTTGTATTGATAAGTGTCTTATCTACAGTCATCTTAGATGAAGCATTTACCCATACAGTTTCTGTCTTTGTCTGCTCATCTTCTGTTACTTCTGTTCCATCTATAAAGTACTTAACCTTATAAGATATATCCTTTGTCTGGCTGTTATCTTTTACATAATATACTTTAATTACATTCTTTGACTCATCAGTTGCTATTGTTAATGGAAGTCCTTCTGTCTTTTCAAGCTTATATCCAGTATCGCACTTGTCTTCATAATAATTAACTACTGAATTATACTTTGCATTTTTCTTATCTGTCTTTTCAGAATCAATCTTTCCATCATAGTAATACTCTACTGTGTATGCATATGTACCTGATTCGTAATATATATTAATTACGTTAGCAGCTTCATTGATAGATATTACTAATGGTGAACCGTCAGCACTAACGAACTTAAAGCCATCTTTTAGCTTATCCATCTTATCTGAATACTTAATTGTTGTTCCAAATACTGCCTTATCAACAACTGTAGCACTTGTATCAATTACTCCGTCATAGTAGTAATTAATTGTGTACTTGAACCAGTCTTTTACATAATATACTCTGATTACATTCTTTGAAGCGTCCGTTGTAATTGTAATTGGTGCTGTTGCTCTCTCAAACTTATATCCTGGTTCCTTCTTATCAGCATATGTACTTACCTGTGTATTATACTTAGCTTTAAATGTATCCGTCTTAGAGGTATCTAATACATCATCGAAATAATACTCTACCGTATACGCATATTCATTAGAAACATAATATACTCTGATTACACCATCATTACCTATTGTGTCAGGAATCACTCCAGTTGTGTCTGCATCAAATGAAAATCCTTCATACTTATCTGTTGTGTTAATAGCCGACTTTTCAACAGTTACTTTCGTATCGTTAACCCAGATTTGCTTTGTTTCCTTCTGCTCATCTGCTGTTACTTCTACTCCGTCCTTAAAGTACTTAACTGTATATGTGATATCTTTTTTCTGATTTTCATCTTTTACATAGTATACCTTAATTACGTTCTTTGAAGCATCTGTTGTAATTGTTAATGGGCAGCTCTCAGTCTTTTCAAACTTATAACCAGGCTTTTCTTTAGGATTATATGTATTTACTTTAGTATTAAACTGAGATGTTTTATTCTCTGTAGCTGACTCATCCTTAACACCATCATAGTAATATTCTACTGAATATCCGTATGTGTTAGCTCTATACTTGATAACAAGTACATTACTATCTGAATCTGCTCCAATAGTTAACTTCTCATCAGCATTAAGTACTGTATAGCCTTGGATGTCCTTCTTATCAGCTCCAACTTCTGTTCCAAACGTTGCTGAATTAGTATATCCAGGAGCAAGTTCTGTATCTGTTCCTTCAAGGACATACTTTACAGAATAATCAAATGTGTCAGCCACATAGTAGACCTTGATAACACCCTTATCAGCTATTGTTGATGGTATTGTTGCCGGATCAGTCTTTTCAAACTTATATCCTGCTCCGAACTTATCTGTAGTATTAATCTCAGATAATGTTACATTCTGTTCATTAGCATTAACCCAGATTGAATTAGTATAACTCTTTGTCTTAGTATCATCCTTAACATTATCTTTATAATACTCTACTGTATATGATACCTGTCTTGTCTGTTCATCATCTCTTACATACTCAACAGTAATCTGTTTATCACCAGTAAGCTGTGTAGCCTCAACAACTTCGATGCTTGGCTTGTAACCAGTGATTGAAGGTGATGTAACTGCTGTTGTGGAATTACCTGAAATTACAGTCTGAACATTATCAGTAGCTGCCTCAGTACCATCTTTATAAACATACTTAATAGTCTGTGTGTACTTAGGAACAACTGTAATAGTTACTGTTGCTTCCTTCTCATAAGTTCTTCCGTCAACTGTAAGAACTGTCTTATATGTAAATGTATCCTCACCACTAAAACCATTGTTAGGAGTATATGTGAATGTACCATCTTCATTGAATGTTATTGTACCATTCTGTGGGTCAGTAACCTTCTCTGCCTTGATTGTTACATTCTTATCCGGATAATTAACTTTTATATTATTATCATTATCTAATACAGATTCGTCAGCTACTATAAGTGTTTCATCCTGATTAACTGTATATGAATCATTAACAGCATCAGGTGTGATTACTGCTGATGGTTCTTCTACAAAGTCCTGACTATATGTAAGATCACCAACTGTTGCATTGAATGTACAACCAGCGTTAGTATATGAAGATCCTGCATAACCGTCTTTAGCCTTAATCTTAACAGTTATCTCCTGCGCATCTGTCGTAATCTTGTTTGGATAAGTAACTGTAAATTTTCCATTACCATTGTCTGTAACTCCAGTCTGTCCCGGAACAAGTTCAAAATGCTCATTAAGCGTATCAGTTACTGTTGCTGTATCAAAAGGAAGTTCCTTTAATGATGCAATAATACTCTTAAATTCTTTATTTAATTCATCTACATTTGTTGTAGCAAAGAACTTCTTTGCATATCCAGTCCCAGATTCTGTATAAGTAAACTTAGGCGAAATCTGGAGTTTAATATTAGTTGTTTTTTTAACAGGCGAAGCATTAGACACATATTCGCTTACATCAAGATTAGTATCACCCATAGCTGCTCGAACATTATCGGTAACACTATCAATTAATGCAAATGAATATATTGATACATTATCCTTTGCTAATTCCTGTCCCTTCTGACTAGCATAATAAGCCGCTGCTATTTCATTTTTATTGTCTCTTATTTCTGCATTATTCTCATTATAGTAACTCGTCTTATAAGCTATATCAGAAATTGTATAATCAGTTTCATTATATGTATATGTCCCACCCACTGCATACTGTGTCATAGATTCTGTTGTAACGGCAGTATTAGGTCTGTTTGCAACACCATCAGTGAAAAGTATAATTGACTTAGCATTAGTATTATTATTAGCAGTGAAAATATCTGCTGCAACATCCAGTCCCGCTTTAACATTGGTTTTAGATGCAAGACTTCCATGATTTGTCATTTTATCAACATTTACACCATATGCATTTTTAGGTGAATTTGCGAGCGACTCATTAAAAGCAGCTTCGTTAAATACAGCATCAAGTGCAGCCATAACTTCTGATTTTTTAGTTGTTGATGACTTCTTATATATATAATTCAACTGATCTAATGCGTTCTCATTGTATATAACAAGTGATATTGTATTCTTATCATTTCCTTCTGGAAGATATGCATCCAAAAATGAATCAACAGCATTATACATAGCTTTAAATCTTGTATCAGCATATGTATCTGCCATATATTCATTACCATCAGCAGCTCTTGAACCATTAACTGAACAAGCCATACTAAGGGATGCATCAATAACAAGAACCATATCATTTCTTGTTGCTGAATGAATTGAAGGCATATTCTTTGCGCTGGCTGTAAACTTTAAAGTATAGTAACCATCTGCATCAGGTTCTCCGTATTCATTCACAAGTTCCTTCTTAATATTGAGGACATCCTTATAATTATATGTCTTGACATATATTGTTGTATCCTCTGTTACTGCACTACCGTTAGGTGCATCGCCAACAAGTACTCCGACACTGGAATTAGTTGACCGTACTGTAACGGTATCGCCTGTTTTTACATATTTGACTATTGGCGTTGTGGCATCATTAACAATAAATGACACTTTAACATAGTCAGTGTCCGCCGCTTCCTTTACAGCATTTGGTGTATCAATTTCAACACCTTCTGTAAGGACGTTCGTTACATTCTCGTTAGCCCGAGCCACATTAGCTGTGCTTACCAGCATTGGTAAAACACTAGCAGATATCATGACTACTGTAAGCAAACTAACAAGAATTCTTTTTGCTAATCCTTTCTTCATCATTCTTCTCCTTTTCAATGTGTTATATAAGCGTTTATTATTATATATCAAGCTAAATACTAGCACAATAGATATTTTGTCATTTACCCCCTTTTAGGGGGAATTTTAAAAAAAGCGGCATTGTATTACAGAAAATACAATGCCGAAACCATTTTGGTTTTTTAGTTATATACTTTTCTTATATACTATATAAGAAATTACTGATGCAATCACTTCGGTAATCCAAAAAGCATGCCATACACCAATAGCACCTGATATCCTAGACATAACGAATGCAACCGGAATTATTACAGCAACATATCTGCATACAGATATGATAAGTGACGGAAATCCCTTTCCAAGTCCCTCAAGTGCGCCCGCTGAAGTCACTGATACAGTTGACACAATAAATCCAGCACTTATTATTCTTAACGCTGTCTCTCCTGCATTTATTGTGTCAGGATTGCTTGTAAACAGGCCGATAAGTGAACCTGGTATTGCGAGACAGAGAATTGTACCTGCTGCCATAATAGCAAATATAAGTACCATCGATGTCTTATATATCTTTCTTACTCTCTCATGCTCTCCCGCTCCGTAATTATATCCCATAAGTGGTCTCATTCCCTGCACAACTCCGTTGGCTGGAAGATAAAGGAATGTCTGCAGCTTGTAATATACGCCAAGCACGAATACATACACAGCAGAGTAAGCCGCAAGTATTACATTAAGCACTGATATAAGAATAGATGGAAGTGCAAGACTTAAGCTTGCTGGCATGCCTATAGAATAAAGTCTCTTTGCCATTGACCCTTCTATCCTCATCTCTGATTTCCTGAATTTAACCGGAATAGGCTTAACGATATATATTATTATATAAAGCACTGCTGCCGAAGTCTGACCTATTCCTGTCGCAAGTGCAGCACCCTCAATTCCCATTGCAGGAAATGGGCCCATTCCGAATATCATCATCGGGTCAAGCACAATATTAACTATACAGCCTGTCATAAGGCAGACCATAGAAGCATTCATTCTTCCAACTGCCTGAAACACCTTTTCAAACATAAGCTCAATTCCAAGCATTATTGAAAATGCAAATGCAATATTAGAGTACTTAAGACCAAGCGAAACTATCTCTGCGTCCTTTGTAAACATTTTTAAAAATACCGGCATGCCTGCTATGCATATCACTGTAAGCACAACAGCGTGTATACAGCTTAGGAGCATACCCTGACTGGCTGCCTTGTCTGCCTGCTTCTGATTCTGTGCACCCATAAAAAATGATATGACCGCATTAATTCCTATTGCAAATCCTATCATAACCGAACTTATAAGATTCTGTACCGGAAATACAAGTGACAAGGCTGTCATCGCATTTTCACTTATCTTGGCAACAAAGAAGCTGTCAACAATGTTGTACAATGAATTAACCATCATTGATATTACCATTGGAAGCGACATTTTTAATAACAATGGGAGTATCTTCTGCTCCTTCATATATGTCTGATTCATATTAACTACCTGTCCTTTTCGTAAAAAAAGAGCCAACGAGTGGCTCTTTTTTAATGATACACAATAATATTTAATTATTCAACCAGATTCTTTCGTACAGACATACGCATCCCCCTTTCGTATGTACTTCTATGTTACTGGCACACTCCATCAACAATAGTTATTATCTTATCTGCATAATCCGCCATCTGTCTGTCATGAGTTACCATAATTATTGTCTGATTATGTTTCTGGCTTGCTTTAGATAACATCTGTGCCACAGTACCTGCGCTGCCTGCATCCAGATTTCCGGTCGGTTCATCCGCAAGTATAACAGCAGGATGGGTAATCAGTGCCCTTGCTATTGCAACTCTCTGCTGTTCACCACCTGACATCTGCGATGGAAACTTATTCTTACAATGCGATATTCCCAATTCCTCTAACAAGTCATCAACCTCATTCTCGTCAGGCTTCTTTCCGTCGATAAGTATAGGCATAACAATATTTTCATATGCTGTAAATTCCGGGAACAGACTGTAATCCTGATATATGTAGCCAATCTGTCTTCTCCTGAATTCAGATATTTCCTTGTCCTTCATCCCGGTTATTTTCTTACCGCCAATAGTAACACTACCTGTATCCGGTTCATCAACACTTCCAAGAATCCTTAACAAAGTCGATTTTCCCGAACCACTCTTTCCAATAATAGCAGTAAATTCTCCCTGTTCAAACTCAAGAGTACAATTCTTAAGTGCTGGTACATCTACACTCCCAGCATGATATGTTCTTTCTATATTTTCCGCTCTTAACATTATCTCTTTCATAGTTATCCCTCCTGATTACAATTTTCTTACAAATCCTGCATACATTAACAGTTCCATCAAAAGTATTAACGGCATTGTAATTACACACCACACAGATTCACGCAATGCTTCTACCATACATATTCTTACTATCTTTCCCCGTCTCATCCCCAGACCATGCAGAAGTTTTATCTTATCATATCTTCTGTCCATACGGTTTCTCACAATAATTGCCATAATAAGAAGCTGCACAACTATCATTGCAATTATAGTGATTCCGTACTGCAGAATACTGTTGATAAGCTGTGTTCTGTATGTATTCTTGATATCAACATTGCTGCTATAAGAGATATTATTATTGTTGAAATACACACCTATCTTATTATTGGTTGCTGAAAATGTTGATGCTAAGTCATATTTTATGCTTATCTGGTTGTAGCACAGTTCAAAATCCATATCACCGCTTAACTCTTCTCCGATAAATCTCTCCATAATATCTTTCTGTCTGTCAACCGCCTGCTGTGCCATGTTAATACTTGCAATTGCTGTATAATAACCAAATGTCGGAATTATTCCATTGAAATCCTCCATAACCTCGTCAGTAACTCTGACAACAGCAGCAACCTGTGGAGCAACGCATGCATCATAAGCTGCTTCGAGCTTTTCCATAAGCTTATAATCAGGATTAAAATCATGTGTATTGTTGTAATCTAATAAATACCTGTTATATGCTTTATCATAAGGGAATATTAAAAAATATGAAGGATCAATTATATTACTCTTATCATCATACGTATTCTCATCTACTCTGTAATAATTATAATAAAGTGTATCTCCGGCGTTAATAGTGTCATCATATCCACCCTCTGGCAGATTTCTTAAGAATAATACGACCTGTTTTCCTTCCTTAAATGCTTCATAATCAACATACTCTTTATCAATATATTTTTCCAGTTTGCTATACAGTTCCTTTGTAGGCTCAGTATATTCTGTTGAGAACATATATCTGTCTCCATAATCGTCAATATGCTGCTTGTTATAATGATAATTCACTGGGTGAAATGCAAATGTCTGCATTTTCTCATAATCCTGATTATCCCAGAACCAGGTTCTCTCAGATTCAAATGCTGAATATGAAACTGACTGTATTCCATTAATCTCCATTAACTGGTCAAGAAATTCTTTGGAAAACCCTTCAATAATGTTATTATTAGGATTCTTAAGGTATCCACTGCGTGATATCTGTATCTGTGCACTTTCTCTTCCTATACTGTCTGTATTATTAATTTTGACTGCATTATTGGAATCCCACATTTTTCCTTCTTCAACTAATTCCTTCAGCTCATCAAAATGTATATTATAACGTTTTCTTAATTTTGCTGTATCCTCAAGTTTATCCATTCTGCTCTCACGGCTTTCAGAATACATCGAGGGCTTCATTGGAAGATTATTATAATTCTCAAGATAGTACCAGTACTTCATATACAACTGGTCTTTGTCCTCTGTTCTGTCTATATAACCAAATATATCAGGAAGGCTGTCATTATTCTTATATTCTGTAAATGCATTTTGAATCTTCAAAGCCGAAAATATAATTACTCCGCATATACATAGTGCAAAAAGTCTTATTCCGACAGCCATTAAAGCTCCGTCTTTTTTTATAAATCTTGAACTTACAGACCTTACAAGATTATGCCTGTTCATACGGCTTTTCTTATAACGCATATGTACCGGTCTGCTTACCTGTTTCTTAGAAGTTGCTTTCTTTTTATAGAAATGTATGTTGGATATTATTCCGCTAAGTTCCTCAACTATAACTGCAATTACAACAGAACCGGCACTTTTAATAATAACTTCCATATTCACCCTGTAGAATTCATAACCGGACTTGGCTTCAAGTGCCTGTCCTGTAAAGTGTCCTGCTGCCAGTGCAAGCAGAATACCAATAATTCCTGCCGGAATCAGTATAAATGCGTTCTCTGTTATATACATTTTACGGATGCCTGCTTTAGTCATTCCCATCTGGCTGAACATATTATATGACTTGCGTCTTGTATTCCTATATTCAATAAGCTGGTATGACAATGCGAGAATCCCAATAACCATGACTACAACATACATATACATATATACTGTTGCTGATTTCCATGGTGAATAATCATATACTGCTGCGTTATATACTGTCTCGCACCTTATGTCTTCCTTTATCTTCTTATAAACATTTGCATATTCACTTGTTCTTATCGAATCCTTGAATCCATACAGATACAGATTATCAATCTTATAATCAAAATCATTTAACTTATCATCTGTAACTAATGCTCCTGGAATCATTTTCCCGTTCTGCCATATATTGGTGTAATTCTGGAATATTCCTACTAATGTATATGTTTCGATTCTTTGATCTGACTCATAATTAATATTATCTGCACGATAATAATATATTGTTATCTTCTGTCCTAACTCCCCTGCATATCCAAGCTTTAACAATGTATTCCAGTCCATTGCAATTTCATCATTATTCTGTGGCATACGGCCTTCGTCAAGCTTTAATCTGCCCTGCTTAATGAAATCGTCTGTCATGCTTCCTATATGCAGCTTCGTCTCATTCCATTCACTGTCATATAACTTCACACTGCTTTTCGCGCTGACCGGCTCACACAGATAAGTATGTGTGCTTAATATTTCGTTAGCTTCTTTATTACTTCTCTCACATATGAACCAGTCTCCGAATCTCGACTTATTGGATGACATCTGCCACTGGTACATATTCTCCTGAAATATAAGAACCGCTGTCACAAAAAACACTGCCACAAGTGTTGTAAGTGCCGCCTTCCATATCTGCGGGAACCGTCTCCTTATACTTTTGAAAGTAATCTTTAAAACATTCATTCAAGTACCCCCCCTGTAAGATTTATGTATATACCTTATCATGCCAACCTTACAAAAACCTTACAGCTGAATATTTTTATAAGACTTCGCAGTTCTTTGTCCATTTGTTTAACGAATATGCGTCTGTATCTGTGTCGGAGGCATAAAATTTGAATTATGACGAGCTGTGCAGGAGTTAATGCTGCTATATACATAAGGTCAGTTCACAAAAGCTCGTTCAAACGAAGTGCGTTTGCTTTTGTGGACTGTAATAAACTTTGTATATAGCGGCATTTACTCCTGCTAAGCGATGTCATTCTGAAAATTTTATGCCTCCGACACACATACAGACACGTATATACACATATAAAATGGTCAAAGAACTGCAAAGTCTCACTCAATTAATCTTCCACCGGTAGCCGATTCCACGGATTGTCTCTATATAAGATTTTCCATCTGCACGGTTTCCAAGCTTTGTCTTTAGCCTGCTCACAGTAACTGTCAACGTATTATCCTCTACAAATGTTCCGTATCTGTCCCACATTTTCTGAAAAAATGTATCTCTTCTTACAATAAGTCCCTTGTTGTTTATAAGTATCTCTAACACATGAAATTCTGTCGGCGACACGCATATCTGTTTATCTGCATGAATAATTGACTTATTCTTAAAGTCTACTGTAAGAGTTCCATCTTTATAAATATCTGTGCCACCTGATATTCTTCTAACATTAGCCATTATTCTTGATACAAGTTCCGCAACCCTGAACGGCTTCACAACATAATCATCACCGCCGCAGTCAAGTCCTTTGATAATACTGTCTTCATCATCACACGATGTTAAAAATATTATTATCTGGCTTCCGTGTTCTCTTATCTTCCTGCACACATCAAATCCATTGCCATCAGGCAGATATACATCTAACAGGAATACATCTATTGCAGCTTCTTCCTGTTCATATATATTATTAAACTGTCCTACGCTTGCCGCTTCCACAACTGAATATCCTTTTTCCTGTAATATTCCTGCAAGCTGCTGCCTTATAAAATCATCATCTTCCAATATAAGTATCTTGGTCATATTCCCTCCCAGCCAGTACATTTTCTATATTGTAATGCACTAACCTTACACATATCTTACAATTCAGCCTTTCTCTTAAGAACATATCTTGGTATCTGTACCCTTATAACAGCACCCTTTCCATCCTCATTATTACGCACATCTACTGTTCCATGATGTGCTTCAATAATAAGCCGGGACAGGTTAAGTCCTATACCGGCATGTCCTGCGGCTGCACTTCCTGTCGTCTCGAACCTGTCAAATACATACGGTATCCTGTCCTCCTCAAATCCGCTTCCATTATCCTTAATATTGACTATACATTTGTCATCACGGCATGCAGCTTTAACTTCAACCTTATCGCACAGCTCGCTGCTGTTCTGTATTATATTGATAAATGCTTCCCTTATCCATTCTTCATCGGCATTGATACAATAATCTTCATCATTACATTCAACCGTTATATTGCAATTATTCTTAGGGAGCTGGTTCACAACATCGCAAAGCATGCTGTTCACATTAATGTCCTGCTCTGTCATGATTATCTTGCCTGCTTCCATTCTGCTTATTGTCATCAGCTTACTTATAAATGACCTGATTCTTTCAATCTGTTCAAAACATCTTTCAAGAAGCTCCCTGTTCTCACCGCTCTCCTCTAATCTGTCTAATGCAAGACTGAGTGCAGTAAGCGGTGTCTTTATCTGATGTGCGATATTCTCCGTAAAATTCTGCAATTTCTCATTACGCTCAACAAGAAATCTTTCATCTGCTTTTTGCTTTTTCTTTAACTTCTGGTTCTCTGCACCAAGATTAATAACATATGAATAGATATCATTATGTCCGATTTTTACAATCAGCCTTATGCATGCTGCCATTACAACTGCAATTATAATTATCCCTGCCACTGCAATTATCCACTGACCACTTCTAAAATACATATATGATGAACCATTTTCTGTATACCCGCACTGCATAACTACGTTCTTATACTTTGATACATCACTCAATGAATACCTGTTATAAAACATCATATCTATCAGATATTCTCCTGATTTGTTATCTATGTTATACAATCCTGCTGCCAGTGCCCTGAACTTTAATTCATAAAATCCAGTTGTAACAGCAATTATAAGCATGGCAATTCCTGCCATAACACAAAAAGCAGCCATCATCTTTTTCCTGATGACGGCTACTTTCCTTTCTGCTATATGTTCTATATCTTTTTCTTCCTCTATTAATACTGTATCTGACATAAATCCCCCTTAACTACATGAATTAGTTTCTGGAAGTATTATATCATTTTATTCTGTTTAAGCATATCTGTTAATTAAAATGAATTGATTGATGATCTGTTGGCAACAGTTTGTTGGTGAAAACCCACTAAACGCCTGTGAATTCTCGATTTCGTAGGTATATTTAGTAGGTTTCTGACTCAAAAGCCCAGAAATCCAACTCACATCATGGCAAGCTCATATCTTACTTCTTCCCTTTCTGTGTCAGCAGAACTGACATTATCAATGAAGTTATCGGCACTGTAAGTATTATGCCCATTGTTCCTGATATTCCACGCATTATCTCAATTGCAACAGAGTACATGTTAAGAATCTGATGCATCTGGTATGAATATGCGTATATTATCATGACAAGTCCCAGACTTCCTCCTGCATAAGCAAGAATAAGTGTGTTAGACATTGTTCCTATCATATCTCGTCCAATATTAATTCCTGAACGGAATATTTCCTTTGCTGATATGTCAGGTCTGTTTTCTTTAATCTCATGTAATGATGATGAAACTGACATTGCAACGTCCATTACTGCTCCTAACGATGCAATCAGTATTCCTGAAAACAGCATACCGCCTATGTCAAGCTTTGAATTCTGACCTACATATATAAGATTCTCTATATCGTCAACATTGTATCCTGTTACATGTCCAAAATGTCCGAAAACAAGTGCTATAAGACCTGATACAACCACTCCGGCTATTGTACCAAGCATAGCGCCAATTGATTTCTTCTGAAAATCTGCCAGCAAGATAAATGTTATTAGCGTAATTATGACAACTGATAATGTAGCTGCAATAAATGGTGAAACACCTATATACATCATCGGAATATACATCATTACTACAACTGCAAATGTGAATATAAGTGCAAGTACTGAATTGAAGCCTTTCTTTCCTCCAACCAGCCACATAAGTCCGAAAAATGCTGCTAATAACGCAATTATCTCCGGTTCACGGTCATAATTATATACATTGGCTGAAAGGTTTCCATTATATTCACTTATATTAGCTATTACCCTTGTTCCAACCTTACAGTTGGCTCCGTACAGATATCCGTTAAGACTGTACGCTTTTACTTCTTCTCCCTTGTGGCTTCCTGATTTAATACGTAAAACAACCTCCTGGCTGTCGCCGCTTTCTAAGTCAGCGGCAGCCTGAAGGTCTTCATTATCATTCTGTATAACCACTGCCTTAACAAACTTAGTATTGTCTTTGGCAAGCAGTGGTTTTCTTTCTACACTTGTGTAGAATAGAAACATCGCAATCATAATAAGTGCCACAACAAGGTATTTACCAAATGTGTCTATTATCTTTCGCAAATGTCTTCCTTCTTTCTGATTCCAACTATAACAGCACCGATGCCTGCCGCAGCAGCAGCCATACAAGCATATACTCTTGCAAGCATGTTATCTCCTGTCTGTGGAGCTTTGCCATTATCAGCCGATGAATTGGGTGAAGTATTATCTGCCGGTGCAGATGGTTCTGTTACAGTATTGTTATCTTCCTGTACAGTAAGTGCATTAATTGCATTAACAACTGCAGTTTTTGCATCCTCTAATGCCTTGGCATCAATCTTAGGTGCATTCTCTGACTTATAATCTGCAAGCTGTGCCTGTGCACCTTCCTGTACCTGAATGTATATAGTCTTGTCCAGAAGTGTTGATACACCCTTCTTAAATCTGTTAACACTCTTTCCGCTTTCAGATGTTGACTT
>ERZ1035025.1100-NODE-1100-length-14671-cov-21.274836_pt1 | contig 14671 bp, 15 predicted proteins | sample MGYA00520619_ERZ1035025 | MGnify/ENA primary metagenome ERZ1035025 (study PRJEB33766, sample SAMN09781742) | gut metagenome | biome: gut microbiome | host: Homo sapiens | place: Madagascar | study: EMG produced TPA metagenomics assembly of the PRJNA485056 data...
TTTTTAACCCATACATATATGATGGTCTATAAGCATCACTACCAATATAATTCCCACCTTTTTCTACTCGCCAATCTGTATATCTAAAACCAAATGAGTACCCATTGTTTGAAATATGAAAACGACCCATACAATGGAAAATTTCCCCTTGACCTTCTGAAAAGAAAGTATGACTAACATTTATTGTTGTTTCCAAGGCAGGCACTTTTCGCATATCTAAAATAGTGTACCAATTTACATAGTGAATATCATTGTGGTGACAAATACAAATTAAGTCGTAATCTTTAATATTAAACCAATAATTTTTACCCATTTTCAAGTCCCCAGTTTCTTTGAATGCTATACTTGATATTGTTGTTTGGTTTGATGTCGCACCTTGTAAAGTTTCGTTTGGTAATTTTTCTAATCGCAAGTTTCTATTACTAAATATATCAATTACAAAGTATCTAGTACCGTGGTCGTAATTACCAATTGTATTTTCATCTGTTGCTATTGGTGTAGGTTTCTCATCACAAACAACAAGCTGTGCCGTGTGACCCACATTCTTGATAGCAATATAGATTTTTGACTTACCATCAAAACCAATTGATGATGAATTGATATCCACTCTTTGAGTTTGAGTATTTTCAACAATTACACCACCAACTTTTGCTAAACCTTTACCAATAGTCAAAATACTACCATTTGTAGTTATTTTAAAACCACCATTATTACTATTATCAGGGTAGTTAGGGTAAATATAGTTAGCAAAACCATTACCACCATTTAACATCGCACTATAATTGTGTGGTGTTAAAATACCATTTTCTTGGGTAATTACTTTCAAATCTCCAATTTTTTTCTCCATTTTTAAATGTCCTTTCTACATAGTCTCCATTGGTCGCTTAATTTTGTTCTTTTAAGTCCCAATGTAATTTTTATGTCGTTATCGTTTACATATACAACTTTACTAACAACAGACTTTAATTTAAGACCTGTTTTAGTTGTAAAGTAAACAACTTGTCCTAATTGAGTGTCTGGTTGTTCTAATACATTGTTGTAATAGTCAATGTTAAACTCTATCTCATTATTGAATTGTTTTGTTCCTAACTCATTTTCCATAATTTCATAAGAATATTGTACTAATTTATTTCTATCATTAGCAATTTCTTGGAATAATTCTTGTTTTTTCTCGTCCCCTTCAACTTTTGAAATAATATCAACTCGTTCCCACTTGTCCGTTGTTGAAAACTTGTATGGTTGTTGAATATCAGGCAAATTACTCCAACAACTATAAGTAGCAACCCAACCACTAGGTCCACCTTCAAATAATTTTTCGCCTATTTTTTTATAACCACCATCAATATCTAAACAATAAGATAGATTAACATCCCCTATTACTTCTTTCTCTTGACCATTCTCACTTTTTGGGTTTTCAGCATAGAATGTAGAATAGAAAATGTTGCTTTCCTCTCTTTCAAGTTTGATATCAACATTGTATAACTCTAAATCATTATCTATTATGTTTATCGCCTTCTCGTCTTGTTCGCTTAAACTACCATCTTGTTTCAAGTGTAAAACAACTTGGTCACCGTGGCAAGTAGGTAATTCTCCATATTTAGTCAAACTACCATACTCTAAGGTTTGTTTTGTTTTTCTTACAAATCTATAAAGCATCTCTTTCATTTGCTCGTTTTTCTTACAATCCCCTTCTGTATTTTTTAACCAACCAACATCAAAACCTTGTGGTAAATCACACTCCATATAAATAGCAAATGGTGTAGCACACTCTGCTCTCTTATACTCCATATTATTTGGTGTAAAAGGTACAAAGTCAATATCACAAAAGATATCCATATCAACAGCAAACTTTAAGTCAAAGAAACCATAGTTTTCTCCACTTTCTTTGCTTGATATTCTAGCAATATGCCAAGTGTTGTGTAATTTGAAAATGAAATAATCACCTTCACATATTATATTGTTTTCATCCCTAACCAAGCAAGTACTCTCACTAATCTCAATTAAAGAGAAAGTGAAAGTAAAGTCTTGAATAGAGAATATACCTTTTGTTTCTAATGTAATTTTTGACCCGTCAAATACAAGTATTTGTAATTCGTTGCTCTCCACAATATCACTATAACTCGCTTTATCAAATAATTGTTTATTAGATAATTGGTACTCGTTCAAGAATTGTTATCTCCATACTTTTGATATTTTTAGTGATAAGTTTATTTTCCCCTGGTCTAAAACAAATGTAAGGGTCAGAGGTTTTAATGATTTGTGGGGCAACATTTTGGTTGTCAATTTCAATATTTCTTGTAGGGTAGAATGAGTTTACTTTAATATAACTATCCGCACCACTTGAAACATCTAGTCCATAGTTTGTATTTTCTACAAATAATTGTGTTGTGTCGTTTTTATCGTAAGGGTGTATTGTGATAACACAAGGAGAAAGGAAAGTAGAGCCGTTAAAAATGGTCGCTTCCCCATTGTTAGCATCTCCATTGTCGTTGTCTCTATCAATGAACGGGAATGAGAATGTATAATCAAACCCAAGGCCATCATCAATTGGTTTATCGTTAGGGTCTTTGAAAACAAAGTGATGAGTTGTTGGTAATAACCAATCACTTAATTTCTCAAACACGACTTTCGTTTGGTCTAACTCCCCACCATTTCCTAAGTGGTCGTTTTCATAACTTGAAAGTGATACTATACAATAGAAAGTGTCATCGTTCCAATTTTTTACCGCTAGGACAAAAGGTTCATCCGTAGGCAATGCATTGTAAATAGGTATTGTGTTTGTGAACTTGTTAATAAGTGTTAATTCAATTGTCCCTGATACCTTATGAGTGTAAAATGGTGTTCTAAAAAACTTGTTCTCAACAAAATTATTGTTATTTTCCCAAGTTAACATTAGACTTTCTTGTAAAACAAAATAGTTTTCAAAAAGATTAATTTCTCGCTCACCATTAAACATAAATGCCTTACATTCTTTAAACTTAACACCTTTACAAGGTTTATAACTATCTAACCAACCCATAAGCACCTCCTAATGTGTTCATTGTTGAGTTGACAATCTCATTGGCAAATTGTTCTGGAACTACACTATTAGATGTGTCAACATTTATGACAATAGCATTAAAGTTTGTTTTCATTGAATCTCGTTGAGTTGAGAATAATGTATCTCTTGCTCTTGCCATTCTACTATTTGCTTCTTCTGCCATAGCAAATTGTCTTGGAATAGCATTACTTTTAGCACGACTTTTAACTTCTATTCCAAACTCAGGGTCTAATGAAAGACCAAAAATACCTTTAAATCCATCCCAAAGTGCTTGACCAGCACCTTTAACACCATCCCAAATTTTACCAGGTAAATTTTTGAACCAATCTTTAATTGGTTGTAAACAATTATCGTTTAACCATTGTCCAATATTTTTTAAAGCACCAAAAATCATATCTAATAAGTTTAAATTTTTGAACCAATCTAAAAGTCCATCCCATTTGTCAATTACCCAATCTTTTAAACCATTCCAACCATTCTTAACCTTTTCAAAGAACTCTGATACTTTGTCCCAAACCCAAGCGACTTTGTCCCATATTTTAATTAACCAATCAACGGCTATTCCTAAGGCCCAACCAACTACATCTCCTATTGTTGAAATAATAGGGGCAATTGTTTCTCCTAGTATTTTTCCTAACCATTCTAGTATTGGACCAATGTATGTAGTCCATAAACCTTGCATCCACTCAAAGAATGCTCGTATTTTTGGGGCATACTCACTTAATTTATCTAATAATGGTTGAATAGCAGGCATTATTTTGTCTCTAAACACATCTCCTATCGCTGTAAAAATAGGCATTAAGAAAGCAGATATTGTATTTCCTATTGTTGTAATAAAGTTTTGTATGTTAGTAAAGAATATTTGAACAATACCCGTTTTTTCTATGAAACGGACTACAAAGTCCCAAATGGTTGTAAAGAATTCTAGTATTGGACCTACTCCTAACATAATAGCACCAAACACATTACCAATAGCACCACCAATACTTTGTCCTACACCCCAAATACCACCAAAGAATTGTTGTAAAATACCCCAAAGACCACCAAACATATCAAGAGTATTTTGTTTAACTCCATTTAAAGACTCACTAAGTTTGGCAAATGTACCTTCTCCAAGACTTTGGTCCATTGTAGTAGGTAATTGTTGTATTGTTTGGAACAACCCTTGGAAAGCACCACCAACGGTAGCAATAATGATAGGCAATGCTAACAAACCACCTCCTAATGTTCCAATAGAACCACTAAGAACAGCAAGGTCAGCACCAGCTGCACCAAAAATAGAACCAAAACTACTTGCTATTGGTGCTAATAAACTAGGCATTTTAGTAGAAAGTTTTGTCAACTCTCCACCCCAACTAGTAAACCCTTTACCTAATCCTTTACCAATTTCTATACCACCTTTACCAGCAAGTCCAATTATATTAGGCAATGCTTTTTCAAAAGCAGGGTCAAGTCCTGTTATTTTTAGGAATGTACTACCAAACATTAGAGCACCAATTATAGCACCCGCTTTTTTTACCTTAGGTATAAGTATTTTAAAGATATAACCTTCTAATGCTCCACCCATCGCTTCCATTTTAGCAGGGTTTGCCATAATATCTCTCATTTTGTTAGCAAAGTTGTTAAGTTTGACACTAATACCACTAAGTAATCTATTTAGTGTTGGCAGCAACAATTGAAAAGCACCAGTGGAAACATCTTTAATATCATTTCCCATTTCCCTAATTCTTGTATTGAATGTAAACATTGTCTTAGCATTATCATCAAAAGTTAGTCCCATACTTTCAAATAAGTATTTCATACGGACAACTTTTTGCTCGGCAAAGTCTAATTTTGAGAATGATTTTCCAAACAATTCTTCTGCCATACCATTAAGTTGTGGTATGTTAAAGTTATCATAACCTTTAACTAACATATTTAATGCCTGTGGTCTACCAGACATATATCTAATAAGTGTGTCTTGTAAATCTCCAACATCTTTATTCCAGAATGAACTCATATCAGCAGTTAAAGCATTGAAATCTTTAATCGCTTCAACTCGTTCTTTGTCTGACATTTTAAAATTTTTAAGGTATAAACTAATTTTTTCCGCACCTTCTACATAATCACTTTGTGATATAGAAGCATATCTAGCACCTTCTTTTAACATACCATTGGCATCAAACTTACCAGCCTTTTGGTTTAACTCGGCCCAATCTTTTATAAGTTGTTGACTACTAGTATGATAGTCGTTAAAAACATTAGCATTTTCTAATGCTTCTAAACTATCTTGAATGTTTCTAGCACTATTGAAACCATCTTTCATCAACTTACCAAAACTAATAAGACCAGCACCAACAGTAAACTTACCAACAATTCTAGTAAATCTAGCAAAACCATTTATCATATTCCCTGTACCTTTTGTAATGGCACTAGACATTTTATTCCAATGTGCTTGTATTCTTAGACTTTCACTTTGTAGTGCCTTAGCATCAGCAAAAAACTTGTTAACACTCATACCATTTGCCAAAGCATTTTTTAACTCCGGCATTGTTTTGCCAACTCTTGCTAACTCGGTATTAAGAGATTGTAAGTTTTTAGCATTGACTTGTACTTGAACAGGCACTTCCGCTCTAGTTTTAAATGCCTTAACTTGATTCTCCATAGCATTGATACCAGTTAAGAATCTTTTGTTATCAACTTGTGGATTAAATACTCCACCACTTTTAGCACTTAATTTAAATCTATCAAACATTCTTTGTGTATATGCTAAATCGCTATTATCAACTTTAATTTTTGTGTTTAAAGTTTTTGACACACTATTTTGTAATTGTTTACCAACATTTTGTGCTTGTTGATTAAGTTTAGTGAAAGCGGAACTATCAACATCTGCTTTTATTTTAAAAGGTTTACCAAGAGTTGCTCTTAGGTCGTTTGCTTTCTTTTGTAATTTATCAATATCAGCAAGTGCTTTGCTAGTGTCTAAGTTAACGACATAATTTATCTGTCCTACATTTGTACTCATTTATTTACCCTCCTTTCATAAGGTTATTTTATAGTATTAAAAGTACTACCTTATTGGATAGCACTTTCAATCGCTTTTGTAATATCAGGCAATATTTGGTATATTGCTCGCATAAAACTTGTTTCTCCCATATTATCATATATTTCTTTTGAGTTAGGGGCAATCTCAAATAAGAAATTAAGAGTTTCTTGCTCGTTTAACTCAATTTTTCCATTGACTAATACTTTTCGTAAATTGTCAATGTCTTTGTCTTCAATTTTGATAGGCAATTTGTATTCTTTTCCATCAAAGATTAAAGTGTATTCTTCATCAAAAATTGTAGTGTTAATTGTAATTGTTTTCATAATTTTCTCCTAGTCTTTATGTAATTTTCTATCTATTATAGATTTTAATTTTCTTTCTCCTAATTCTTGATATTCTACATCAAAATACTTATTTAACCACTCATCTTCCCCTGTTTTATTTTCCCAATATCTACCCCTTACTCTCGTACCATCTTTAGTTTCAAAATCATTAAGATACCAAGTATCATAGGAAACAATGAATGAGTTGTGTACTTGTTGTATTTCAAACGAGTCTTGTGTTGCTCCTGTATCAATAGGCACAACCCCTTTAACATTTACTCTACTTTCAATTGCTCCCCTAGTTTCATTCATTAGTTGTCTTGCTAATGTAGAAGAATTGAAAGTTTTTTTAAGGTCTGAAAATTGTTTAACATTTCTACTCATAGTTTTCCTTTTTGGTATATCTCTTTCTTAATCTTGAATAAGTTTTTTTCATATCTTTATCTTTAATTTCATTTTCCTTAGTGAAACGGTAAGTGTATCTATTTCCTATCGCTGTTTTCTCTTGTAGCATTTGTTCTTCTAACCAACCCTCATACTCTAAATATGACTTGTTGAATATATCAAACTCATTTAGTATTAAATCAATATCGTACCCATCGTAGAATATATCTTTTTCTTTCTCTTTGTCTAATATAGGCATATCAACATCAATGTCTAGTTGACTATCTTTGAAATAATTCTTAAAGAATGTGTCCTCATTCACTTGGGACTCAATACTTTTTTTCTCAGACCACCTATCATCAAAGAGTAAAGATATATCATTAGCATCTATTCCACTTTGTAGACAATATGATATCGCCTTTTCAACATTTCCAAGGCAAACATATTTCTTAACAATTAAAACATCTATTGCTCTATACTTATGTTTGACATAATCTCTCTCGTTCAATAACAAAGACAATTTATCATTAGTATCAAAGATATCACTTTTAAACTCTCCACTATCATCAAAAATAGTGTTGAATACTTGTTCTAGAACTTCGTTTTTTATCTTTTCGTCGTTTTTTATCTTAATTAAGATACTTTGGGGTAAGATAGTATCTAAGATTTGACTCTCGGCCTGCTCTTGCCCCAAAGAATTGCTATTAAGTAATATCTCTCCAACTTTCAATAATTGCTTTGGAGTTATACCAAACTTTAACATTATTGTATGATTGGTGAGTTGTCGTTAGGGTCGTTAAAGTCGTAGTCAGCAAACACTGGTGTACCCATTACACTAAATGTAATAGAAACATCTGCTTCTTGACCTAAACTAATTGCTAAACTACAATTTCCACTAATTTTAACATCGTGTGTTTTGTCTTGGTAAACAAACTTAATACCAGTTAAAACTCCACCTACATCTGTTAAGTTTCGCACTAAGAATTTGTGTGCTGGGTTATTTTTGTTGTAAGTGAAAGTGGCATCATCAATGTTAAATTTTTGACTTGTAGTTAAACTTAAACTACCACTATTACAAATACTTGTTTTATCTGTTGTTTCTGTCTCTGTTGAGATTTCTAGAAACTCTTGAACACATATAGGGTAGTATCGTTTTTCATCGTTTCCACCCATATTTGTTGGAATAGTTAATTCAAACCATAAACAACTACCACCAGTAGTAGCAACAATACCACTAGGGTCGTTGTATGCTTTAAAGTCTATTTTTGTTGCTCGTGATTGTGTTTTTAAATCTTTATCCATACTTTTCTCCTTTATTGTTTTCTTAGAAAGTAATCAATATCAATTGAAAAACCATAGATTGTATACCCATTGGTATCTAGGTTGTAAAAGTCATCATTGAAACACTCAATATAATTTATAAAAGTGTGTTTTAGGTTTATTTGTGTTAAACCATTTATACTCGTGAATAACTTATCCTTAATATCTATCATTCCCAATTGATTATCACTATACTTTCTACCCATATAGTAAAACTTATATTGGGTTAATTTTCTATTGTAGTTGTTTGTTATACTCGTACTTTTATTATCACTACCTACTTTTCTAAGAATGCCGTAACCAGAATAATCTTTATCAACAGGTGTGTCTAAGGTATTAAGTGCTAATTTTGAGTTTGCTACTTCTAGTGTTGGATATAATTCTTTATCACTATCAAAAAGTATATTAGCAAATATATCTAATAAATATTGTTCTAACTCATTAGTATACATCTAGTCTAATAAAACCTTTCCCACTATCCCAATTTAATCGTTTTTTGAATGTTTCGTTGTAGTGTACTATATTTAGTATTTCAAGATTATATGTTATACCATTTTTCTCAACGGCAATTCTATCTCCAACATTATAAACTAAATGTGGTTTAGACTTGACATTGTCAATGTATATTTTACTATCTTGATTACCTTTAATATAGTTTCCACTAAAACCATAGTTGGTTTTTGCTGTGTCAGCAACTAACTCAACTCGCACATTCTCAACAATCACCGGGTCGGCAAACTCAGCACCTTTACCACGACTATTTAATGACTTGATTTGTTTAACTTCTATTTTGTCTTCTAAAAACTTATCGTGGATTTGTCTCACAACAACACCCTCCACAAGAATTGTATGTTCTTACAACTCTACTAGGTTGTTTATAGATATTACAAGATGTTAAACCATTTTTTAGTAGGTCTTTAAGCATTTTTAGTTTGTCTTTACTAAAAGTAGTACTATATTGTAATTCCCAATTCCCAAGTTTCTCTTTAACAATTCCATAAGAGTCGTTAAAAAGTGGATGACCTTGTTGTACAAGATTCATAAACTCAGCAAGTGTTGGTAAGATACACTCAACTTGTTGTTCACTAAGTGTATCTAAATCAACATTAAACTCGCTTTTAAGGAAAGTACTAGTAAAGTTGACTAATCTTTTGACTACTATTTGTAAGTCTTTATCATCTTTATCTAAACCAAAGTAGTCTAAATAAAATGTTGATAATTGTTCTCTAATATTAGCACTCATATCGTTCCTTTACTTTAAAATTATTTTATTATTTTTTTGCTACATCGTTAGCAACCGCTTTTGTTTGGTGGTTGTTTTTTTTGTTGAAAGCGCTTGATGTAGTTGCTTTACTTTCAACTTCTTGTACTGGTGTACCTTCTGTAATTTGGATTTGTGTATCTAAATTTCCAAAGAATACAGTGTTTGGCACTACTGTTTTAGCACCTAAACGACCAAATACTTTAATCATTGGTGTTGGTTTTCGTAAGAAAGCACCATAACCATCGTGGTCTACCATGTCAATAGTTGGTTGAGTTTCACAGTAAACTTTGAATAAAGAAAAGTCTTTAACTAAAGCAACAACATTTGCTTTATATTCTGGTGTAATATCTTTTCCATATTTTCCAGCAATAACAGCATCTGGCACTACCACTACATCGTTTACATTGAATAAACCTTTTAAGATTGTTTCAATAGTGTAGTAAACTCCAACTTGTGTAGTTTCGTTTGAATTATATCCTGCTCCATAAGCATTAGAAACATGTAAATTAGCTGAAACTTCGTTAGCAACTGTTTCTCCAATTACTAATGTAATGTATTCACGGTCGTATCCTTGTACTTCAATACTAGCAATAAGGTTTGCTACTAAATCATTAATATTAACACCATTTGCTTTGTTAGTATCTTTAATTGGTGTTAAGATTTTGTTAAAGAAATATTGAGCTCGTGCTTTAACGATTAGTCGTTGTAATCGTTGTGCTAAAGCAACACCTAATTGAGACATAATAAAGTTAGTGTCAATTATACTACATCCATCTAATAACTCAGCAACCCAGATTTCATCTTGAACTTCAATTTCAACAGTTGAAAGAGCAATACAACCAGGAATTACCCCATCACAACCACCTTCAAAACCATTAATGTTAGTTGTGAATTGTGGTAAAATTGTAAATTGAGATTTTGGAGATAATGGGTTATTATCTGCTGTATTAGCAAAACGGCTAATGTCAATGTATTGTTTCATTTTGTCTTCATTCATAATCATTCCCATATATGTACTAATTACATCTGGCATTTTGTTCTCCTTTTACTAAATGTTTTTTTCTAAAAACTCTTGTACCAATTCTATCTCTGTTTTTTCTTGTGGTACATTTACACTATGAGTAGCAGACACTTGATTGTTATTTTCAACAAATAACTCAGGGTCGCTCTCTTTAAGAGTTTCTAATTTTTCAAAATCATAACCATTCTCAGTGTTAATTTTATCTAACACATAGTCATTAAACTTTTCTTTAACACCACTTTGTAATAAAGTGTTAACCGCTTGGGTTTTAATTGTGTTAAGTTTCTCTTGTTCGTTTTGTGCTTGTAAGTCATTGATTTGATTTAATAAAGTTTTAACTTCATTTTCTAAACTTTCTTTTTGTTCTTTCTCTTGAACTAAGTTTTCAATATCAATGTTTTGTTCTTTTAAGAAATCATTAGCAATTTCTCCCTTGTTGATATTTGATAATGCTTTATTTTTAACAGCAGTTATCTCTTTGTTTATTTTCGTATAAACACTTTTAATATCATTTTCGCTAGCATTTTCAAGTTTGATGCCGTTGCTTTCTAAAAGTTGTTTAAAATCATTAAGTTTCATTAGTTTTCCTTTCCTTAGTTTTTAGTGTTTCCGCACTCATTATTCTTAGTTTAATGACAATTCCGGTCAAGTGTTTTAAAGAGTACTACCTCTAAGTGAATTGTTTGCTCCACTAATTGTTGCTTCTTGTGGAATGTTTGTATCAATATCTAGACTTTCACTTTTACCACTAACAATATTTTTGTTTTGTTCTATCGCTTGTGATTTTAAATCATTTATGATTGTTTCATTTTCCTTTTTTTCGTTATTATTAAAGATATGGTTTTCAACTCTAATTTGAGTATTTAACTCTCTAAATATTTCATCAATTTTCTCATTAGAATAGTTATAAACCTCTCTTAAATATTGTTTCTTAGAAATAATGTTTCCTACAACTTCATTATAAAGTCTCGCATTTCTTTCATTAGTAGTTTCTATCTCTGTATAGTCAAACTCAATCTCTGGTGTTGATATACCTAATAACATTGAGATAGTTTCAAAGATAGACACTAAGTTTCTACGGAACACTTTGTTATATCTTTCCTTAGTAGTGAATGTTTTGTTTCTTAACATTACCACTTCGGTTGCAGTTCGCGGTGTTGATGAAATGTTAACACTTAACTCATCGCCATCAATGTTTAGTTTATTAGCAATAAGTCTAATAATAGTATCAATAGTATTTTTATACTCTTTAATTCTAATGTCGGTATCTACAACTTGTAATAAGTTATTTGCTTTCTCATCATCTCCCACAAATAATTGGTAGTACTCATTGTTAGGGTCAAAGTATTTAACTCCTTCTTGAACCCCACCATTAGCACAAGCAGGACTATTAGGTGTTGTAGTCATTAAAGTATCAGCAATAAACATTCTCTTTCTTGAAACATTTATTTCATTTATCATATTATCATAGGCAATATCTAAGTTTCTTAACTCATCATCAATAATAGATAAGATACTTGGGTGTCTTAATAAAGAGTTACTTGGGTTAGAAATACTTTGTACTGTATAGATATAGAATAAGTCTTTCTCGCTAACAATTGTACCCTTAGGGTCAACACCTTTTCGTTTTTTTAACTCACTAGCATCTAATAATTCTCCTAAGTAGTTTTCATCTTCACTTTTAAAAAGATAATTTTCTACACTTGTATTTTTTCTATCTAATCGCTTAATGTTTTGTACAAATGTTAAGTAGTACTCTTTTGGTTTTCCATCCACAATAGTATTAACAATATCTTGTGAAAAGATAACAACACCATTTACTCGTTTACCATTAGTACTTTGAATAAGCATTTGATTTCCTGGTATGAATGATATATCAACACCAAACTCACTTGGTAAAGTTGTAATAACTCCACTACCAATAGCAAACACGGTTTCTAAAAAGTTTTGATAGTTTTCAATAAACTTGTTTTCTTTCAACTCATATAAGAAAGTTTCTTTTTCTTCTATGTTGTCAAAGTTAAACTCAACATTAGCACTATTGATTAAGTTTGCCATATACTCACACACTGTTTTACCAAAGTGTAGACTTTCTCGTTTACAATTTTGTTCACAACCATTTACATATCTTGTGTAGTTATGAAATCCTTGTATATTACCTAAATACAATTGATAAAAATAGTTGTAGTTGTATGTACTATCATACTCTATACCAAACATTTCTCTTAACTCATTAATTATTGGCATCGTTTTCCTTTCTAATGACACTTGAATAGATTGTATCTATATAGTTTAGGAATGAATACTCAAAACTATCTAAACTATCTATATCACTTGTTCCGTCATCTTTTCTTATACCATTATTGTCGTATTGTGCTGTCTCCAAAGCATTTAGTAAATTATCACATTGTTGTTGAATATGTAGTCTTTTGGTTGACATTAAAAGTTGTGTTAGCATAATTCTTGAAGCAATGTTACTCTCTTTGTTAATTCCTTTTCTCTTGTTTACTTTTGAAATGAATATTCTACCAACATTTAAAACATTCAACAAGTTAACAACAACCTTATAGAATGATAAACTCGCACTATCTATAAAGACATTGATATTTGTTCTATACAATTCTCCATAGTATTTACAAAACTTAATTAGGTCATTAGCATAATCGTTGATATCTTTGTCTCCTTGACTTACTCCATTTTTGTGATAGTAAGTGGCAAGCACTCGTATATCTCCAAAGTCTTTGCTAATCGCTGATAAGGTAAAAGTTGTGGCATCGTTGTCCCCATAATCCACTCCCACTTGTAATCTATAATTAAATGGTTTGAATTGTTCCCTATCTATTAAGTCTTGATAATTGTATTGTCTATAAACCGCATTACTAAGTAAACCAAACTCACCAAGAAACTCAAAACAGTAAGTTTCATAGTCCAATTGTTTCATTAGATTGATTTCGTTAAGTTTCTCTTTTGGCAAAAGTCGCTCAATATCTTTATAAGTAGTTTCCAATATTGTCATTTGATTTGTCTCTAATAACTCGCTCTTATAAACATTAGTCCAATGTAATCTCTCTCGTTGTGGGTTACCTGTATAAATTTTTACACAATAAGAGTTTCCACTTTCATCAACCGCCTCGTGTTTAGCAAGAGTAGTGTTAAGCATTATAAAGTTTTCTTTCTTGCTAATTTGTTGAAACTCATCAAACCACACAAATGCTAGTTTGTGTACTGGTTGAAAACCTTTAAGTCCTTCTTTATCTAAACCTTTAAAGTAAATGACTTGACCCGTTCTTTTGTTGGTAAGTCTCTCTGGTCTTACCCTTTTAATCCAATCGTTTGCTAAACCCCACTCGTGTAAAACATCTAACACACTTTGAAACACACTATCTCTAATTTGTGCTTGTTCGTTTCGCATTATTAAGATATCTCCACTAGGGTTAGTAAGTGCTGAGATTAAAGCAAGTCTTGACATTGAGAATGTTTTCCCACTATCGCGACCACATAAAGCATAATAGGTCTCTCGCTTATGATTTAATACACTCTTTAAGGGTTGCCGCAAGTCCCCATTAAAGATTTCGTTTAATTGAATGTTAATCATTTGTCTCTATTTCTTCTAAACCACCAAAGTTAAGAACAGGTGCTAAATCACTTGACCCATCCTCACTATCACTTGAAATGTTTAAGTAGTAAGCAAGTGCTAACATCAATAGTTTATCAGACACTTTAGAAGATTTAAACAAAGAGTCGTAAAATAATTTTTGGACTTGCTCCTCAAATTCACCCACCGCCTTGTGGTACTCCACATCATCCTCAACTAACTCTATAAACTCCTCTGAGGTAAGGTTGTATAGTTTGGCAATGGTTTGGGGTTTAATCCCTCTCCTTGCTTTTGAATAGATTTCATCCATTTCCATTTTCGTAAACTCTCGGTTGTTTGACTCCTTAACAATAGCATTGTCTATCGTGTCTATCATATGCTTGTCAACCTTTCGTTTTAAGTTATAGCATATTTTTAAACACTTGTCAACCCTTTTTTAATTTTTTTTTGACTTGACCCAAATAACCCCCATAAGAACCCCTTTCTTTTCTTTTATTTAATTTTCTTTTCTTTGGGGAATTGGTGACTAAATATAGTCTCTAACTATCTAATCTAATAGTAAACTTTCTATGGTAATCATAGATTACCAAGGGGCAACATTTTGTGCTAGGGAGCAATTTCTCTGAAAAATATTTTTACACTAACGCACATTCTTAAATATCAAAAAATTTTACCCCTACCCCCTTCGCCCCCTTCTTT
>ERZ1035025.1102-NODE-1102-length-14626-cov-5.630705_pt1 | contig 14626 bp, 14 predicted proteins | sample MGYA00520619_ERZ1035025 | MGnify/ENA primary metagenome ERZ1035025 (study PRJEB33766, sample SAMN09781742) | gut metagenome | biome: gut microbiome | host: Homo sapiens | place: Madagascar | study: EMG produced TPA metagenomics assembly of the PRJNA485056 data...
TTTTATTTTCATTTTCTGACTTCTGACAACCTTTATAAAAGGGCACTCTCCAAACTGCTGCAAATATTCAAAATTTGTTTCTACATTTGAATATATTATATCCTCCTTCTGTAAACATTTTGATATGTTTATATACTCATTTTTCTCTTCCACTAATAATTCATAAATTTTATCATAAGAACATTTTAGTGCCTCTGCCAAAGATGCTTTTTGTTTATCATTTTTAAATTCATTTCTTAATCTTTTACATATATTATAGGACATGTCAAGATTATAAAATGGAAATGCCACTTTCATATCTTTTTTTTGATATTCGTCCGTCAATACCAGTGTATTCTTCACATACTCTCTCAAATTTTCTTTACTATCGTATCCTCGCTTCCAATACTTTGTTTCGACTTCATATAATACATCCGTAATATTCTCAATAATTTCTTTCTCTGTATTTATATAATCCAGGCTTCTAGGAACAAAAGTCATTGCATCAAATTTTACAAATCCATTGTCTGCTGCACCAATATGTACCGGAAAGACATCTTCTTTTTTTTCTTTATCTACATTTCTCTCAACATCTTCATTATTTTCCTGTTTCTCAATTAATAAAAACTCTAACCCCTTTATTTTTCCACCCTCAATATAGCTAAATAACATATTTAATATTTCCATAATTTCAATGTAATAATTTTTGCCAACCCATTCTTCAAATGACTCACATTTTTCCATCCCCTTTAAATCCAAAATAATCATAAGCGATCCTGGTGATGCTTTGGCAAACCCTCCACTATTCATCTTATTGACACTAAGTGTATTTTTTTTGTATTTCGAAAATCCCTCTCCAAGCCATCTGCTTCCAAAATTTGTCCCTATAAATCCAAGAATACGTTTCTTATATTTATTGTTTCTTCTTTTATCATCCGGATTATAATAATAATGCAAATATTCTCTTGTCATCTCTATCGTAAAAGATGCCAATATACACCACATATATGGTTTGTCCTCAAAATTTCCGCCCTGACTGATTCTGCCCCATGTGTAAATATGTTCCAACAGCTGTCCATAAGAATATTGCTCCTCAATATATCTACTTTCCTTATTCGTCTCAGATATAATATATTTTCCTTCCCCATCAATATCCCCAAACGTAATCCCATCATATTGTCTATATGAATTAACAAAATATCTGGCTCTTCTTTCCAAATCGCGTGAAATCAAACTATGAAAAGCAGTCCTCTGTTCTGGTGTCAGAATATCCTGTGCCATACGTTCTATGACGTCATCCTCAAATCTTCTGTAATTTTTATCATATATTTTTAGCATCCTTAAATTATCATCTTTACTATGATTTGATTTATATAGTATAATTTTTAATTTCGATAGATCTACATATTTTAATGAGTTCAAAAATTCGTTATAAACAACCAACTCTCGAACTGTATTCGTCTCTGCAAAATGTTTTTTCAGTCCACAAAGATCATAATAAATGTGCATATGTCCTGCAATTTTCCCCAACAGATATTCCTTAACGGTCAATCCTCCACCATTTGTTTTTTCTATCTTCTCATCTTCAACTATGTATGTATTTTTTAATATTCGTTCAAAATCCGGCATATATATTCTCTGGGACATATGAAACATTTTTGCCATCACATCTTTTGACAAATTTCTAATATACTGCTCATAAGATCCCCCACTATCGATATCACATATTCTGTCAAGCTGACTACAGAAATGCTGTTCACACACCTGTCGCATCTGTTCAAAATCCATTGATATCAATATAATAATTTTATGATATGCAAAATATTTCTGAATCTGCTCAATCATTTGATAACCATTGAGAATATTTAAATCCAAATCATCGATTGTGATAACTACATACTCATAATCTGTTTTATCACAACCATCATTTTTATCATAGACAAACAAATGATCAATTAATTCCGCTATTTTCTTTTGCGTGATTTGATTATCTGATGAAAAATTCATCATATAAGCAAATGAGAAATCAGATGCCTTATTTTCCCTGCTATCTCTTATACTGTAATACTGTTTCATTATTCTGGTAAACTGCTGCATGATCTCAGAACGGTTGTCTTCAATATTTTTCTTAAAATGTCTGTATATATTCACTATTACCTGTTCGAACAAATCTTCCTGTGCACCAAATAAAGATGCATCTATCGGATCTAAAATATGAAAATGAAACTTTTTTTCTAATAAGAATTTTTGTTCTTCCCCAGTCATCACTTTTTTCAGCCACCACTCATAATCTTCTTCATGATTCATACTCCGTAAAATACGGCAGAATTCATCCATAGCCGTACTTTTTCCAGATCCGCGTTTTCCAATAAAACTGAGAATATTACATCTTTCGTCCCGAATAACCCGTCCCTTGTTATCCTTTACCCACGCTTCCATTTCTATTGCCTGTTTAAAAATACATTTTAATCCATCTATATAACATTCCGTATACAATGGATTCTTAAGTTCATGTTTCTGTTCCTGGTCATCCCACTCCCAATTATCCTGCACAATAAGAAGTTTTCCATTTTCCCTCATTTGTAGTTTTCCTCCTTTTAAAAAAAGCTGCGCAAAAACGCAGCTCTATATCATTTTTTTTACTACACTCCAATAACTGTCCGCCAAATCACTTCTGCCAAGTCTGTCATTCGCAACTGCAAGATGTTGATATAAATTTTTTGACCTCATCCTGCCAATTTCTAATTCAACAAGTGCTTTTGGTTTCCATAACTCTTTGGATATACTGTTAGAAAAAATCATTTTCCCATAAACTTCATTATACATTCTGTCATAATCTGCCAATGAATCACGATCCGCATAAACAGCGTCACGAAAATCCAACGCAATCTCTGCATACTGAATAGCTTCTTCATACTCCATCCTGTTTATAGAAATATAAGCTAAATGCGAACTTACTTTAAAGAAATACTCCTGTTCCAAAGGATCCAAATGTTTCAAATTGCTCAAACAATCTGTGTTGTTCTGACATTTGCCTCTATATAAAATCTTATCGATGCACTCTTTAAAATACTTTTCCGCCAAATCCCACATATCCATAACCATATATCTTTTGGCAACTTTGTAAATATTACGATATTTTGGCATTATCTTATAAGCCGCCTGATATGAATCATCCATCAATTTTCTAAGGCTCTCTATTCCCTCACAACTCTTGCCCAATCGATATAATATACTTGAAACATATGGACGATTTCCAACAGCATCTCCTGCTTTCTTAAAAGCTTCGACAGCGTCAAGTTTGTGTACCTTCGATATCTCACATACCAATCCCATCAGCATCCACGTATTCGAACACTCTGGGAAATCATGCTGCAGTTGAAGTGCCTCTTCTAATAGTTCATCTACCGTGTAGTATAAATAGCCTTTTGTCAAATACTGTGCCAAATTTGCCTTTTGTTTGCAATATAAGGTCGCATACCTAATTGAATAATCCGAACAAGTACTCTCTTTATTACTCTCATAATACTGACTTAACTCCGACGCAGCCTCTGAAAAAAGAACACCTGCCTCCTCCACAACCGGTGTATCAATATAAAAATATTGCAAGGTCATTGATGCTTGCAATATATTATAATTTATAAACGTTGTTACCAATTGATTAATATTTTGTGGGTTTACTCCTAGAATTTCCTTAAGCCTTGTGTTCAAATCTCTTTGTGATCCATTATATTTCTTTTCATCCAAATCATATCTGGCATCATAGTCTTCAAAATTATTTGCCTCTGAATGGTCTTCTTTGAGCCTCTCACTCACATATATTCCAACAAGTCGGAACATCTCGGCATACTTCTGAAACTTTATTCGATTGTCATTTGAATATGTCAATAAAACCGACTTGTTTTTAACCATTCATATTATCTCCATATTATATTTAGTCGCATATATAAATATATGCTTTTTTGAATACTAAAATGCTTGTCCACAAGCATTTGGTATTAGTATAGCACTTTATTCCCAGAATAATACAATATCTTTATTTATTTATCGGCTTTTTCGCTTGATTCATTAGTTGTTATGTAAATTTTCCATTATTTTTCTCCTGTCTGCAATGCTTTGCTGTATCGTTCAAATTGGAACTGCAGACTTTTGTGCCAGCTCTCTCTGGCTCATGCCAAGACGTTTGCGATACTCCTGTTCCTTCGCTATCTGTCTTTCCACACTACCATTCCGCATCGAATCCACTTCCAACACAAAGTTCATTCCTTACTCCCTTTTGATATATGTGTGTAAAATCCCGCTTTCCAAAATATAAATATGCTTTATATATAATTTTGATAAAACAGACATATTTTTTATATTGCCATTTCGTATGTTGGTTCCTTAACATTAGCAAAAGATAAACTAATGACTGGATAAGTACCCTGCAGATTACGGTATTTATCATCTTTCCAGATTGCCAGATGTTCAAACAGATCTGACCTGCCGGCATAGTCTATGGAAAAGAACTGCTCCACCATACTCATTGTAAGTGTCTTTTCAAAACGGTGCGGACGGGTGATCAAAGTCGCACTGTCCCATTTCTGCGATCATCATTCCAAGCACATAGCCCAGTAAAATTGTGGCTTCACAAATAGACACCAAATAATTTTCATACTTTTCATCAAATAACCATGAAGAGAAGAAACATGCTTCCAACACTCCCACCATAATTGTTCCCAGAACACAGCCATTAAGCTCCCCACATTCAAGATCAAAATGGCAGGGAACATACCATCCCTGCCATTTTGATCTTAAATCCACACTTTTGTAAATTCTATATTTTTTATTTCTATTGTAGCAGCATTGAGACAGACTCCGGACTACTGTTATACTGTGCTAATAAGCTCTGACCTGCATTTACCAGAATCTTATTTTTTGTGAAAGCAACTGTTTCCTCATTCAGATCTGTATCACGAATTCTGCTTTCAATACTTTGTGTATTCTCATGAGCCAACTGTACACTTCTTACCGCATGTTCTAATTTTTCCTGCGTAGCACCAAAATTATCTCTCCACTGTCCAGCCACCTGAATAGCGTTTTGAACTTTTTCCAAAGATTTTCCTGCTTCTGTATATGAACTGACATCCAAATCTGCTATTCCAAGACTCTCTTTACTTGCATTAATATACTGGATATCAATTGCCTGCCCACCCAGCGCACCAGCCTGAATTTTGTAATATCCAGGTGCTGCTTTTGGTGTTCCAGCAGCTAACATATACTGATCATTAAAACTGGTATCATATGCAATTCGGTCAATTTCCTTTTTCAACTGATCAACCTCATCCTGTATTGCACCGCGATCATCTTCTGAATGTGTATCATTCGCCGCCTGTGTTGCCAGTTCTGCCATTCGATCCAAAATTGTCTGGGTCTCTTCCAATGCTGCATCTGCAGTCTGTATCAGTCCAATTCCATCTGCAATATTTCCATCTGCACGATTTAAAGACTTAACCTGACGACGCATCGTCTCAGAAATACAAAGTCCTGCTGCGTCATCCTTATCCGTTAAGATACGGTATCCTGATCCCAGTTTATTTGAAGACTCTTCTGTTTTCTTTACAGAAGATTTTAATTGTCTGCTCATTCCCATTGCGGCCAGATTATGTGTAATAACCAATTCTTTTCACCCGCCTTTCCCCAAATATACTCTTATATTATATCGTCTACTTGCTTTATTTTCTTAATACTTTTAATATTAAAAATATTTGTTTCAAACTTCAACTCCGGCAAACCTGCTACACTGTCCCAACTATCTTCTATAAGGACTTTATCACTTTCCGTTGCTTAAAACAAAGATTAAAATCTATGTCAGATCCATTTCCCCCACACATTCCGCATCTCCCTAACACGATGCCAACATCATCAGCATATATGCATTGGAAAGCATATTCTTCTCCTTAAGCTGTTCTATGCATCTATCGCCCCGGTCTTTTGCATGCATGATAAGTCTCTCTGCCAGAGATATCTGAAAAATTTCATCTTCTTTGCGAAATGCGCCATACTGCTTATAAGACAATACGCGCATATAATTGACCAATATCTGCACAAGGACAACAGTTATACCATTGGCATGCAGATAATCCTTATTTCTTGCCAGCAAAGCATTATGAAACCAGTCAGAGACAGCAATATGTTCATCTAATATTTCCATCTGTCCACTTGTCATGGACTCTGATAGCCGGCATTGGATATCATGATAGCACTCTGCAGTCATTTCCCTGTGAGCTGATATTAATTTTTCCACTTTATCCCTGCAGTTTCCCGATAGGCCCAGAAAATCAGGAATAAATGTCTCAAATAAATTTGTTATCAATGCAAATTTGGTATGGATATCAATTTGTACACTTTTGAGTAAGTACGTTTGCATTTCATGCAGATAGTTATCCTGTAAAAAATGGTTCAGCAATTCAAAAACTGTCATTTCATCCTGTTTCTGGTGCGCCTCATTTATTTTTTCTAAAACTGATATGAACGAAAACAATCGATACCACATCGAATACTTTCTGTTTTGCAACAATGTCCGCAATAATTCCCGTATTTGTAAATCAAATTCAATCGCATGCAATTCATCTTCCGTAATTTCATCATTCCAGGAATCTTCCGTCACTTCTTCTTTTTCAAAATACAGTGGAGTTTTGATATCATATAAAAGCTCAACCACATGCGGGCAGCCAAGAGAAAGTCCCTGTTCCATTGTATCACTTGTCAAGTATTTCATCCTTGGAAATACAGTACACACAGGACTTAGATCCTGTTCCCCCTCCTGAATAATGATCTTACAAAGACCATTTTCTTCACAGAATGGACAAGTGCCATGTTTGCCCAATGCCATCCTATATGCTTTGATATCTTCATCATATAATATGAACTTTCTTGCTATTTCCCCCAATGTCCCTTCATATGCTATATATTTTTTATAAGATTCGTCGGGTATTGCAATGGTCCAGCCCTGACAACAATGATAAGGACAAGCAGACGCTATGCAAGAAAATTTATCATAAATACATGACTTTAAAGTATATAACGTTATATTCATTCAAATCTCCTTTCTACCATATGGACTGTTTCTATACTGTATCAATAAGTTCTGTCTGATCTGCATTTAACAAAATCCTATTTCCGTATATCCTTGTATTATCTCTTCTACAATATGTTCAATACTTCGTTTTTCCCCTGTCTGCTCCTTCCATTTTTCAAAAAGCCCAACTTCTCCTTTGAATTTAGGATAACTGTAACATGGGGCCTGAACTGATGTCATATAACCTCGATCTTACTATATGTAACTGGAATTGGATACTCTTTTACAATTTGATATAATTTTTCACACGCAATACTCTGCCTGTACATTCCTGCATTCTCATAAAGTTTAAAAAGCTGTTCCACAACTGATTTCTTATTAATAACGGAATGTATTACCATTACTTCCAATACTTCGTATGAAATTTGTTCCTCCAATATCGCCTCCGTCAACTCACGATATGCCATAGGTTCCATTCCTGTTTCCATACGTTTTAATAGAAATCTCACAGACATATATTTATTATAAATAGCGTCATAATCTTTGCAGTTCTCAAAAAATCCCTGCATTATATTCTTATTTTTTTCCCTCTCGTAAATGTCATATAAAATCCCCAGTGTCTCTATCTCACTGCTTTTTCTGTCAGTTTTACGATAGGTATTCAATAATTCTTCAACCTGTTCCCAGTTATTTTCCGTTATCAGCTTCTTCACCTGCCCGGCAAGTAAATGACAGAGTTCATCCCATTCTCTGTCATACACAAACTCAGTCCCTCCTTCTGCATACAAATACTGCGGATACTCCTTCAGGCAAATTTTACGTGCTTCATCATAATTGACTAGCTTGACAAAACCGCTGTCATGAATTACCCACGGTATCTCCTGATAAGGTACCACTATTTTATATCCGGCTTTGCGCATCTCAAACGACTGCGCTACATCATAAAAATCAAAATGCTTAAACAAATCTTCACGCCATGTAATATCATACTGTGTCGCAATCAATAGACCATCCACCGCCTCCACCGTGCAGTCCTTTGTCTGATTCTTTGTACAATAAAAACGATATGCCATGTCCGGATCATAGCAGTCTACCGCTCCTGCATTCCATGCAAGATAAGTAACTCCGGTCTTTGGCATACCGTTTCCTCCCATCATACCAATCATACCAATTCCTGTATCCTGCTGAAAACGCTTCAACAGATGCAGGATAAAATCTGGCTCCCTGATAAACACATCCTGGTGCAAATATACCTTATATTTTGCATCACTGCTGTTCATTCCAGCATTATATCCGGCACACATGGACGGCGCATCCCAGATGCCTACAACATCACATTCAAATCCCTCTGGCAGCTTCAGTCTGCTTATATAATAACAACATTCATCATAATATATCTGATTATTTGCGCAAATAATAAATGCAACTTTGTTTTCATCCATATCAGCCTCTTCAATAAATTTTATCTGTCCACCTCATTTAATATTGCGCACCCGATTCCACCAATACCATAATGATTTCCACAATAAAACAGATATGTTTTATCCTTTACCCGGATACGTTCTGGAAAACAAATCATCTCTGAATCAAATCCATTCTCTGATACCGTAATTCCAACCTTTTCGTCCATTCGCTTAAACGTTTTTCCATCGGACGACTCTGCATATCCCAACCGATATCCTTTCGACAACAACCGCAGACTATATATCATCTTATAGGTTCCATTTTCCTTCCATATAGTTCCCTTTCCGATTCCATGCTCGTCTTCCGATTCCATTGTGATTGAAGTCATTCCTCTTGTCTTCCAGTTAAAAATGTCATCTGATTCCGTATATTTCAAATCATAAAATGGTCTTAATTTCTCGCCTGCTGCAATCCATCCATCTGTTCCAGCCGCATCCGCCGTATACCACATTTTATACTTATTATCTTCTTTCAATACATAAGGTGCACTTCTTACCTGACTTTCACCGGAAATTCTGTCCAAAATTGGAACGTCTTTTGTAAGTTTTTCAAACGAATGACCATTATCCTCACTCACTGCCACTCCTGAAAAAATAATATAGGGAACTTTTACACAGAGCTGATACCCTGAGTAAAACAGATACAGTTTTCCATCTTCTTCCAACAGAGAAGACGTGACAACTCCATTATCATCAAACCGCCCGTTCTCTCCAATTTCAATCAATGGTTCTTTACTGTAATCTATAATTTCTGTTGGATTATCAGCCTTTACATCTACATATCCGATTCTTCCCACATTATCTGCATCACACATTGTCAGAAAGATGCGGATACAGTCCTCATTCAAAAGGTACGGCAACGGTACCATCGAATTTTTTCGATACCATGGCAGTGCAAATGTATCTGCATCACATATTTTCCCGATTTTTTCCCAAACCATGTTTTTCACCCCTTAATTGACTTTTCATATATCTTAATCAGTCCATGCTCACTGCCAAACTCTTCTTTATTATTTGTCAGTCCCATATTGATGTATCTTCCCATATCTTCTGTGGAAATTCCCCAGGACAGGGTATCATAACCCTTTTTCATATAATACTCCGCCACTTTATAATATACAAAACTCATCGGACTTAACTTATTATAATCAGGGTCAGCTGCGAGATACTGCGTATGCGCACATTTTTTTTCAGCAAACTCAAATACCATTGTTCCGGCAACCAGTTTTTCCTCATACCTCACGCCAAAAAAATGTATTTCTTCCGGGAAACGTTCTGTTTTCAGTTCTAATAGTTCTTCCACCGTGTGCACTGGTTTTTTTTCAAATTTCATAAGGTTTTTGGACAATATCTCATGAAATGCTTCTATTTCACTCTCTTCCTGCAATTCATAGAAACTCATTTCATTTTTGATACATTTTTTTATGATACGCTGTTTCATTTTTGAGAGATTGTTCAGCACTTCTGTATCATAATTCCGGTAATTGATGTAAGTGTTAATTTCTTTGTACTCTGTATAGTCTCTGTAGTAGAAACAATACTCCATCAAATCCATACTTGGTGCAGACAAAAGATTCATTGTTGGTTTGAAAACAATCCGGTCATACCCCTGCTCCTTTACATACTCCTCAACGTTTTCCATCAATTCTAAAAGTTTCTGCGTTTTGTAAACTTCCCTGCATAAAACCAGTCCTCCATAAGTACTGCCTTTATGTGAGAAAAAAACTTTTTCTCCATCCTCAAAAATCTCACATGCCGGGCATACCGCCACTAATTTTTCATTTAAATAAACCATAATGGAACAGTCTTGAAATCTCCCCGGTTTATGATAATTCAAAAACTTTCTGCTCTGCAGAAAAACACCATTAATGGATTCTTTCTTTATGAATTCATCCCAGATTTCTTTGTCCTTTTCTGCATATTTGCGTATACGCCATTCCTCCAAGGTTATTCCTCCCACTGATTCAATATTTGAACAATCTCTCCGAGTGTCTGTACACTATAATCCGGTTGATACTGTAGAATTTCATCCCACCTTTCAAGATTGCTTCTGACTGCAATTACAGGAATCCTTTGTTCCTGCGCTGTTCGTATATCTTCTATCGAATCTCCTATATATATCATTTCTTTCGAAATCAAATCGGACTCTTTTTCAAAATTTTTCAGCAGTTGAAGTTTTGAGCATCTCTGCTTTGTCACCAGTACTTTTTCAAACTCCGCCTGCCAGCCATATGTCTGTAGCTGTTGCATAAGATGTTGCTCACTTTGTCTATTCGTGAGCAACACCCTGTTCCAGCTGTTTTCCGCTAAATACTGCAAAAGCTCTGCTGCCCCCTTTATGGGTTTGTCCTCGTTTAGCCAACGTGTCTGTTCAATCTGTTCCAGCCATTTTTTCTTGAATTCAGCCGTTTTTTCTTTGTCATACCCATACAGTTTTGTGAGCATCGAAACCTGACGATTTCCCTGTCTTCTGAGATTCCAATACTGTTCATAAGACAGGTTTTTGTCGGCTGCTAACTCTGCAAAAAGTTTATAAATCCTTTGTGTACAATCTGAGAGGGTTCCATCAAAATCTATGTATGCCACACGACTCATAGGCAATTCTCCTGAAATACTTCATTTTCATCATAGAGGTTCATCAGTTGGGAATCAAAGTCAATTCTGATATCAATCAGATATGCACCTTTTTTTTCTAACACTGCCCAAAAAGCATTCAGTTCCTCATATGTGTTAATTCTCACATACGGCAACTGATATGCGTCTGCTAATTTTTGAAGATTCGCCGACTGATAGTCCTCTAAATTACTTCCATAAAAATGGTTGTTGTAGTATCTTTTCTGCACTTCCCGCATCATTCCAAGCGTATTATTGTTTAACACAATGCACTTCACATTCGGATTTTTTAACTTTAAGTACTCAAATTCCTGAATGTTCATCTGAAGTCCGCCATCTCCCATAAATGCATAGGTAGGCACTTCACCGCCTCTGCAGGAAGCTCCGATTGCCGCCGGCAGTGAGAATCCCATTGATCCGTAGCCACTGGAATTTAACAGTCTGATACCTCTTTCTGATTTCATTCCCTGTGCAACCCACATCTGGTTTTGCCCAACATCTGCCGTAACAACTGCATCTTTTGGAATTCGTTCTGAGAACTCTCTGACAAGTTTTACCGGATCAATACCATCTCCATTCTGATTGACCTCATCTCTTGTTTCTAATTTTTTCTTCCACTCCGCTAACATATTGTTCCACTCTGCAAAAGCAGCCGCCGATTTCCAGTCTGCAAGAGCAGCACCCATTTTCTTTATGAACGCTTTCCAATCTCCCTGAATGGGCAGCTCGTCTTTTATTTCACGCTGTAATTCAGCCGCATCTATATCCACATGGATAACCTTTGCTTTTGTATAGGCTTCCGGCTTCTTTCCAACCTGTTTCTGACCCAGTCGTGCTCCAAGTACAATAAGACAGTCCGCATTATAAACTGCAAGATTTGCATAGGTATGTCCGTGCAGACCGGAAAACCCATACGCCTCCACGCCGCTTCCAAGTCCATTTAAGGTGCAGACAACCGGAATGTTTAAATGTCTTGAGAACTTATCCAACAGTTCCGGTGCACCACAGATTCCACCACCTGCCAGAATCAGTGGTCTTTTTGACATTTTTATCCTGTCTGCACAGACTGACACATCCTGTTCGCTTATCACAGGACTTTCATCCTTATGCTGTGATTTGCACACAGCCGGTGACGTCAGTTCTGCAAACTGTACATCTATCGGCACATCTATTAGCACCGGACCTTTTCTCCCGGATTCCGCCATCTGAATTGCCTCTTCCAGTTTTTCCGGCAATTCCTGCACGGATTCTACAAGAACACTATACTTCGTAATTGTTTTTGCAATGCTGACAATGTCTAAATCCTGAAATCCATTCTGTCTTGAGCCATTTTTTCTCAGTACATTGTTTGTATAATCCTGTCCTGTGATGACAAGCATTGGCACTGAATCATAGTACGCATCTGCAATTCCCGCCAGTGCATTGATTCCTCCCGGACCAGATGTAACCAATAAAACTCCGAGCTTTTGGTTTGCCCGCGCATAACCATCCGCTGCAAAGGAGCACGCCTGCTCATGGAAATTCTGAATATATTTTATTTTTCCAGATGTAACCATTGTGTCCATTATTTTAAGCATTGCGCTCCCGGGGTAGCCAAATACTGTTGTTACCCCATGCTGTACCAGTCTTTCGGTTATATAATCTGCCCCATTCATATTTTTAATAATTCCTTATCAATTTCTTCTGCTGTTGTCAGTCTTGGTCTTTCATCCATTCCCCGAATCCATAACAGATTATCTGGGAGAGGGTTACAGATTTTCGGGAGCTGCGGTTTCCTGTTATAGAGACACAAATCCTTGAGAATCACCGGCATATTCAATCCTGCCGCAGCAAAAAACTCTACCGTTGCAAAAAATCTTGAAATGTTAATTTCTGTCGGATTTGGCACTCCATTTTTGTCACATTTTAAATCTACTCCATAAATACCATGTGGTTCTTTACTTACTGCCTTGCAGCACGCAATTCCGATTTCATCCAATTCTTTTGAAGAGTAAGTAATTCCAATTTTTGTAAGACCACTGATACCATTCGGGCTCATAGCTGCATATGCCCATGCTCCTCTTTTTCTTCCCTGTGCACAGATTAATTCACCATGGTTCCAAATTGCCATCCAGGTGACATTTTCTCCCGGAAGTATCTCGGCTGCCATATAATTTCCCCAAGCTCCAGCATTTGAAATCCACTCTTTTGCTTCTTCAAAATCATTGGTTTTTATCGCACCACGTGCACCATTTCCAATAATCATCGGTCGGAACCAGACATCTCCGTTTTCATCCCCAAGTTTTTCAAGTGCTTCTTTCAAATCCTTCTCATCAGAAATAACAAGATTTTCCGGCACTGCTATTCCCGCTTCTTTAAATTTCTTCCATGATTTATATTTATACACACAAGTATCAATCGTCTCATAATCAGGTACCAACATTTTTGTGCCTGTTGCCCTGATTTCATCTTCAAACTTTAACGCAATTGCCAATTCCACATCATGGTTGAAATGTATCATATCCGGCTTTTCTCTTTCCAGAATCTTTAGCAGAGTTTCCTTATATTCCGGCTTCGTAGAATGCGGAATAAGATATTTTTTATCTGCATTACAAAGCATCAGATCATACTTATCCGAACCAATTCCAATAATTTCCTTTTCCTCTTTATCCATTCGCAGGCAGTTAATGACGCCATTCGACTGCGAACTTCCTGCTCCTGCTATTATTATTTTATACATTGCACGCTACCTCCTTTATTTTTTTCTTACCTGAACATATATCTCAGACCCTAAATCCGGCATATACTTTATCATTTTGTCAAGTCCTTCAAAAATATCATCCTTAACGATTCCTTCCGCCAGCATTCGTTCCATCTGACCTGCACTTAAAAACTTCGGGAAATATGTTCCTTTCTCAAGTACTTCAAATCCACATTTTTCCACAAATTCTTCTAATGTATCTGTATCAAACACCCGTTTTCTTTGCATCGTTTTTTGCAGTGCCGACAGCTCATGAACATCTTCAATAAGTCCCATCTCCTTTGCAAGCAAACGATGCACGGAATTTGCATTCGGCACATTAATATGTAAAACCGTCTGTTCGCTGCATACCTCTCGAACCGTCTCTAATAGCTTTTCAGGATCTTCCACCTCATGGAGAAGGCTGCTTAAAACAATATAATCAAACGAAACATCCAGGCTCAGAATTTTTTTCACACTGTCTTCAAAAAATCCCTGAATACAAATGACATTCCTGCCGTTTACCTTTTGGATTGCATTGTTCACAAATGTCTCTGCCGGCTCCACAATTACCATTTGTTCATAATCCTGGCAGTGTTCAAACAACGGCTCCATTCCACATCCGATTTCAAGCATATTCCTATGATTATATTTTCCCAGCAACTGCAATATTTGTTTGCGCCGATACTTTACCTGATATTCTTCACAGGGCTCTGTTTGATATTTCTTCTCATAGTCCCGAATGTTTCTCATCACAATCCCCCTTATTTTTTTTCTTTCCCTTTTTTTCTT
>ERZ1035025.1105-NODE-1105-length-14571-cov-3.690824_pt1 | contig 14571 bp, 10 predicted proteins | sample MGYA00520619_ERZ1035025 | MGnify/ENA primary metagenome ERZ1035025 (study PRJEB33766, sample SAMN09781742) | gut metagenome | biome: gut microbiome | host: Homo sapiens | place: Madagascar | study: EMG produced TPA metagenomics assembly of the PRJNA485056 data...
ATCTGATGCGGATGCGCCGCCTCCGTGGGGTCGAGAACCAGGGGCGAGCCCGAAAAGCGGATGAGCTCGTCCTCGCTCCGCCCCCGCACGCGCTGCGGAAGATGGATGTGCCCGAGCGCCACGTAATCCCAGCCGGGGCCGAAGACGTCGGCGGTGACGTTCCTGAGGCTCCCCACGCGCACGCCGCCGCCGGAAGCCTCCCCGTCCTCCCGCGGGTCCTCTCCGGACACCCTGGCTCCCGTGACGAAGAGGTGCCCCATGGCGATCCTCGGGATCTTCGCGCCTTCGAGCGCCGCGTCAACAGCCCCGGCCGCCGCGCGGTAGTGCGCCGCCACGCCCGCGTTCCAGGCCCCCGCCCGGTCCGCGTCGGCGTCGTCCGCTCCGGACGTGCGCACGTCGCCGTCCCGGAGATAGGGCACGGCCGCGACCGCGGCCCGGGGACGCCCCTCCGCGTCCCGCAGGACGAAGACCTCCTCCTCGGGGGAATGCCCCGGGATGAAGACGCGGAGCGCGCCGAGGAGGCGCCTCGAGGCGCGCAGGAACCGGGGCGAGTCGTGGTTGCCCGCGGTGACGACGACGGCCCCGACGGGCGTCGCCGCGGCCTTCGCGAGAAAGTCGTAGTAGAGCGCCTGGGCGTCCGACGCGGGCATCGTCGTGTCGAAGACGTCGCCCGAGATGAGCAGGAGATCGGGCCTGCGGTCGGCGAGCACGCCGAGGAGCCACTCGAGGAATCCGCGGAAGTCCTCCGTGCGGTCCACGCCCGCGATTTGCCGGCCGAGATGCCAGTCGGAGGTGTGAAGAATGCGCAGCGCGCGCGTGTCGCTCATCTGTTGCCGTCCCTGTGATGCTGGAGAGGAACTCCGGCCGGACGGTCTGATGACGAAGCTGAGCGCCGACGCGAAGTCGAGAAATTCTTTTTGAAAGAGAACGCATCCGCCGGCGGGTTCTTCCGGCCCGGGCTTTCAAATTCCCGGGCACGCAGGCTTCCCTCGAACTCAATGCGCGCTCATGCTGAAGAGAAGCAACGCTGCCGCAAGGATCACCTTGACAAACAGGACCGCCCTCCTCCGAATGATGAAGCGTCGGTCACAGTGACGCATGGCCGAACTCCTACATCCCGCCCACGCCGACCGTCATCGGAGTGGGCGGTGCCGTTTCCGGGATTGGTGCACGCCGACGGCGGACCTGCACGCCGGCGCACGGTTGCGGAGGCAATCCCGCAAATACCCGAAAGAGGTCCGGCAATTCTACAGGCCCGGCAGGACCCGAGCTTCAGAGCGCCACCTTCAGCTGCCGCAGCAGCGCCACCTCGACCGCCGCGAAATATCGCTCTCGATCCTCGCCGCACCGGATGGTGAGCGGCAGAAATCCCGTTCGGACGAGCTCGAAGTTGATCAGAAGCCGCCCGACGCGCCCGTTCCCGTCCTCGAACGGATGGATCGCCAGGAACTTGACATGAAGGCGCGCCGCCCGCAGGAGCGGATGCAGAAGGCGCCCCTCCCTGCGCCGCCATTCAAGAAGGCGCGGATCCGCTCCGGAATCTCCCGCTAGGGCGCGGGCCTCGGGGATGCGACGAAGGGACTGACGTCACGCTCTCTCCATCGTCCGCAGAACGGGGGCGGACTGCCCCGGACGATGTGCCCATGGAGCTTCAGGATGAGCGCCTCCGAGAGCTCCGGGCGCTCTTCGGCGAGGTCGACGGCCGCTTCGAATCCGCTCGCGCAGCCGAGCGCGGCCGCGATGAGACGAATGCTCCGTCCGGGAACCGTGAGGCGCCCCTTGACGATGAAGGCCGTCTCGCGCAGCGTCAGCGTCGATCCCGAGAGTGCATTGCTCTCGAGGCTGTGCAGAATCCCAAACTCCTCGCGCGGCGGCGCTCGGCGAGAGCGCCCGGCGTCCGCGAGCGCAAGGCTCGCCTCAATGGAGAAAGCGGCGGAGGACATGGTCGGGAGCCCGGAGCAAAATCGAAAAAAGCGCCTCGAGGGGACCCGAGACGCAAGGAGAAAGTATCCGGGAAAGCGGCCGGCCGCGCATCGGCCGGCCCGAAAAAACCTGGGCGTCAGGCCCGGCTTCCGAGGCCGATCAGGCGCTCGGGGTGCGAATAGACGTTCGCTCGTCCGCGGCGGCAGAACGCCGCGAGCGTGACGCCCGCCTTCTCGGCGACCTCGATCGCCAGAGCCGTCGGCGCGGACACGGCGAAGATGATCTCGACACCGCACATCGCGGCCTTCTGAACCATCTCGTAGGAGGCGCGGGAGCTGATGACGAGCGCCCCCTGCGCCCAGCCGCGGCGGGCGCGCAGGCCGAGGAGCTTGTCGAGGGCCACGTGCCGGCCCACGTCCTCCGCGCCGCCCGCGAGCGACCCGTCGGGGTTGACCCAGGCCGCGGCGTGCGTGCAGCCCGTGAGGGCTCCGAGGCGCTCGATGCGCTTGAGGTACTCGAGCGCCCCCTCGTAGTGCACGAGGTCAAAGGTCTGCGTCATGCCCACGCGCGGCGTGGGGCGCACGGCCCCCTCGAGCGAGTCGACGCCGCAGATGCCGCAGCCCGTGCGGCCGGCCATCGAACGGCGATGGTCCTTGAGGCGCCAGAAGCACTCCGACGAGATCGTGAGCTCGACCGTCCGGCCGCCCCGGCAGCCCTCATGCACCTCGATGTCGCGGATGTCCTCGAGCGAGTCGACGATCCCTTCGGCGAGGGAGAACCCCACGGCGAAGTCCTCGAGCATCGAGGGGGTCGTCATCATGACGACGTGCGAGATGCCGTTGTAGGCAATCGCGACCGGGATCTCCTCGGCCACCCAGTCGGTGTCCGGGCCCGAGGTCGCGCCGGCGATGCGCGTGATTGCAACCTCGCGCGAGCCGAGGGCGCCCGGCGCGGGGTCGGCGGCCGTCGAGGTCTCGCCCGCGCAGAAGGTTCCGGGAAGGAATCCGGAGGGGAGCTGGAGGTCTTTCATCGGAGTGTCCTTTCTTTTCTTCCTGTGAGGCCGCCGGGCGGCTCGCCGTCCGCGGGGTCGTGCGGAGCGGAGCCGGCGCGCCCGGAAATCAGTGCAGGCCCTTGCCCGGGCCGCGGCCGGCCATCGTGGCGTCGCCGGCCTTCATGACCTTGCCCGGCACCGTGCCCTCGGCGAGGGCCTGCCCGTAGGCCTCCTCAAGGCCCGTGAGGACGATCGCCTCAACGTCGGCGTTGAAGGTGAGCTCGTCGCCCGCGGCGAAGAGCGTCGGCATTGCGGCGTGGCAGCTCGCGCACACGTGCAGGCGGTGCGTGTCGTCCTGCGCGTCGCTCACGTAGGAGAGCTCGCTCATGACGGCGTCGCCGCAGCGCGCGCAGCGGATGCGCTCGAAGGTCCAGGAGGCGCCGCAGCAGCCGCAGTAGAGGCGCTTGACGTTGCCGTTCTTCGGAGTGGAGGCGACCGCGGCCACGTCGGGCTCGGCGCCGCACGCGAAGCACGTCGTGCGGCGGTCCCAGGAGGCGGCGTCGACCTCCAGGTTGAAGAGCCTGCGCGAGACGGCCCCGCCGAAGGCGTCGAGGTACGCGCGCAGCGTCATGCCGAGCACGGGGAGGACCCACATGTTGAGGAGATTGGCGTTGACGCCCTCGGTCATGCCCTCGGCGGCGGCGAGCGCCTCGAGGGGGCTCCGGGAGGCGCGGCTCACGAAGGATCCGGAGGCGAAGGGCGTCCAGTCGAAGGCCTTCGCCGCGGCGTTGAACGCGTCGTCGCCCTTGAGCGAGGCGAGGAGCGTCTCGCCCATGAGGGCGAGATTGCGCCCGAAGGACTCGGGATTGATCGCGACGAGCCCGCGCGAGAGAAGGGTTTCGCCCCCGCGGCCCGCCTCGAGGATCTCGGCGTCCGTCGGCTCGCGCAGAACCTTCACGTCGTCCTCGCCCATCGTGTTGGCGAGCTCGGCGGCCTTGAGCATCAGGGGCCCGAAGAGCGTGAGGCGATTGCGGACGTCCTCGTCCTTGTAGGCGCGGTAGCGCGCGAGGGCGCGCTCGATCGACTTCGGGGTCATGCTGGCTGGTTCCTTCTCAATGCCCGCTGCGGACCCCTTCTATCGGGGCTCCGGCGGCCTGGATCGCGAGGGACTTGTCCGTCCCGGGGAGCCGGATCGCGGGATCCGGCATCGCGCATTCTCTCAGAGTCCTCCGCGGCTTGCGCCGCCAAGGGGATGCTCCGGAAGGCCTTCGGGCTTGTTGTTGTGATTTTCGGCTTCGCCGGGGGGGAGAGCGATGACACCTCGCTGCTTTCCTCGTGAGGCGGCATCGCTCTCCCGCCCGGCGGGAGCCCCTTTGCGGAAGGGCTCCCCCGGGCGGGGGAGTGAGCTCTGAACGAACTGTCAGAAACGCTTCGGAGCCATCACTTCTTGTCGTTCTCGACGGTCACGTTGCGGCCGCTCGTGAGCTCCTCGTTGGCCCAGTAGCCCCAGTGGTAGAGGGCGTCGGACTCGCTCACCTTGCCGTCGCCGAACATGATGCGCGCCGTTCCCTTGTAGGGCTCGAAGATGCCCGCGCCGAGGTAGATGTGCGCGATGCCGACGATGGTCGTGAGGGCGAAGAAGATGTCGTGGAGCAGACGCGCCCAGAGGAGCGTGTCGGAGCTGAACTCGACCTTCATGCCGCCCGAGGGCAGCAGCCCCGTGTTGAGCCACAGGATCATGCCGGTGACGGCCATGATGATGCAGAAGAACACGAGCGCGCCGTCAGCGAGGCGCTGCGCGGACTTGACGTGATGCTGCGGGGGCATGTGGAACTTCGAGGGCATGAAGAGGTAGAAGGGGAACTTCATGGCCCACGTGTAGTCGTCCTTGTCCCACTTGCCGAAGATGTCGTCGCGGAACATGTGAATGCACCCCTTGGGCGACATCAGCATGGCGATGATCGGCACCAGGATGAACGGGATCGCGATGATGCGGTGCAGCATGCGCATGGCGTTCGTGAAGACGCCTCCCATCACCGAGCCGCCGAGCTCGGGCCAGAAGACGAACAGGCCGGTCACCGAGAGCAGGATGCAGGTGACGGCAACCACGCCGTGGGTGACTCGCGTCAGAAGCGAGTGACGCTGGATGTAACGGGTCATGTGTGTCTCCTGTTAACGGGCCTTTCCGGCCTTCTGAGCCTTGCGAACGGCCTCGGACTCGGCTTCCGCGAGAGCGCGCTGCTCCGGCGTCCAGCTGGCCTTGGCCTCCTCGAGCGTGACCTCCTTCCTGCGATACCCGAGGTTCGCGAGGAAGGACACGGCGAGCGCGCCGACGACCGCGGCGGCGCCGACGGCCGTGATCGGCTTGACGAGTCCGATCGTGTTGAGGACCTCCTTGGGCTTGGGATCGGTCGGCAGACCGTAGGCCTCGTGGCCGAGCTGGCAGACCTGGATGACGTGCAGGCCGCCGCACTCGGTCTCGCCGTACACCTCTGCCTTGTCAAAGCCCTTCTTCTTGAGGAACGCGACGCGCTCGTGCGCCTTCTTGAGCATCTCCTCGCGCGGCCCGAAGAACAGCGCCTCGGGCTGGCAGGCGTGCACGCAGGCGGGCTTGCCGCCCTCCTCGATGCGGTCCATGCAGAGGGTGCACTTGTCGATGCGGCCGTCGGTCGGACGGAAGCGCGGCACGTCGAACGGGCAGGCGGCCTGGCAGAAGGTGCAGCCGTTGCACTTGTCCGTGTCGTACTCGACGACGCCGTTCTCGTTCTTCGAGAGGGCGCCCGAGGAGCAGGCGGACACGCAGCCCGCGTCCGTGCAGTGGTAGCACGAGCGGCGGCCGATCGCCCAGTCGATCGGGTGGAACTTGTTGCCCGAGGGCTTCTCATCAAAGGTCATGATGAGGCGGGTGTTGCCGTTGAGGTCCATCGGGCTCTGGTAGGAGCCCGTGAACTTGTTCGCGTTCATACCGAGCGGCGCCGGAAGGACGTTCCACTCCTTGCACGCGACCTGGCAGCCTCGGCAGCCGGTGCAGTGCGAGGCGTCAAAGAGCATCGCGACTTCTTTCGTATTTGCCATTTGGGTTGTCTCCTTGTCGTGGGTCCGCCGGTCAGGCCGCCTTCTCGATGTTCACGAGGAAGACCTTGTATTCCGGGATGAAGCTGTTCGGATCAGCCACGTTCGGGGTGAGGTCGTTGATGTTGTCGCCCGTGGCGAAGGTGCCGGCCCACGAGAAGTGGTGGGGCAGGCCGACCACGTGCGTGAGCTTGCCGTCGATCATCATCGGCTTGATGCGGATCGTGACGAGCGCATAGACCGTGACGTCGCCGCGGTTGTTCCAGACGCGGACCTTGTCGCCGCTCTTGATGCCCTTCTCGGCCGCAAGCTCCTCGGAGATCTCGATGAAGTTGACGCCGATGAGCTCGTTGAGCCACGGGATGCAGCGCGTCTGCGTGCCGGTCTGCCAGTGCTCGGTGACCGAGTACGTGGTCGCGACGTACGGGAACTGCTCCTTCTTGCCGCGCTTCGTCGACGGATCGTTGAAGAAGAGCGCGCAGGGGTTCTGCTCGGCGTTGTTGAGAAGGTTCTTCGTCGGCGATTCGAACGGCTCGAAGTGCTCGGGCATCGGACCGTCGCCCATCGAGTACGCGAAGAGGCGGGCGTTCTGCTCCCAGGTCATGAAGAAGGCGTTGTTGTCCGGGGCCTTGGACGAGTTGAAGTCGCCCTGGTCGTTCTGGATCCACTTGCCGTCCTTCCACTCGACGAGCACCTTGTCGGGGTTCCAGGGACGGCCCTTCGGATCGGCCGAGGCGCGGTTGTAGAGGATGCGGCGGTTGGCCGGCCAGGAGAAGGACCACTGCGGGAAGAGTCCGAGGCCGGTCGGGTCGCTCTTGGAGCGGCGCGCGAGGGGCTGCTTCATCGGGTCGAGCTTGTCGGCCTCGTTGTTGTAGTAGCCCGAGTAGATCCACATGCCGCAGGCGGTCGTGCCGTCGGCGCCGAGCTTGGCGTAGCCCGGGAGGAGCTTCTTCGTATCCCACTCGTATCCGTTGATGGCCCAGCACACGGCGCGGATGTCGTACTTGCCGTCGATCTTGTAGTCCATGTTTGCCTTCAGGATCGGATCGGGGTAGACGCCGCCTTCCTTCTGATAGAGCTCGCGGATCTTCGCGAAGAGGATCTCGATGATCTCAAAGTCGCTCTTGCACTCGCCCGGCGGGAGGATGCCCTGCTGGCGCCACTGCACCCAGCGGCCGGAGTTGGAGATCGAGCCCGTCTTCTCATAGATGAGGGCGGCCGGGAGGAAGTACACCTCGGTGTTGATCTCCTCGGGCTTCATGTCCGGAGCCTTCCAGAAGGAGGCGGTCTCGGTGACGAACCAGTCCGCGACGACCATCCAGTCGAGCTTGGCCATGGCGTTGCGGGCGAACTTGGCGTTCGGGGTCGAGTGCGCCGGGTTCATGCCCCAGGCGAAGTAGCCCTTGATCTTGCCGTCGCGCATCATGTGGAACGTCGGAATCGTCGTCCAGGCCGAGGCGGGCAGGCGCGGGCCGATCTTCGGGAGCATCTCCCAGCCGTAGTCGTTCTCGAAGGTGGCGTTCTCGCCGAAGAACTCCTTGAGGAACGACACGATGAACTTGGGCTTGTTGGAGTAGTAGCCGGCGGCGTAAGCCTCCTTGTGGCAGTAGTCCGCGAGCGTGAGGTGTTTCGGAACGGCCGGCCACTTGAGGTAGCCCGGCAGGTCCGGAACCGTGCAGGCCACGTCCGTGGCGCCCTGAACGTTCGGCTCGCCGCGCAGCGCGTTGATGCCGCCGCCCGGAACGCCGACGTTGCCGAGCAGGAGCTGCACGATGCACATCGCGCGGCAGTTCTGCGAGCCGTAGGTGTGCTGCGTCTGGCCGAGGGCGTAGAGGATCGCGCCCGCCTTGCCCGGCTTGCCCGTGGAGGCGAAGACGTCCCAGATGCGCTTCATCACCTCAATGTCCATGCCCGTGACCTTCGAGACGATCTCGGGGGTGTAGCGCGCGTAGTGGCGCTTGAGGACGTTGATCACGCACAGGGGGTTCTGAAGCGTCATGTCGCGCTTCAGGACCTCAAGCTCGGGCGGCTCGAACTTCGGCGTGCCGGGCTTGTTCACCCAGGCGTACTCGCCGCCCGGGGTCGTGTCCCACTTCTCGACCTGGTCGTAGTCGTAGCCCCAGGTCTTGTCCGAGTAGGTCTTCGTCTTCGGATCCCAGCCCGAGAAGAGGCCCGTGTTGGGGTCGTACTTGTAGTCCGGACGCAGCAGGCACGCGGCGTTCGTGTAGTTGAGGACGTACTCCTCCTGGTAGAGGTGATTCGTCAGGATGTAGTTGATCAGGCCGCCGTAGAACGCGATGTCCGTGCCCGGACGGATCGGGCTGTAGATGTCGGCGTTCTTCGCCGAGCGCGTGAAGCGCGGGTCGACGACGATCCACGTGCCGCCCTTGTCCTGCGCGCGCTGGACCCAGCGGGCGGAGACGGGGTGGTTCTCGACGTTGTTCGAGCCGCACGTGAGAATGACGTCGGCGTTGGCGAAGTCGCAGTAGTGCGAGGTCATCGAGCCGCGGCCGAAGGACGGAGCGAGGCCCGCGACGGTCGAGGAGTGGCACACGCGCGTCTGGTTGTCGATCGCGATGGAGCCGAGGACGCGGGTGAACTTCTGCAGCAGCCAGCACTCCTCGTTGTTGACCTGGGAGCCGCCGAGGACGGCGAAGCCCTCGCAGCGGTTGACGGTGATGCCGTCCTCAACCTGCACGAAGGTCTCGTCGCGGGTCTTCTTCACATGGCGGGCGATGCCTTCGATCGCCTCCTCCCAGCTGATGCGCTCCCAGTCCTTGCTGCCCGGGCGGCGGACCATCGGGTAAAGGACGCGGCCGGGGTTGAGCTGAACCTTGCGGTCCTCGGTAACGATGTTGCGCAGGCCCCAGAGGCCGGCGCCCTTCGGGCACAGGCCGCCCAGGTTCACCGGATGGTCCGGATCGCCCTCGATGTTGATGAGCTCGCCGTTGCGCGCCGAGACGATCGTGCCGCAGCCGCCGGAGCAGTAGCAGCAGATGTTGAACGCTTCCTGGACGTTCGCGAGCTTGTAGGGCTTCTTGCTCACGGGGGCGGCCATGGCGGCGGTGCTTGCAAGACCGGCCGCGACCGGGGAAGCGCCGAGCATGAGGCCGCGCTTCAGAAAACTTCTGCGGGAGACTTCCATGTGTCCTCCTTCTGGGAGTGTGCTTGTCGGGTGAGTTCCGGCCGCCTCTCTCGTCCAGGAGCCCCAGAAGGGGTGGAGCTCGCTCGGCGGGGAGCCGGAAGGGTCGATTCGGAGCGCAGTCCCTGCGGAAACCGGAGTCGGCGTCCTGCGAAACGCCTCTTGGAGAGGGACGGCGCGCAACGGATTCTCTTCGCCCCGCCCGGGGGCATGAATCCTCCTCTCGCACATGCTCCGGCTCGAGGAAACCTCCCGGGGGACTAGGCCGGTTGAGCCGAAGGCGTATCCGAAAATACCCACCTGTAGGTACTTCTGAAGAATCAAAACCATGCGCGGGCGAAGGGTGCGGCTCCGAGCGCCATTCCAAAAATGAATAGCGAAGGCGCTTCTGATTTTTCTGAGTCTTTTTGTCAACTTTGACTTGAATCAACAAAATCTCACAACACCTTTGGCGCTCTCCGGGCGCGCCAGGAAGAAAGGCCCCGTGCGAGCGCAAGATTCGGGGGGCAGTCGCGGCGGAGCACCCCTCGCCGGCGGCCCGGATCGAGGCCTGGGTTCAGGTCAGGCGCCAGGCCTTGCTCGAGCGGGATGCCAAGAGCGCCCGCGTTTGCTATGCTTGTCGCTCATCAGGGTTTTCCTCTATCCGTGCCCTGACGCAAATCAAGCCGCGCCCGCAGGGAGGTCTCCCGGCGGCTGCGCCCCGAAAGAGATCCCCCTTCCACGATGCACCAGCCCCTCACCCGCAGAAAGCTTGTCTCGAGCGCGCTCGCCGCCGCCCTGGGCCTTCCGGCCCTCCCGGGTCTGCCCGGCGCGGCGCTCGCGGCCGCCTGCGCAGGGCCCGGCTGCGGAACCTTCGCCTGCGACGCGCTCGTCATCGGCGCGGGCGCGGCGGGACTTTCGGCGGCGATCGAGGCGCGCGAGGCGGGCGCGCAGGTGATCGTCATCGAGAAGGCCGCGCAGGTGGGCGGAAACACCCTCCTCGCGAGCGAGGCGATCATCGCCGCGAAGGGCCTCGCCGGGGACGAGTCCGCCTTCGAGCGCGACGCGATCCTCGAAGAGCACCGGCGCTTCCTCTCCGAGCTTCTTGAGCGCGGCAGAACGGGAAGCGCCTCGCTCGACGGACTGCTCATCGGCCGCTCGGGCGAAGCGCTGCGCTGGCTCGAAGGGCTCGGATGCAACCTTTCCGTGCGCGATCCCCATCCGGGCTTCCGACAGGTGCTTGAATGCCGCCCCGGCGACGGCATTCCGGTCGGCGTCGAGCTCATGCGCCATCTGCTCTTTCGCGTCGAGGAGCTCGGGATTCCCGTCCTCACGCGCACGCGCGCGACGCACGTCGCGCGGCCGAAGACCGACTCCGGCGCGAAGGACCGGATCGCCGTCACCGCCGAGGACGCCCTGGGCCGAAGCTTCGTGCTCTCGGCGCGCTCGGTGATCCTTGCGACGGGCGGCTTCGCCGGAAACCTCGACCTCATCACGCGCTTCAACCCGAAGGCCCCGCAGCTCACGACGACGAACGCCAACACCGCCGCCGGCGACGGGCTCGTGCTCGGCCGCGAGGCGGGCGCGGCCTTTGCGGACCTCGACGCGGTCGTGATGCAGCCGACCGCCAACCCCCTCACGGGCTCGATCATCCCCTACGCCTTCCGGCGCGAGGGCGCGATCCTCGTCAACGCCGAAGGCAGGCGCTTCGTCAACGAACTCGCCCTGCCCGAAGAGGTCTCGCAGGCGATCCTCGAGCAGCCCGAGGGCTTTGCCTGGCTCATCGCCGACAGCACGGTCCCCTCGACCGACGCGCTCGAGGAGGACTTCCGCACGCCCTACGGCTGGCACGCCGACGATACGGCGCTCTCGCTCGCCCGGACGATTGACGCGAACTTCTACACGCTCTCCAAGACGCTCGAGGAGTGCCGCACGACGCGCTGCACGATGCGGCACCGCCTCGCCGTGCGCCCGCAGGCCTGCGCGAGCTTCACCAATCCCCCCTTCCACGCGATCCGCGTCCGGCCCGCCTATCACGGCACTCCGGGCGGCGTCGTCGTCGACGCCGAAGCGCGGGCCCTTGACGACGCGGGCTCGCCCATCCCGGGACTCTTCGCCTCGGGCGAAGTCACGGGGGGCGTGCTCGGAGCCGCGCGCATCGACAACCTCGGCCTCATCGAGGCCGTCGTCTTCGGCCGCATCTCGGGCGTGAACGCCGCACGGCACGCGCTCGGCACGGCCGCGCTCTGACCAGATCAGCCTGCAGGCCCCCTGCTTCGGCCTCGCCCGTCGCAGGCAATGCATCAAGACTTGCGCTCGTCCGCACCGCCCGCAGGTCGAAGGATCCTGGCGACTGCCTCTCGCCCGTCCCAGTCCGCCCCGACCTCAGAAAATTCCTTTCTCATCATTGCGATGAAAAGCGGCGGAAGGCCCCCATCACGCCTTCGACGGGCCCCGGCGGGCGTCCTTTGCTACCGTTCCGGAAAGCCTGATCGCACATTCATGGGATAGAATTAAGCATTTCTGAGTGATTCACTCATGAATAGAATATTGGAATTAACCCCAATAGAGGCCCTTATGACCGAATTCACTCATTCCACAGAGCAGCAGCCCGCCGTCAAGGCCGCAGGCTGGGGCATCCTCGTGCTCTACCTCATCGCCATCGCCCTCGGCGCCGCCAACGGCGTCTGGGGCGGCGAGGCACTGCACGCGACCGCGGACTTCATCTCGACGCTCTTCATCCGCGTCTTCAAGTTCGTCTCGGTGCCGATCATCGCCGTGTCGATCATCTCGACGCTCGCGAGCATCTCGCGGCAGGGCGATTCCGGCCGCATCTTCCGCCACACGATCTTCTACACGCTCTTCACGACGATCCTCGCGGCCGGGCTCGCCGCGCTTCTCTACGAAGCCTTCGCCCCGCAGAACGTGACGCTCGCCGCCACCGCCGCGGGCGCCGCGAGCGAGACGCTCTCGTCGGTCGCCAACGCCGGCGCGGACGGGTACCTCAAGTACGTCGAGTCCGTCATCCCGGACAACATCCTCGCGCCCTTCCTCTCGGCGAACGTGCTCTCGGTCCTGCTGATCTCGGCGGCCGTGGGCGTGGCGATCGCGCGCCTGCCCGAGTCCCGTCCGCAGGAGGTGCTCCTCGCGTTCTTCGCGGGCCTTCAGGAGGTGCTCTTCAAGATCGTCGGCTGGGTGATCCGGATCCTGCCGATCGGCATCTTCGGCTTCACGTCGGTGCTCGCGAAGGACCTCGCCTCCGGCATCGAGCTCGGAGGCCTCGGAACCTACTTCATCACCGTCCTCACGGCCAACGTCGTGCAGATGTTCGTGGTGCTCCCGCTCGTGCTGCTCGCCCGCGGCCTCAATCCGATCCGCGTGGTCCGCGCCATGCTCCCCGCCCTCACCGTGGCCTTCTTCTCGAAGTCCTCCGCGGGGACGCTGCCCGTCACGATGGCGAGCGCGGAGACGCGCCTCGGCGTGCGCAAGCCCGTCTCACGCTTCGTGCTCCCGATCTGCACGACGATCAACATGAACGGCTGCGCCGCCTTCATCCTGCTCACCGTCGTCTATCTCATGCAGAACGCGGGCGCGGACATCACCTGGTCGACGCTCGCCGCCTGGATCGTCATCTCCACGATCGCCGCCGTCGGCAACGCCGGCGTCCCGATGGGGTGCTTCTTCCTCTCGGCTTCGCTCTTGGCGAGCATGAACGTGCCCATTCTTCTCATGGGCGTAATCCTGCCCTTCTACGCCGTGATCGACGCGGTCGAGACGACGCTCAACGTCTGGTCAGACAGCTGCGTCGCCGCGATGGTCAACCGCGACATCTACGGCAGGAAGGAGCCCTGACGGCCTGATTCCCCCGCAGCATTTCCTCCTCCCGCCGCCGTCACGGCGGCCGCGCAGGATCTCTTCCTTTGTTCTCTGCCGGTTCTTCAAGGCGCCCGTGGAGGCTGACGCCGATGCGGGCCGGGGCAGTTCAGATCTGTTCAGGTCTGCTCAGCTCAGCGCAGGGCCGGCGCCTGCGCGGCCGCGCCCTGCCCGCCGGCGAGCTCGGCCTGCCGGAGTGTGAAGGACTCCGCGCGCGAGGGCACCGCGAGGACGAGCGTCAATATCGAGATCGCCGCCGCGGCCGCGACGATGCCGAAGGCCGCGCGGCGCACGGAGCGCCTCGCGCCGTACTCGGTCGTCGCTTCATCGTTCATGCGGTTCGTGGCGTCTCGCTGTGTCATGCGTCTTCTCCTCTTCCGGAATCCGGGGCTTGCTTGCGATTCAACGATGCAGAGCAAACCTCATGCCAATTCCAGGAAACCCTGCGGCCGGAAGAGAGCCGCCATGACGCATGACGAGCGCACCGCCGGCGCGCATGCGCGCGCCGAAATGGTGCGCAAGGTGCTCTTCACCCTCACCAGCCCATGATCGTGCCGTCGGTGCGCTTCTCCGTGCCGCCGACGTAGACGCCCGAAGGGTCGCGCAGGATCATCTGCCCGCGTCCCATGTGGTTGAGGTCCGCCACGACCGAGACCTCGTGCCCGCGGCGGATGAGGCCGAGCACCTCGGCCTGCGGCATGTCGTACTCGACGTCCACATGCCTGCCGCCCGTCCACTGCCAGCGCGGGGCGTCAAGGGCCTGCTGCGGGTTGAGACGCCAGTCGATGAGGTTCTCGAGGACCTGCATGTGCGCCTGGGGCTGCATGAAGCCGCCCATGATGCCGAAGGGGCCGACCGCCTCCCCGTCCTTGGTGAGGAACCCAGGGATGATCGTGTGGTAGGGGCGCTTGCCGCCCTCGAGGCGGTTGGCGTGGGCGGCGTCGAACCGGAAGTTCTCCGCGCGGTCGTTGATCGAGATCCCCGTTCCGGGGATGACGACGCCTGAGCCGAAGCCGCGGTAGTTGCTCTGGATGAAGGAGACCATCATGCCGTCGCGGTCGGCGGCGCAGAAGTAGACCGTGGAGCTGCCGCGGGGATCGCCCGCTTTGGGGAGCATCGCGCGCTCGCCGATCAAGGCGCGGCGGCTTTCCGCGTAGGCCGGGTTGAGGAGATTCTCGACCGTCACGCGCATGGCCGAGGGCTCGGTCACGTATTCGGCCGTGTCGCTCATCGCGAGCTTCATCGCCTCGATCTGCCGGTGCATCGTCGCGGCGGTGAGGCGCTCGCCGGGCTCGAACCCCTTGAGGATCTGAAGCGCCATGAGCACGGTGACGCCATGCCCGTTGGGCGGCATCTCCCAGACGTCGTAGCCGCGGTAGCTGACGCTGATCGGCTCGACCCACTCGGGGCGATATGCGGCGAGGTCCTCCTCCGAAAGGAAGCCCCCGTGCGCGGCGAAGAAGCCCGCGATCTCGCGGGCGAGCTCGCCGCGGTAGAAGTCCTCGCCCTTCGTCGCTGCGATGCGCCTCAAGGTCCTCGCGATGTCGGGCGAGGCGAAGACCTCTCCGGGCAGGGGCGCGCGCCCCTCGGG
>ERZ1035025.1106-NODE-1106-length-14569-cov-4.869023_pt1 | contig 14569 bp, 10 predicted proteins | sample MGYA00520619_ERZ1035025 | MGnify/ENA primary metagenome ERZ1035025 (study PRJEB33766, sample SAMN09781742) | gut metagenome | biome: gut microbiome | host: Homo sapiens | place: Madagascar | study: EMG produced TPA metagenomics assembly of the PRJNA485056 data...
GCCCACGCGCCTGCCCGAGCTCCTCGTCAACGGCTCCTCGGGCATCGCCGTCGGCATGGCGACGAACATTCCGCCGCACAACCTGCGCGAGACGGTCGACGCGTGCGTGCACGCGCTCGAGCATCCGGACTGCACGATCGACGAGCTCATCCGCCGCATGCCCGCGCCGGACTTTCCCACGGGCGGCATCGTCTTCGGCATCGGCGGCGTCCATCAGGCCTATCGCACCGGCCGCGGCCGCGTGCTGATGCGCGCGAGGACGCATCTCGAGGAGTTCGGCAACGGCCGCACCCGCATCGTCGTCGACGAGATTCCGTACATGGTGAACAAGCGCGTCATGTACGAGCGCATGCATGAGCTCTGGCGCGAGAAGAAGCTCGAGGGCATCTCCGAGATGCGCGACGAGTCGACCCGCCAGATCCGCATCGCGATCGACCTGCGCATGGGCGCCATGCCCGAGGTCGTGCTCAACAACCTCTTCAAGAACACGCAGATGCAGGAGAGCTTCGGCGTCAACATGGTCGCGCTCGTCGACGGCCAGCCGATGCTCCTCAACCTCAAGCAGATGATCACGCACTTCCTCGCGCACCGCCGCGAGGTCGTCACGCGCCGCACCGTGTTCCGTCTGAGAAAGAGCCGCGACGCGGGCCACATCCTCGCCGGCCAGGCCATCGCGCTCGCGAACATCGACGAGTTCATCCGCCTCATCCGCGCCGCCGCGACGGTCGAGGAGGCGCAGGCGTCGCTTCTCGGCCGCGGCTGGCCCCTCGGATTCGCCGAGGAGATCACCGCGCGCGCGGCGAGCTACGGCCGCGACGCCGAGCCCGAGAGCCTCGATCCCTCGCGGGGCCTGCAGCCCGACGGGCTCTACTACCTCACGAAGACCCAGGTCGACAACATCCTCGCGATGAACCTGAGGCGCCTCACGGGCCTCGAGCGCGACAAGATCATCGCCGACTACGCGGCGATGATGGAGAAGATCTTCGACTACATCGACATCCTGAGAAAGCCCGAGCGCGTCACCGCGATCATCCGCGAGGAGCTGCTCGAGATCCGCGAGGCCTTCGGCGACGACCGCCGCTCGACCATCGACCTCGAGGGCGATCCGAACTTCAACAAGCGCGACCTCATCCCGCGCCGCGACATGGTCGTCTCGATGACCGTGGGCGGCTACGTCAAGAGCCAGGAGCTCTCCGACTACAACGCGCAGACGCGCGGCGGAAAGGGCCGGAACCTCCAGGCGACGACGAAGGACGACGAGGTCGAGCGGCTCTTCGTCGCGAACACGCACGACATTGTGCTCTGCTTCTCGACGCTCGGCCGCGTCTACGCGATCGACGTCTTCGACCTGCCCGAGGGCAAGGCCAACTCGCGCGGCCGCCCGATCGTCAACCTCCTCCCCCTCGAGGAGGGCGAGCACATCAACTGCATCCTGCCGATCCAGGGCTTTGACGACGAGAAGTTCGTCCTGCTCGCGACGAACAGGGGCTACGTGAAGCGCATGCCGCTCTCGGCCCTCGCGAACTCCGCCCGCAAGAAGGGCCTGATCGCGCTCAACTTCGCGAGCGAGGACGAGAAGCTCGTGTTCGCGGCGATCACCTCGGGCGAGGACCATGCGTTCCTCTTCTCGAGCGCCGGCCAGTGTGTGCGCTTCAAGGAGTCGGACATCCGCGTCATGGGCCGCATCGCGCACGGCGTGCGCGGCATCCGCCTCGCCGAGGGCCAGACGATCACCGGACTTGCGGTCGCCGAGCCCGAGAACGCGGAGACGTTCGTGCTCACGGCCACTGCGCGCGGCTTCGGTAAGCTCACCCCCCTCGCGGACTTCCCGCTTCGCCGCCGCGGCGGCAAGGGCGTGCGCGCGCTCAAGGCTCTTGAGGGGGACGACTCCCTCATCGCCGCGCTCATCGTCACCAAGGTCGACGAGATCATGCTGCTCTCGACGGGCGGCAAGGTCGTGCGCACCCGCGCCGGCGAGATCCCCGCTCACGGGCGCTATTCGCGCGGCGTGATCCTCATCCGCTTGGGAGAGGACACGATCGCCTCGATCGAGCGCATCGACCGCACGAGCGAGGAGGACGACGAGACGCTCGAGCACCTCGACATCGAGGACACGCCCGACGCCGAGGAGGAGATTCCGTTCGAGGAGGAGGAAGAGGCAGACGACGCCGACGAGGCAGACGACGCCGATGACTCGGGCGACGCCGCCGGCGAGGCGGCTGAGGCTGCTCAACCGGTCGAACCGACCGGCAAGGACGCCTAAAATCCGGACGTCGATCCGCGATTCCCTGAAGGCCCGGCTCCGACCGGGCCTTCGCATACCCGCCTCCGGAGGCGCAAGACCATTCCATGACTGCAGAGCGTCCCTACAACTTCGCGCCGGGTCCGGCGATGCTGCCCGAGCCTGTGCTCCTCAGGATCCAGAAGGAGCTCCTCAACTACCACGGCTGCGGCTGGTCGATCCTCGAGGCGGGGCACCGGAGCGCGGAGGTGACCGCGCTCATGCGCGACCTGCGCGCGCGGATCCGGAACCTCCTCGCCGTCCCCGACAACTACGACGTGCTCTTCTGCCAGGGCGGCGGCCGGATGCAGTTCTCCATGGTGCCGATGAACCTGCTCGGCGCCGGGACGCTCTCGGCCTACATCATCACGGGCTCCTGGAGCAAGGCGGCCGCGAAGGAGGCCCTGCGCTTCGGCCGCGTCCAGACGGCCTTCTCGGGGTCCGGAACGCGCGCCCCCGCCGACGAGGAGATCGAGGTGATCCCCGAGGCGAGCTACTGCGCGTACTGCGACAACGAGACGATCCACGGCGTGGAGTTTCCCGAGCCCCCGACGCTCGCGGGCGCGCCCGCCGTGCCCCTCGTCTCGGACATGTCGAGCAACTTCATGACGCGGCCGGTCGACGTGTCGCGCTTCGGCCTCATCTGGGCGGCCGCGCAGAAGAACTTCGGCGTCGCGGGCCTCACGGTCGTCCTGCTGAGGCGCGACCTCCTGGGCCTCGCCGCGGCGGAGGTTCCGACGCTGCTCAACTACGGCGTCTACTCGCGCACGGAGAGCGTGCCGAACACCGTCCCCGTCTTCCAGCTCTACGTCGCCGAGCTCGTGGCCGAGTGGATCGACGCGCAGGGCGGCCTCGCGCGCATGGACGAGCTCGCCCGGATCCGCTCCAGGCTCGTCTACGACGCGGTCGCCGCGATGCCGGACGTCTACGTCTCGCACATCGCGCCGGAGTCGAGAAGCCGCGTCAACGCGGTCTTCCGCCTGAGAAACGAGTCGCTCACGCAGACCTTCGTCAAGGAGGCCGCGGCCGCGGGCCTCGCCAATCTCGCCGGCCACCGCTCGGTCGGGGGCGTGCGCGCCTCGATGTACAACGCCATGCCCGTCGAGGGCGCCGAGGCGCTCGCGGCCTTCATGAAGACCTTCGCCGGGCGGCATCCAGAGGCCTCGCGCACGGACGCGGCGAGCGCCCGGGCGCCGCAGGGCGGCACGAACACACAGAACGCAAGAGGAAGGAAATGAACGTTCCCGTGATCACCATTGACGGCCCCGCCGCGAGCGGCAAGGGCACGATCGCCGAGCGCGTCGCAGCCGAGCTCGGGTTTCATTACCTCGACAGCGGCGCCCTTTACCGGCTCGCCGCCATCGCGGCGCTTGACGCGCGCGCGGATCTTGAGGACGCCCAAGGGCTCGAGCGCCTCGCGCGCGGCCTCAATCCGGTCTTTCGCGACTCGAGGATCTGGCTCGACGGACGAGACGTCACGCAGGCGATCCGCACCGAGGAGGCGGGCGTCACCGCCTCGCGCGTCGCGGCGGTTCCGGGCGTGAGAAAGGCGCTCTTTGACCTGCAGCGCAACGCCGCCCGGGCGCCGGGCCTCGTCGCGGACGGCCGCGACATGGGCACGGTGGTCTTCCCCGAGGCGCCCCTCAAGATCTTCATGACCGCTTCGGCCGCGGTGCGCGCCGAGCGGCGCGCACGCCAGATCGAGGCGCGGGGCGGCACGGCCGACCGCGCGGCGCTCACGCGCGACCTCGAGGAGCGCGATCGGCGCGACCGCGAGCGCGCCGCGGCCCCGCTGCGGCCCGCCCCGGACGCCCGGGAGCTCGACACGAGCGAGATGGGCATTGACGAAGTCGTCAAAAAAGTCCTTGAGTGGTGGCAACTCGTGCGCTAAGTTGCTGTAACATACCTGTTTCTTCGGCCGCGGGCCAATTCCGGTCCGCGCCATTTTCACCAACTCCGCCCGCCCGGGCGAGGAATGATTCCTTGCCGCGGCCTGCGGGCGTGCAATCAACATTTTCAACAATGTCCAACGAAACCAACCAGCCCGAATCCTTCGCCGAGCTTTTTGAGCAGAGCCTTGCCAGCCAGGAAATGCACCAGGGTGAGGTCATCAGCGCTGAGGTCGTCCGCGTCGATCGCAACGTCGTCGTCGTCAACGCCGGCCTCAAGAACGAAGCCTATGTCTCCATCGAGGAGTTCAAGGACGATCACGGCGAAGTGACCGTCAAGCCGGGCGACTTCGTTTCCGTCGCCATCGAGTCCGTCGAGAACGGCTACGGCGACACGATCCTCTCGCGTGACAAGGCCAAGCGCCTCGCCGCCTGGATGAACCTCGAGCAGGCGCTCGAGTCCGGCGAGCTCGTCACCGGCACGGTCACGGGCAAGGTCAAGGGCGGCCTCACCGTCATGACCAACGGCATCCGCGCCTTCCTCCCGGGTTCGCTCGTCGACACCCGTCCGGTCAAGGACACGACGCCGTACGAAGGCAAGACGTTTGAGTTCAAGGTCATCAAGCTCGACCGCAAGCGCAACAACGTCGTCGTCTCCCGTCGCGCCGTCGTCGAGGCCAACATGGGCGAAGAGCGCGCCAAGCTCCTCGAGACGCTCCAGGAAGGCGCCATCGTTCAGGGCATCGTCAAGAACATCACCGACTACGGTGCGTTCGTTGATCTCGGCGGCATCGACGGCCTGCTGCACATCACCGACCTTGCCTGGCGCCGCGTCCGCCACCCGAGCGAAGTCGTCCAGGTCGGCCAGGAGATCACCGCCAAGGTCCTCAAGTTCGACAAGGAGAAGTGCCGCGTCTCCCTCGGCCTCAAGCAGCTCGGCGAGGATCCGTGGATCGGCATCGCCCGCCGCTACCCGAAGGGTACGCGCCTCTTCGGCAAGGTCACGAACATCACCGACTACGGTGCGTTCGTTGAGGTCGAGGCCGGCATCGAAGGTCTCGTCCACGTCTCCGAGATGGATTGGACGAACAAGAACGTCGATCCGCGCAAGATCGTTCAGCTCGGCGATGAGGTCGAGGTCATGGTTCTCGATATCGACGAGGATCGTCGCCGCATCAGCCTCGGCATGAAGCAGTGCAAGCCGAATCCCTGGGATGAGTTCGCCCAGTCCCACAAGAAGGGCGACCGCGTCCAGGGCCAGATCAAGTCGATCACCGACTTCGGCGTGTTCATCGGCCTGCCCGGCGGCATCGACGGCCTCGTGCACCTCTCCGACCTTTCCTGGAACGAGTCCGGCGAGGACGCCGTCCGCCAGTACAAGAAGGGCGACGAGGTCGAGGCCATGGTTCTCGCCATCGACACCGACCGCGAGCGCATCAGCCTCGGCATCAAGCAGCTCGGCGGCGATCCGTTCGGCACGTTCTCGAGCACCCACGAGAAGGGCGCTGTCGTCAAGGGCACCGTCAAGTCCGTTGACGCCAAGGGCGCCGTGATCGACCTCGGCAACGACGTCGAGGGCTACCTCCGCGCCTCCGAGATCTCCACGGACCGCGTCGAGGACGCCTCCACCGTCCTCACGGTCGGCCAGGAGATCGAGGCTGCGATCGTCAGCCTTGACCGCAAGAACCGCAGCATCCAGCTCTCCATCAAGGCCAAGGACGCCGCTGAAGCCCGCGTCGCTCTCGACCGCGTGAACGCTGACGCCGGCTCCGCCACCGGCACGACGAACCTCGGCGCCCTGCTCAAGGCCAAGCTCGAGCAGAAGTAATCGAGGCACAGGAGGCAACCATGGGTGAAGCCATGACAAAGTCCGAACTGCTCGCTGAGCTCTACGAACGTCTCCCGACGTTCCGCGAGCGCGACTGCATCGACGCTGCGACGGTCATCATCGACACGATGAGCCAGACCCTCGTCGACGGCAGCCGCATCGAGATTCGCGGCTTCGGCTCGTTCGGCCTGAAGTACAGGCCCGAGCGCGTCGGCCGCAATCCCCAGGACGGTTCGGCTGTTGCTGTCCGTGCCCGCTACACGGTGTTCTTCAAGGCTGGAAAGAGCCTTCGTGAACGCGTGAACGCGAGCCGCGAATCCGGGCTTTGATTGCTTCCGGCAGTCCGGCCGACGGGCTCCGCAAGGAGCCCTGAGGCCGGATGGTTCGGCCACTGAAGGCCGCGATCCCATTCCGGTGGGGCCGCGGCTTTTTCGCATCTGAGAAATCCTGAAATCCCAGCGCCTTCAGGCCTCTTCGGGCGTCCTGGGAGTCCGCCGCGTTGTTTTGTTGCGCGGAATACACAGGTCGTTTTCGCGGCAACTCATTGATGAGAATGAGAAAACGTTCTCCTTGCGCATGGAGGCGCCTGCAGGTCTTGCGCGAGCCCCTATGATGCATCGGAGTTGTTTGACGTCCGTGCGAGTCTGTGCAAGAGGCTCTCTCGGCGCGTCCTTCCGACTTTCAGGCGAACCGCACTGCGGCGCCTGGCATCTTTTCCTGACCGGCCGGTGCAATGCGGCTCGGCGGGACAATTTTGAAATGGGATTTCTGAAATGAAGAAGACTCTCGCTGCGCTCGCCGTTCTCGGCGCGTTTGCCGGTTCCGCCGCCGCTGCGGACGTGACGCTCTACGGCGTTGTTGACCAGGCTTTCTCCTACACCTACTCCGACATCAAGGGCCATGATGGCCTCAAGGCGAAGGACGGCGAAAACACGTTCGAGATGGCCTCCGGCATCAACGCCGGCAGCCGCTTCGGCCTCAAGGGCAAGGAAGACCTCGGCAACGGCTGGAGCGTCGGCTTCAAGCTTGAGAACGCCGTCAGCACCGATGACGGCACGCTCGGCCAGGGCGGCCGCCTCTTCGGCCGCGAGGCTGCCCTCACGGTCTACGGTCCGTTCGGCGAGCTCGCCTTCGGCCGCATGGGCGGCATCGGCTCCTCCTGCGGCACGTATGACCTCCTCGGCTACGTCGACGCCTTCGACGGCGGCGACAACGCCGTCTGGGGCTTTGACGGGAGCAGCCGCAATGACAACATGGTGACCTACGCCACGCCGCGCATCGCGGGCCTGCAGGCTGTTGCCCAGTACTCCTTCAAGACGAACAGCAAGGATGGTCAGGGTGACGAAGGTCGTTCCACCGCCGAGCGTTACGCCTCTGTCGGCCTTACTGGCGAATACGGCCCCGCCCAGTTTGCCATCGGGTACGAGCTCACGAAGTACTCGACGCTCGAGCGCAAGACCTTCAAGGACAAGGATGACCATCACATGGTCTTCGTCGGCGGCAACTATGACTTCGGAGTTGCGAAGCTCTTCGCTGAGGGACAGTACTTCAAGGGCGCTAACAGCGCCTTCGGCGTGGATGACTTCGATTACATGGATGCCTTCTCGAAGAAGGGCGTGAAGGGCTACGGCCTGCACCTCGGCACGATCGTCCCGGTCGCCGCCGGCGAGCTGACGGTCGGCGCCTACTACGTTGACGCGACGGCCGAGGCCGAAGACTCCGCCGAGGACCGCGACGGCTCCTACTACGCTCTTGCCGCCCGCTACTGCTATCCGCTCAGCACCCGCACGACGCTCTACGTCGGCGGCGGCTACGGCGAGGCCAAGGCTGATGCCTATAAGAAGGGAGACGATGACGCCAAGGCGAAGATCGGCAACCTCTACCTCGGCCTCACCCACACGTTCTGATCAATCGTCCCTCCGGGACTCTGATCTGACGCCGGCCTGACCGGCGCCACTGAACGCACGAACGGCGCGCCTCTCCACGAAAGGGAGGCGCGCCGTTTTCGTCGGAATTCCTTTCCGGGCGGCCTGCGGGCCGCCCGAAGTAAAATCCCGAAGCTTCACTTCCTTCCCGCATCCTTTTCGCGGGGAGCCCCACGGATAAGTCCCGCCATGGAATTCGACTACTGGTACCTGCTCTTCGTTCCGATCCTCTTCTTCGCCGGCTGGTGGTGCCGGGGCTGGGACCAGAGGCAGCGCGGCGAGTCCGCGAAGGTGCCGGAGGTCTGCTCGCGGGGCCTCGCGCTCCTGCTTGACGATTCGCCCGACAAGGCGATCGACGCCTTCGTCGAGGTCGTCCGGATCGATCCCGAGCTCACGGAGCTCGAGCGGGCGCTGGGCAATCTTCTGCGAAGCCGCGGCGACTTCGAGCGCGCGGTGCGCCTGCACAGGCACCTCTACAACCGCGCGGACCTTCCGGACGAGGAGCGCGCCCGGGCTCTCAAGGAGCTCGCGCGGGACTTCCTCTGCGCGGGGTTCTTCGACCGCGCCGAGGCCGCGTACCGCAAGCTCGCGGGCGTGCCCTCCGAGCATCTCCATGCGCTGAGGGAGCTCCTGCACATTTACGTCATCGAGCATGAATGGGCCGCGGCCACCGAGACCGCGCGCCTTCTCGAGACCCAGGCGGGCGAGAGCCACGCCGGCGAGATCGCGCACTTCTACTGCGAGCGGATCGAGCTCGCGATGCGGCGCAAGAACGTCGAGGAGGCGCGGCTTCTCGTCGAGCCCCTTCTCAAGTACGTCGACGCGACGCCCCGCGTGCCGATGACGCTCGCGCGCGTCGCCGCGGCCGAGGGCGCCGCCCCGGAGGCGATCCGCTGGTGGAAGACCGTGATTGAGAAAACCCCCGACTATGCGGCGCTCGTCGTGGGGCCGCTCGCCGACGCGATGGCCGCTCAGGGCGATCAGGCGGGCGCCACGGCGCTCCTGCTTGACGTCACGTCGCGCATCGCAACGGCCGACGTTCTCGAGGCCTCGCTCTCGCGCATCGCCGCCTGGCAGGGCGTGGCGGAGGCCGAGCTCCTCGCCCGGAGGTTCCTCGAGGACCATCCGAGCCTCTCGGCCTACAACGCCATGATGCAGATGCGCCTCAAGGGGAGCCCCGAGGATCCGATGACCAAGCGCGTCGCGGGCCTGCTCGGCCAGAACGCCCGCCGCTGGTCGCGCTACCAGTGCCGCAAGTGCGGCTTCCTCGCCTCGGGTTTCGCCTGGCACTGCCTGGGCTGCGGCGCCTGGGACAGCTACTCGCCGCGCCGGATCGAGGACAAGAAGCGCGGCTGACTTCTTTTGAAGGGAATCGACGAAGGGCGGGGCTTTCCACGGGCATCCCGCCCTTTTGTTACAAACGAGCGGGGCCTCGAAACTGCGCGCTTTCAGGCGCTCCGTACAATTGGATTCATCGCGGCGAGGCGGGCCCGGACTTCAACCCCCGAGGGCCTGCCGCGGCAAAGGCCGCGCATTTTGCGAAAAAAAAAGGAAAACAAAGCCATGTTCAAGCGCATCGGTCTGCTCATTCTTGCGAACCTTGCGATCTTCGTGATGCTCTCCATCGTGCTCACGGTGGTGCAGATGGTGTTCGGCGTCAACTTCGGAACGATGAGCGGGAGCTCGCTCAACCTGGGAGCCCTCTTCGTCTTCTCGATGATCGTGGGCTTCATGGGCTCGGGCATCTCGCTCCTGATGTCCAAGACCATCGCCAAGACCTCGATGGGCCTCACGATGGTTGACGTCGACCATCCGAAGAACGCCCTCGAGCAGTACCTCGTCGACGTCATCCGCAGCGAGTCGCGCAAGGCCGGCCTGCCGATGCCGGAGGTCGGCATCTACGAGGGCGAGCCCAACGCCTTCGCGACCGGCGCCTCGCGCTCGAGCTCGCTCGTCGCGGTGTCGACGGGCCTGCTTCAGCTCATGAACCGCGAGGAGGTCGAGGCCGTCCTCGGCCACGAGCTCAGCCACGTCAAGAACGGCGACATGGTCACGATGACGCTCCTGCAGGGCGTGATGAACACCTTCGTCACCTTCTTCTCGCGCGTGATCGGCTGGGTCGTCGACCGCCAGATCCTGCGCAACGAGGAGGAGGGCCCGGGCGTGGGCTACTACGTCACGACGCTCGTCCTCGACATCTGCCTCGGCTTCCTCGCCTCGATGGTCGTCGCGGCCTTCAGCCGCTATCGCGAGTACCACGCCGACGCGGGCGCCGCGGACATCATGGGCTCGACCGCTCCGATGATCAGCGCCCTGCAGCGTCTCGGCGGCATCGCCCCGAACGAGCTCCCGGGGAGCGTGAAGGGCTTCGGCATTTCGGGCGGAATCGGATCGCTCTTCGCCACCCATCCCTCGATCGAGGACCGCATCGCCGCCCTGCGCGACCGCCGCTACACGAACGCGCAGTGATGCCGGGGGTGCGCCGGGTCTGAGCCCGATCCCCTGCGGACAAAATAAAAGCCTCCCGGCGCATCAGGCGCCTTCGGGAGGCTTTCCATTTTCGGGCGGGAGCAGTCCGCTCAGTAGCTCACGGTGCACTCGAGCCCGGCGGCGCGCACGCGCGCGGCGATCGCGTCGAGCTCCTCGTGCGTCGCCTTCTGGAGCGCCTTGTCGGGCGTCTCGCGGTCGATCGTGTAGATCGTGACGAGCTTCGGGCCGATCGAGCGCACGGTATCGAGCCACGGGGCGACGTAGCGCTCGCCCGTGTTGTCGACCGACTCGCCCTGCCACTCGCCCTTCATGAACATCGTCTGGATGAGGCAGCGGCTCCCGAACGCGCGCATCCGCTCGACGAGGCGCGGCAGGTCGTAGGCCGATTGAGGACGGTCGACGCGACGGATGTAGTCCGGGTCGACCGTGTCGAGCTTGAGGAGGGGATTGTCGACGCGCAGGAGCGCCTCATAGACGTGGGGCTTGAGGATGTGCGTCGCGTTCGTGAGGACGCTGATCTTCGCCTTGGGGCAGAACCGGCGGCGCAGGACGATCACGTCGTCGATGATCTGAGCGAACTCCGGGTGTCCCGTGGGCTCGCCGTTGCCCGCGAAGGTGATCGTGTCGGGAAGCACCCCGGAGGCGGCCATCTGAGCGAGCTTGTGCTCGAGCGCGGCGCGCACGGCCGCGCGCTCGGGCATGCGCAGATGCGGGCGATGCGAGGCGTTGAGGCCGCACTCGCAGTAGATGCAGTCAAAGGAGCAGATCTTCCCGTCGGCGGGAAGAAGGTTGACGCCGAGCGACACGCCGAGGCGGCGCGAGTGCACGGGGCCGAAGACGGGGCTCGGAAAGAGAATCGTGGACATCGGAGACGAAGGGCGGGGTCGGCCCTGAGGAATCCTGGAAGGGAGGTCCACGTTAGCACAGGCGCCGGGGGCCGGCGCCTGTGCTGCGAAGTCACGAGCGGCCCTCGGCCGCGGCGAGCGCCGCAGCAACCTCGGAGGGCGCGTGGGTCTCGTCTCGGGCTGTGTTCCGACCCACCCAGAGCGCCATCGCCGCGAGTGAGAGCCCCGTGAGAAAGAGCCCGATCGACGTGGCGCCCCAGAAGCCGTAGATGCCCCAGGGGCCGCCGGCCCATTCGCCCGAGAAGGCGAGGTGATGGCCCAGGCCCAGTCCCACGCCCCAGAGCATGACGCCGTAGATGATCATCGGAACGGTCGTCACGCGGTAGCCTCGGAGCGCGAAGCTCGAGACCGACTGGAGCGAGTCGAAGAAGTAGTAGAAGCACCCGAAGATGAGCACGGAGACGGCGAGGTCATGGACCTGCGGCTCGCTCGTGTAGAGCCACACCACGGCGCCTCTGAGAAGGAAGAGGCACACCGACACCGCGATCGCCAGAACGGCCATGAGGCGAAGCGTGCGCTTGAGGCAGGCGTACGCGACCGAGGGCCAGCGCGCGCCGAGGGACTGCGAGACGAGCACCGACGTGGCGATGCCGAGCGAGAGCGGCATCATGTAGCACATGCTCGTCAGGTTCGCGACGATCTGATGGGCGGACATCGTCGCCGGCCCGAGGCGCGAGACGAAGATCGCCATCAGCGTGAAGGAGGAGACCTCGAAGAACGTGCACAGGCCCATCGGCACGCCCACCTTGAGGAGCTCTGCGAGGCGCGTGAGGCTCGGCAGCACCAGCCGCGAGGCGTGCATCTCGCGGTAGTGCGCGTCGCGGCGCCAGACGATCCAGAACGCGGCGAGCGAGAGGTACGTGAGGATGAAGAAGGACACCCCCGCGCCGCCGCCGCCCATGGCGGGCAGTCCGAAGAGGCCGTACATGAAGATCGCGTTGAGGGGCGCCTTGAGCGCGAGCATGCCGAGCGAGACCCACATCGTCACGCGCGGGCGCGAGACGGCGGCGTTGACGGCGATGAAGGTGCGCGCGGCCATGGAGCCCGGAAGCGCCAGGGCGGTCCAGAACATGTACTGGCTCGCCATGCGCGCGACCTCGCCCTCGGCGCCGCCGAGCTCCATCCAGAAGTCGGTCGCCATGAGAAGCGGCACGCCCGCGAGCGAGAACGCGAGGACGAGCCACATGCTCTGTCCGAGGTCGACGCCGATCTCGCGCGGACGGCGCGCGCCGTAGTGGTGGCCCGCGATGGGCGAAAGGCCCTGGAGGATGCCGACGAGGCCCATCAGCACCGAGATCGTCGCGGAGATGCCGAGGGCGATCGCCGCAAGGTGCTCCTTGCCGAGCTGGCCGCCCATCACGGTGTCGATCGTGCCGCTGCCGATGATGGCGATGTTGGCGACGAGGATAGGGCCGGCGAGCCTCACGAGCGCGCGCAGCGAGATGTCCGGGGGCGGAAGGTTCTGGGTCGACATGGCTTTTGGCAAGGCGGGCGTCGCGTCAGCGGGCGCGGCCGGGAACGAGGTAGAAGGACTCGTCCGTGTGCGGACGGGAGATCTCTCGGGTGAGCGCATTGGCGGGCGCGGCGTCGTTGCGCAGGCGAACGAGCCGGACTCGGGCGGATTCGCCGGGGCGCGTGAAGCGGTTGACGCCGCCGCGCGAGAGCGCCGCGCGGATGCCGAGCGAGAGCTGGTCGCCCTCGATCAGGGGCGAGTTCTCGCCCGTGATGCGACGCGCCTCGGCGGCGATCTCGCGGGCCGGTTCCTGGTAGGAGCGGTTGATGTCGATCGCCGAGTGCCAGAGGCCGAGGAAGGTGACGACGCAAAGTGTCATGCCGGCCGCGGAGAGCCAGGGGCCGCGCCAGATCACGACCGGGCGGTGCGTGACGCGCCAGACGACGAAGACGCACCAGAGGACGAGCGCGGCGACGGAGAGCGCGAAGCCCGGACCGAAGACGGGCTCGAACCCCGGGGCGAGCATCCGGATCGAATGAGCCATCTTGGGCGGGACGCCGAGGAGCGCGGCGAACCAGTAGAGCCAGAGCGCGAGGGCGGCGAGGCTCGAGACGGAGATGCCGAACCAGTCGAGGAGGTTCTCGCGCGACTGCCGGAGCGTCACGAGGCCGAAGGCCGCGAGGAGCGCGACGCTCGGGATCGAGGCGAGAAGCAAGGGCTCGGCGCCGGACGGCTGCGTGGCGAGGCCTGCGGCGGTGCAGGCGCCGACGATCGTCGCGGGAATGAGGATGTGCGTGCGGTCAAGCTGGCGGCGCCAGCTGAAGAGCCCCCAGAGCGCGAGCGGCCAGGCCGGGCAGAGGTACCAGAGGAAGGTGCGCGTGAGCCAGAGCACCGTTTCGGAGGAGCCGATTCCGAAGAGGGCGGCCTGATTCTCCGCCCAGGCCTTGAGCCAGGGCTGGGCCTCGGCGGGATGGAGCGCAAGCGCGGCGCCCGCCCAGAGCGCGGCGGGCAGAAGGAACCCGCCGAGCACGGCTAGCAGCTTCAGGTCGCGCTCGCCGGGCAGGGTGCGCGCGAACGCGTGGATGACGAGGCTCGCGAACATAAGCCAGAGGCCCGCGGCGACTGAGGAGGCCACGGCGGCGAGCCCGGCGGCGAGGCCGGCCAAGAGCGCGCCCGCGAGGGGGCGCCCGAGCGAAACGGTGAGCGCGAGGAGGTTGAGCGACGCGAAGGAGAGGAGCGCGGTCCCCGGAATGGGCTCATGCTGTCGGGCGAGGATGCCGAAGGTGGCCACGAAGAGCAAGGCCGCGCAGTCGGCGACCGTGCGGCTGAAGCTTTCAGAGTTCGCTTCGCCGCCGAACGCGAAGGCGACGGGCTGCGCCTCGGGCCGGCGTGCGAGCTTGACGGCTGCCTGCCAGAGCGTCGCGGTCGTCAGGGCGAACCAGAGCAGGCTCGTGAGCCGGTAGGCGCTCACCTCGCCCATGAGACCGGAGAAGAGCGACATGAAGAGCGCCGCGAGCCAGCCCGAGATCGGTCCCGAATAGGGCGCGGGGGCGCCGTCCACCATCGGCAGCAGCCAGGCGGCGCCGCCCTCGCTCAGCATCGACTCGGCGATGCCGAAGGTCATCGCGTCCCGAAGCGTCCACAGATCCCGGGACCAGAGTCCGCTTAGAATGAAGGCCGCCAGGAGCAGTCCGAGCGAGAAGCGCGGCAGTCTGCGGGCGGCCTCCTGAGAAAGAAATGCGGGGGTTGGACGCTGGGTGAGCATGTGCGGATCCTTGGTGCAAGCTCAGGCCGGAGC
>ERZ1035025.1110-NODE-1110-length-14511-cov-10.834671_pt1 | contig 14511 bp, 10 predicted proteins | sample MGYA00520619_ERZ1035025 | MGnify/ENA primary metagenome ERZ1035025 (study PRJEB33766, sample SAMN09781742) | gut metagenome | biome: gut microbiome | host: Homo sapiens | place: Madagascar | study: EMG produced TPA metagenomics assembly of the PRJNA485056 data...
TTCTACTAAATAAAATTCCAGTTTTAAGTCCACTAATTAAAGCTCTTGGTGTTGCGCTCGCAACAGCTTTCGCATCCAATATGCTTAATAATCTAGCAAAAACAAGTACAGGAATTGGAACAATTATTTCTACAATAGGAGGCGCAATTCCAAACTTACAAAAATTTGTAAGTTTGGTCGGTAGTAAGTTTGTAACTGCAATGACCGCTGCTGGCGGTGGATTGGCAGGACTAAAAGCTGGTGCTATAGCTGCTGGTGGCGCTATAACAACATTAATTAACCCAATAACTCTTACAATTGCTGGACTTGGTGCTCTTTTGGTTATTATTCCAAAAGTAGTAACTTGGTTTAACAATTTAAAGAACGCAAAAGAAAATGCATTAAAACAATCCTCTCAAGAACTGGATGAAGCAAATCAAAATCTTGAAGAAACCAATAGTCAAATCAAAGACATCCAAGACAAAATTAGCGAAATTAACAGCAAGGACAGCATGACGCTTACTGACCAAGCTGAAAAAGAACGTCTTGAGGAAGAATTAGAAACATTAAAACAGATTAAGCAAGTTCAGGAAGATATTGCTGCTTCTAAGAAATCAGAGACACTTCAAGGTGCAAAAGATGTTGTAACTGAAAAATATGGTGGAGAAGATAAGAGTGTAGACGAATACCTCTCTGGCTTAAAACAAAATACGGCTGGATGGAAAAACTTTACCATGTCCGGCTCTTTGGATTCCATCAATACTGCTTCTGACAGCATAAACGAATTAGCCGCAAACGTGAAATACCTCGATGAACAGAAAAAGGAGCTTAATGCTACTGATTCTGATTATCAAGAAAAACTAGATGCAATCAATCAAAAAGAACAAGAAAACACCCAGCAACTTCTATCCAAAAAGCAAGAACTGCTTGAGTATAAACAGCAGTTGATTGACCTCGGAGATACAAGCTCTGAGGAATATCAGCTTGTTAATGATAAAATAAACGATATCACTGTTGCGTTAGACCCATCTAAATTGCCCAAAGTGTCTCTTAGTGAAATGATTAGCACCGAGGGCATGGAAGAGAAGATTAAGATGGTCGTCGAAACCGGCTCCGAAGCTGGTAAAAAAGTAGCGACATCGTATGCAGAAAACTTTGCAAAGGAAATTTCTAAAGATGACTCTTTGAGGAAATCTTGGGCAGAGGCACTAAATATTGACGAAAATGAATTAAAAAACAATACTAGTGTACTAACTCAGGAAATTCTTGCTCTATTCCAAGAAATGTATGGCGGCATATCCGAAGCTTCTAAAACAGCAAGCCAAGGATTTACAGCCCAACATACTGCGCTTGATGCATATAATGAAGCGGTGCAAAATGTCCACGATAGCACAACTGATTTAACAGCAGCTTATCAGGATATGATAAGTAAAGGGTATATCAGCGAAAGTGTTGTAAAGAAGCTAACGGCTGCACACCCTGAATTAACAAAAGAATTGAAACTTGAAAACGGCCAGTATAAAATCAATCTGCAAACCCTGAAAGATGTCTATACTGCCGAAGTAAATAAATCAATAGCTTCTATGGAAGCAGAAAAAAAACAAACAAAAGCTACGGCAGAGTCAATTCAGCAAAGAATTGATATGTACCAAAAGGAAGTTGACGCGCTAACAGACCAAGCAATAGCTATGGGAGATGAATCTGCAAAAGCAAGATTAATTGGTGCGCAACACAGCCTAGATAGAGCAAAATGGGAACTCGCAGATATACAAAAAGCCGCTGACGGTGTAGACAAGTATATTAATGACTTAAAGCAAAATGCCGCAAATTGGTCTCCTACGAAATCTTCTGGCTCTAAGTCTTCTGGGAAGTCTGGGAAGTCTGCCGCTGATAAAGCTGCAAAAGAATTTGAAGACTCAATTAAAGAAAAAGTTAAAAACCTAAAGAGTATTGTACAGTTGTATTCTGAGAATGCTAACTGGGATGACCCAACTGTTATCAAAGAGTTCCAAGACAGATATGATAAACTCTTAAATGAAGTCATAAATGACCCAAAGGCCAGAAAAGTTCTAGCTGATGCGTTTAATCTTGATATAAGCAATATGCCGGTTGAACAACAAATTCAAGAGCTAACAACGCTATGGCAAAAACAAGCTGGCACAATTCAAGAATCGTACCAAAAACTTCTAAAGAATCTAGCTAAAGAAGATTTGAGTTCTGCTAAAGCTGTTATAGAAAAATATAAAGATGGTATTTATGGCGCTTGGAGTTCTGACGAAGCACTGAATGCAGCAAAAGCTGATTATCAGAAGTTTATTGACAAAATCACCAATGACGCAGATTACAGAGCTGCTATGGCAGAAGCGTTAAACCTTGGTGATATTAGCGGAGAGCCAGTAGAGAAACAAATAGAAGCTGTTACAAGCGCCTTACTAAAGTCTACCGGTACATTAGAGGATGCTCAACAAAAACTATATGATGACGCTTCTAAGAATATCAAAGCATTACAAGATGAAATCGAGGACATGATTGATACAGCAATCGACCTACTTGAAAAAGCGGGCGATTTTCTGTTTGATATGTTAGGCAAGATTTCTGACAGATATGATGCTCAGATTGATAACCTTGATAAGATTTCTGACGAACTTGATGACCAAAAAGACGCTTTTGAAGACAAAATTGACCAGCAAAAAGAACTCCTGAAACTTCAAAAAGAAGAGATGGATAACGCTGACGAGCTTGCTGAAAAGAATAAGTCTATTGCAGACATTGATGCTCAATTGATGGAATTGCAATATGATAACTCAGCAGAAGCACAAGCTAAACGTTTGAAACTTCTCGATGAAAGAGCAGAAAAAGAAAAAGACCTTGCTGATTGGCAAAAGGATAACGATTATAACGTAAAGATTGATGCTCTTGATAAAGAAAAATCAGAATATGAAAAAACAATTGAAGCAGAAAAGAAAGCTATAGAAGCGCAAAAACAAATTCTGAAAGATGTCCAAAGCCAGTTTAAGACTACTCTAGGGAATATTCAAAATGGTTTCAATACATTTATTAAAATTCTTAGTAGTGACCTAGTTAAAAATCTAATTAGTAAAGCTCTAATTGGAACCGGTCAAGATACAGTAACAAATTTACTTACTGGGTATAATAGGATATTCGGTTCCGGGATTGACTCTGATGTAACTGGAACAATTAAAACGGGCTATAAGAGTTTGCAAGATATTGGTGCTAAAATTACAGGAGATTTTGGTACTATTGCGCAAGATATAACAAATACGACTCTCAAAGCTGGTCGGTCGTTATTTGCTGCTGCGGGAAAAGAAGCGAACAGTCTTACAAATCTAATCTCCAATGGAATCACCAGCACTTCTGGTATGTCTGCGAAGCAACTTGTCTCACTCAGTAAGGCAGGAAACGGTGCTTTAAAAACCATTGCAAGCAATGGTGTAAGCTCTATCGGAATTGTAGGGCAACAAGGGCAGAGTGTTATCGCTAGTCTAGGAAATGTCGCAACACAAGTTGTCAATACGGTTGTAAAAAATGGTATGAACCTAGTATCTGGAATAGGTGGAATCATACAAAAAATTGCAAACGGAATAGGAGGGCTTCTTGGCATCGGTGGAATTGGGCTTTCTAGTGTTCCCGGAATGACCGTTGCCAATACAGCTGGACTAACTGGATTGGGAGGGTTAGCTGCAAAAGCTGGTATTAGTGCTGGTGCAGCCGGAACAGGAACGATTGCGGCTGGTGGTTTGGCAACAGCAGGACTTGGAGGCCTTTTACCTGTTTTAGGTATCGGTTTAGGTGTAGGTCTTGGAGGTCTTGGCGCAGTCGCTAACATTAAAAAAATAACAGAAGTAGCCAAAAACAAAGATGCCACCACAGCGGACAAAGTAAAAGCATTTGCGCCTATTTTTGCCGCGACTATACCGGGATTAGGCTTGATTCCAACAATCATGAATGTTGTAGACATGTTTAAAAAGCATCACTCTGGTGCAGATTACGTCAAGAAGGGCAATCCTATGCTTGACAAAATGCTAGGTCTTGGTAGTGATGAAACTGTATCTATTCTAAAAGTAGGCGAAGCTGTTGTTCCCACATGGGCAAACAGTGCTTCTAGTTCTGCTTCTGGTAGTAGATTTACAGGTAGCCCGTTCGGAAGCGCTGTAGACTCTGCTGTTAAATCTGCAAGAGCAAGTACAAGAGCTTCACAAAATACTGGCGGCTCTACCGTAAATATCAGTATGCCTATTACTATCAACGGTGATGCAGATGCTTCTACTGTAAAGGCATTAAGAAAAGAAGCAGACAACATTGTAAAAAGAACTATTAAAGAAATCAATAACCAAACCAGAATTGGTGGGTATAAGAATATAAAAGCAGCAACAGTCTAATCTATCTTTAAATTGCCGATACTGTTAGGAACGCTTAACAAGTCGGCCTTATATGAAAGGAGTGATATTTATGCCGATGGGATATCCATTTATTTTCAACGGTGTTCAAAGTGAAGCATACAATGTCTCATTAGTGTTTATAGATAACTCTTACACCAATAGAACTTCTGGTGGAGACAAAAGTATTGTTACTACTTCCATCAGAAGAAACCCAGTAAAACAGTATCTTGATACTGAATATGAAGATGTACTACAATTCCCTATTGAAATTGTATTTGACGATGCAGTAGATATTTATGAGTTAACCAATCTAAAAAATTGGCTTACTGCTCCTGTTAAATATGAACAATTGCAGATTTGCGCAGAACATCTTGAACGTTTTTATTATAATTGCGTTATCCATCTAAATGAGGATTTAATTTATGGCGACGGATATCGTGGCGTTTCTGCCACTGTAGAATGTGATGCTCCATACGCTCATGAATTTGAAAGAATTGAGAAACATACATTGAATCCTGATGTGTCTCAAGTTGATACATTTATTTTTGAAAATTATTCTGACGATTTTGAACTTATGAAGCCTGTTCTTAAATTTCACATGGCTACTGATGGAAATTTCAGTATAAATGTAAAGCATTATAGTGAAGGTAAATATATGGTCAATAGAGACGGCACTATTTTGTTAAATAATGCAACATATAATCAGTGTACTGCATATTGCAGAATAAATAATGTACCAATTTCTTACATTGATAAAGCCATAGATTATAATGTAACTACGAACTTCTCTCATTTATCTGCTGGCGATATTGTATATCTTGACAATGAGAGTTGCGTAATGACTCTAAATGACACTGTTGATAGTGAACTATTTACTAAATTTAACAAAAAATTCTTTAAGATTCCACGAGGAATGAACACAATATCTGTATATGGTACAGCAGATTATATGTATATAGTTTATCAGAATGCTAAACGGTTAGGAGGGAGTTACTATTAATTTCGACTTCGATTTAAATAAAAGATATGAATATCCGATTATTGAATTGTGCAATCCAAATAAAGAAATTCTAGGTTTCGTTTCTGGTATTTCTGACTTAGTAATTTCCCCTAAATGGGGGTCTTGTTCTGAACTTTCTTTTACTGTATATAAAGAAGTAAAAAACAAAGAAAACCCTTGCTATGATAAATTGAAAAAGTCAAGGCTAATTCATGTTGATGGTTTTGGATATTTTACCATTACAGAAGACGAGGAAGAATTTGAAGATAAAGTTCCTCATAAATCTATTAGTGCATATTCGGCAGAATATTTATTAAATCAAAAAGGTATCAATCTAACTTTCGTTACAACTGCTGGCGATATTAATAGTACAACAAGCACAACAATTGTAACAAGTAATTACTTTTTTTACAGAGAATCGCAGCCCGATAAATCACTTTTGCATCAGCTAATTAAAGTTGCCCCACAATGGTCTATCGGGTATGTAAGCCATTCATTGAAAGATAAATCTCGTTCATTCAGCGAGACAGATAAAGGTTTATATGGATTTTTAACAAATGAAGTTTCTCAATCTTACGAAGCATTGTTTGTGTTTGATAATGAAAATTATGTTATAAATGCGTATGATACAACAGAGGTTGTAAAAAAGACAAATATTGTATTGTCTTTTGATAACTTATTAAAGAATGCAAAGGTAACTGAATTATCCGACGATATTTATACCGTTATTAATGTATCTGGCGCAGAGAATCTATCCATTGCAAAGATAAATCCTAATGGCACTAAAAAGCTATTTTGTCTTGATTATTATACTGGTGTTCTTGACAAGAGCGCAAGTAATTATTATGAGAATTACAATGAATGGATTACAGATAACGCATTAAAAAAGAAAGTTCTCGAATGGGAAAAGGCCAACAAAGAGGCTATTTATGCAACTGGTGCTGGTTCTTATGGTTATTGGACTGCTCTACAGAAAAAGTTCAATCTTCTACTCCTTACTCAACAAGCTGCATTAAATCAGATGCAGACATACTATGATACTGCACAGCAAAATATGTCTTTGTGGACTGAGTATGCAGACATTGATAAGATGATGGTCTATGTCCAAAAGAGAATCCTTTTTGGAACGATAACCGTTAAAGAAGGATGGGTTGAATATGGTCAGGCAAAGAGTAATGGATGGCCTATTGTCGGTGAGCTAGAAACATACATAGGCAATTATGTAACCGATAGCAACCTAAATGTGACAAGATATACATATTGGAAAAATTACTCTTATGGTTGTGAGACAAACCTGAATATTCTAAAAACAGGTGGTAAATTATATTCTGTAAGAGCAGAAGATTTTTCAGTAACCGGCTCTCTAAATGCAGACTATAATGTTGTTTCTGGTTCTACTATTGTTGCTACAGGTGAAGGAATTGCGCCAGAAGTAATCAATCACAGTATTACCCCTTCTGGAATACATTCCAAATACTCGATTGACGCTTTAACCAAAGAGATTGAAGCAATTCAAAAAGAAAGGGATAAAATCGTACAGCAGTATTCCTATGACACATATTTTACTGATGAAGAAAAATTAGCTCTTGACCCATTTCTTATTGAGGGCAGCTTTTCTGATGACACCTTTATTGTTACTGACAGTATGCAGACAAAGGACTATTCTGATAACTCTACTAAAATAGAAGTTATTAAAGCAAACGGTAACATGGTTATTAAGACTGTTGGTGAGCTAAAACAAGATGATATTATCATGGATGATATCTATGTTGCTGGACAGCTTGTTGATGCTGGGTATGAAAAATTAAAAGTTGTTAGTCAACCTACTTTCTCTTTTGAAGCTGAGAGCACTAACTTCTTCTTTATTGAAAAATTTAAACCATTTATTCAGCAATTACTTTCTATTGAAGAAGACAAGGGAAGTCTGTTTGGTTCCATTCTAAATATTCAGCTCGAAGATGATAACTGGGTGTATCCCTATCTGCAAGAGTTAGAAATTAATTATGACGACCCTGATAGTTTTACAATGAAGTTTGGTAATAGATTTAGACTATCAGATGATGTTTATACTTTTAACGAACTCCATAATGAAACAACTAGTGCTGTATCAAGCGTTGGCTCTTTACTTTCTTCTGTTTCTCAACCAGTAACTAATGGTACTATTGATGCTGTTACTGAATACACTAAGAAAACTTTAACGGCTGCTAATCAATCCATTAGAGCCACTACAGATAATGATTTTATTTTTGGTAGCTATGGTATCAAAGGTAGAAAAGTTTCTACAGAAGAGGGAAATATTAACGGATTTAGCCCCGAACAGCTTTGGATTACTAATAATAAGATTTGCTTTACAGATGATGGTTGGGAAACTACAAAAGCTATCTTTGGTAAATTTAAAGCATTTGATGGAAGTGAAACTTGGGGACTAGTTGCAGAGAGTATTGTTGGCAATATTATTATTGGTAATGAGCTTATTATAGCTAATAGCAACCAAACATTTACGGTTGATGAGAACGGGTTAACAATAACAAACGGAGACACAACTGTTTCTATCAACCCAAATGATGAACATGCTTTTGCTATTAACAGAAAAGCGGCAGACGGAGATGTAGAAGTTTTAACTGTAGATAATAAAGGTTCTCTTGAAATTAACGGCGGTAAAATTGTTATTGGTGACGGCTCTACCTTGGGTTATATCATTGATGGTCTGAATGGAACGATGACATCTATTAAGAAAAACAACGACGGGAAACCGCTGTTCCGTTTAAATGCTGATGGGTCTATGGAAACGTCTGGTATCACAATCGGAGGCGACCCTGTTGTTCCTTCAACAGATATAACTATTTCTGGCAATAATGGTGTTGTTAGCGACTCTGGCGAAGCCCCACCGGATGAGCCTTGGGCTTGGTTAAAGTGGATGCTAGGAGCGTTCAAGAGTCCATATAAAAAGATTTTGGACTATGTAGGGAGAACAGATAATGACGGATGGAGAAAGATTTGGGGGTACTATTCTGTTAGAGACCTAGTTACAGGTGGAAGAATGGTAAATGATTTATCTCAAATTTTTGCAACTCTTGCTTATTTAGCAAATAATTATTATGATAAGCAATATGTGAATGAAAATGTCGCCACAAAAAATTACAGTAGTTTTACTTATTATAAAACTTGGTCTGACACTGAAACATATTTACAAAACAACTATCAGTCAAAATCTGATATGACAAATTATTATACATCTACTCAGGTTAATAATAATTTTGTACAGACTGCTTTTCTTACACAAGATTATTATTCTAAATCTGATATTCAAGGTAAGTTTGCTATCTCTGATAGTGATAAACTATCATGGCAGACTGTTACAATTGGCAGCAAAAGCTATACAATTCTAACCAAAACATAAAGTATTTAAAGGGGTATAAAATATGGAAAAAGAAAACCTAATTTCTTTGGCAGAAAAAATTAAACAGGCACTAAATGCTGTGTCTGTATCTGGATATGGTAATCTAAAAACACTTTCTAACTGCATTGATGCCCTAACAGAACTAGAAAAAAATATTAATACTTATGAACAAGATGTTCAGAGAATGCTCGAAAAGCAAATCAAAGACTTCACGGCATCTGTTTTGCCCGCTGAAATGCAAGAAATGGACGGTGTTGTTCCTGTAGACCCAAGTAAACCAAAACCACAACGTATTGAAAAAGAGGTGGATAATAGTGGAGAGAATTGAATCTAAGCAATTCAGAGACTATTCACAACAAATTGATGATATTACATTTTTTCAAGGCGATACAATTACTATCCCATTTCAATTTATTGATTTTGACGGGGACGTTGTAACGTTAAGAAAAACCCCTAAGAGCCAAACCTATGTTAAATGGCTTTTATGCCCATTTGGTCAGTATCAAAATCCACTAATTGAGCTTAAATCAGACTCTGTAAATTCTCCAAGTGGAGATGTTTATATTGATGATGAAACAAATATTGTTTATGTACATATTGATGATTCCAAAACTCAAAAATTAATTCACGGTAAATATGTACAACAAATAATTCTATATTATGACTTTGAAAACGGCAATCCACAAAAAGAATTTAGACGTGCACAAGGATTTGTAATTTTCAATGAAAAAATTCGTGATTACGAATAAAGGAGGTATCTTATGGTATCAAAAGTCTTTGCGAATAAAATTAACGCAGAAATCTTTGGTGGACAAAATTATATTCCACCTACTGTTTGGTATTTTGGCCTTTCTACGAAACCAATTACAGATGGTGTAATTCCAGCTGGTGGAGAGCCTACGAACGCGGGATATGAGCGTACTAGAATTACCAATGACCAAAATAATTTTACAACTCCAACTTATAATTCAACTTATCCGCTAAGTTTTGTATCTAACAAGATTGCAATCACTATGTCTGAAATTACAGGTGGAAACCAAATTACAGTTCCATATTTTTTCCTTTCTAGCGAAGAAACAGGAACAACTTGTGAGGTCTGGGGAAATTTTGCGAACGCTCGTGTATTAACCGTCGACTCTCAGTTGATTATTAAAACCGGTGGAGCTATTTTCGCCCTAGAGAATGCTTAACGTTTTTGGAGGTGTTATAATTGTTACCTCCTATTAGAATTAAACTTCCTGACAGAAATCAGGATATGTCCCTACATCATCAGTCTCCAATAAAAATCAAAGTAAAAGAAATAAAGAAAAACGCGACTTCTGATTATCAAATCCCTATCAAGATTAGAATATGCGATAGAGACAAGGACATGGGACAGGCTTATGAAAAACGGCAAGCCAAAGTAAGAGAAAAAGACGGAAAGGTTGTTATTAAATACAAAGAAGATATTTTAGAAACAGATGAGATACTAGAGTATTTGTCTAACGACTATATTAAGCCGATTAGAATAAAATTGTCTACTCTTGACCTTGTTTACACTTGGCTATACGAGCTTATATTCAGATTTAATTTTATGACTAAAATAGAATCTCATATGGCTATTGTTGTAATGTATGGTAAATTTGTTATTAAATTACTATTTTTTGATAATATATTTAAAGCTCTGGTAAAAAATTTTGGAATTATAAAATCTTCTTTTATATTTAAACACATCATAGCGGAAGCTCTTGATATTTTCAAGGTTGATGGGTTAAAAATTCTTCTTGAATTTAATCACAAGTCTTCTGGTACTGTGAAAATTTTACAAAAAGAGATAGATTATGGAACTCTTAAATTTAAGTCACCAGACGTTACAAAGAGTGCCGTGTATAGAAGAGAAAAACGCACTATCGGAGACTTAGCAACCGGAACAATTGAAGACCAATTTTCTAATGACAAGACAATCTTTGATATTCTATACAAATATAGAGCTGAACAAGAAGACCCAGATTTTTATGATTAAATTTATTGAGAGGTGATTAAATGCCAAAAGAATCAACAAATCTAAAATTGAAACTATATAACGCCATTACCGACGCAAAAGAATTCGCGGTAGACTGGTTTAATAATATTTTTGATTATACTAATAGTAACTGGGTTAAAATTGATGACGCTTATAAAGAAATAAAAGATAACTTTAATAACTACCCGCTCAAAGATGGCACTGGTGCAACAGGAGATTGGGATATCAATGCCAAAAGTGCAACAAATGACTCTATTGGTCAACAAATAGATGCAACGTACATCAAAGATTTACATCCAACAGGGGATAAAATCGTTATCACAAAGGGCAATAATGAGACGAGTACAATTGACGGTGCTGCTCCAAAAGGATATATATTAACAGAAACCATCCCTGCGTCTACTATAGCCGGACAAACGTGGTTTCATGTAGGAAGCATTTCTAACACATCAGACGGTGATTTAATAAAAATTGAGATTAACTGTCCTACAATTGTTTCAACAAAGAATAACTCTGTCGCTTATAGTAAGAATATTACATTATTCATCCATGACTTAGCACAGACAAATGATAGCGATTTATCTACAGCCTATATTTTCTCTTATATTATGTATGACGATAAGTTAAAATCTTCCGATGTAGATGTCGAAAACAATTCAACAAAAAAAGAATTTTTCTATTTAATTCCAACATCGGGTGGAAACGGCCAGAGTAATGCAGAACTATGGATAAACACGGACTCTACATTCTTTAATTCTATTATCAATGTATCTATAGCTAAAAAAGACAATTGGGGATATGTATTAAAATACTCCGCAAACGCCCCCTCTATTGACCAAGCTATTACTCCTTATTCTAAAACAAGCGTTGTTACAGATACTAATTATGCCACGAGAACTAATGCCGGTATTGTACAGATTGGAGATAATATTACAGTTGATAATAAAGGCTTGATTAGTTTAGTAAAGGGCGATGTAATCGCCGCGCTGGGCTTTACCCCGGCAAATAACAGCCACACCCACAATTATGCCGGTTCCGCTTCTGCGGGCGGCTCGGCCAACAGTGCCGTCAAACTCGATACCGCAACGGCGGGCAGTGCTACCAAGCCGGTGTATTTTTCTGGCGGCAAACCCGTTGCGTGTACCTACGAACTGAAAAAGACCGTGCCCGCAGATGCGGTGTTTACTGACCACACTTACGCCAACATGACCGCCGCCACTGCCAGCGCGGCTGGCAAAGCGGGCCTTGTGCCTGCACCTGCAGCCGGTGCACAGGGTAAATTTTTGCGCGGGGATGGGACGTGGCAGGCCATTGCGTCCAGCGGCCTGTCTGCCTACCCGGTGGGCAGCATCTACCAGAGCACCGACCCCACCAGCCCTGCCGCCCTGTTTGGCGGCATATGGCATAAGATTGCGCAGGACCGGGTGCTGATGGGTGCCGGCAGCCACGCAGCGGGCACCACCGTGAATGCCGGACTGCCGAACATCACAGGTAGCTTAACAGAAACGAAAGTAGGTACATCCCCGTTCCGTGGTTCAAAAGCAGGTTTGTCGAAATCGGGAGCTTTAAAATTCACAGAAATTAATACTCCTTGGGGTGGTTACAATGGCATGGACGGTTCGGCGTACAATATTGAATTTGACGCTTCCAGCTCAAACCCTATCTATGGCCGCAGCAGCACCGTGCAGCCTGCCGCCTACTATGTGCACATCTGGGAAAGAGTTGGTTAATTTATATATTTCCATAATTCCCATTTGCAGCACCCATCAAAACGCGGTTTTATTGTTTTTCGATAATTGTTTTATAATTTATTTAAATTACATTATAATAAAAATTAAATATAATAGAAGGAGGAATGAATATGGCTTATGGCCCAACGTCTATCGGTGGATATATGGCTCTTTCGACTACCGGTACTACAACAACGTCTTTGGTGTTCGCCCATGTATGATTTTGCCGCAGGACTTGCCGGTGGACGACACTGGGCATGTGGTGGTGTAAACCGGAAACCGGAGAAAGGAGAAGAAAATGAAAATCATTGATGAAACTGGTAATGAAATTTTAAGCCCAGATTTTGAACTTGGGTATCTTATAGATGATATTGAAACAATTCACCATGATAAAGTTGACGAAGTGAAAGAAAAATATCACTACGAAACCATTGCTGAATATCCAAATGGAGGCAAAGATGTAAAAAAAATTATTGACGTTGAAGCGATAGAAGCAAAAGGAGCTTGGGATGAAGAAATCCCAATTCAAAAATACATCTTATATACAGCAGAAGAGCTAGAAGCAAAACTAAACGAAATTAAAAATACTAAAATTGCAAAATCCAAAACTGACCTTAAAGAATATCTTGCGTCTCATCCACTCCAATGGATTGATGGAGAATATTATTCCGTTACAGAAGAAAAGCAAGCGCTATTGACAAGCAACCTTGCCGCCTATCAGATTTCATCTACAATCGGGGAACCTATGGAACTTACATGGAATACAACAGGAGAGAGATGTAAGGCGTGGACTTACGAAAATCTTGCGGCGCTGTCTCTCGCTATTGTTAAATATGTCAAACCAATAGTGTCTAAACAACAAGATATTGAAGTAAAAATTAAAGAATGCAAATCTAAAAATGAAGTTGAAGCTATTGAGATTAAATACGAATAAGGTGGGTTTATGAAAAAATCTCTAAAAGAGCTTATTAAAATTGTAATCCTGTTCTTAATTGGCGGCTTTGCATATTGCGGCGTTGAAATACTTTATCGCGGATATACCCATTGGACAATGGGTATTCTTGGTGGTTTTTGTTTCGTTGTTATCGGTGGATTAAATAATTATCTACCTTGGGAAATGAAAATTTGGAAACAGTCTACAATCGGTGCACTTGTTGTAACAAGTTGTGAATTTATCACAGGAGTTATATTGAATCTGTTCCTTGGTCTTAATATCTGGGACTATTCGCATATTCCATTTAATATTCTTGGTCAGGTTTGCTTGCCGTTTTCTTTGCTTTGGGTATTGTTATCTTTTGTTTGTATTTTTATTGACGATTGGCTTAGATATAAATTATTTAAGGAAGAAAAACCAAAGTATTACTGGTAAGGTGGTGATTTATTGAAAAATATTGTAGATATCTCATACGCGCAAGGTAAAATTACTGATTCACAATGGAAATATTTCAAGGAAAATTTAACAGGAATTATTATTCGTTTTGGATATCGTGGTTATAGAAATGGTGCACTAAAACTGGATAATTGTCTTGCTTATAATGTATTTAAATGTCAACAATATAATATCCCGTATGGATTATATTTCTTCTCTCAGGCCATAAACAAACAAGAAGGAATTGAAGAAGCCAACACTATGATTAACAGTGAATATTATCAAGGAGCTACACTTGGCATTTGGTTTGATTCTGAATTTAGCAACGAAAAACACGATGGTAGAGCAGATACAATCTCTGTTAAATCCAGAACAGCGGCAGCGAATGGCTTCTGTGATACCATTATTGCATCTGGTAAACAAGCTGGTGTATACGCTTCTTCTAGCTGGCTCAAAACCAACTTGGATATGAGCCAGTTGCCTTATCCTGTCTGGGTCGCACATTATGCGAGTGACTATTCTTATAAAAAGAATGTTGTACTATGGCAATATTCAAGTTCTAACCCAATGAAAATTCCGGGTTTCAATAGATTAGATTGCGATAAAATTATTGACGAATCTTTCTTTGGTG
>ERZ1035025.1116-NODE-1116-length-14459-cov-4.327687_pt1 | contig 14459 bp, 16 predicted proteins | sample MGYA00520619_ERZ1035025 | MGnify/ENA primary metagenome ERZ1035025 (study PRJEB33766, sample SAMN09781742) | gut metagenome | biome: gut microbiome | host: Homo sapiens | place: Madagascar | study: EMG produced TPA metagenomics assembly of the PRJNA485056 data...
ACGGTGAGCGCCTCGATCACGAACACGTCCCCTCACCCGCAGCAGCTCCCGATCCTCGAGGTGAAGGTGCTTGACGCCGCGGGCGACACGCTCGCCTCGCGCGTCCTCGAGCCCGCGGACTACGGCTTCGTGCAGAAGCCCGCGATCCTGCCGGCGGGTGAAACCGCCGCGACCGTCATCCACTTCCGCTCGACCCTTCCCGTCGAGGCCGCCGGCGTCTCCGTCCGCGCGGTCGCCAACGAGATCGGCCGCTGAGCCATGACCGTTCTCGTCTCGGGCTCCATCGCGCGCGACGCCGTGTTCTTTCATGAGGGCGCCTTCGCGCGACAGCTCGAAGCGGGCGACGTCCGCCACGTAAACACGACCTTCCTCTGCGCCGCGAACATTTCCGCGGCGATGCGCCGCCTGGGCGGCGATCCGCTGCCCTGGGGCGTCGTAGGCGAGGATGACGCGGACTACCTGCGCCGATTCGATTCGCTCGGCATCCGCACGGAGGGAGTCGCCCGCATCGCGGGCGAGCGCACCGCCGAATGCGTCATCCTCACGGACAGCGAGGGCGCGCAGATCTCCGCCTTCCATCCGGGCGCCCTCGCGCACGGCGCCGAGGCGCCCTGGCCGCGCATCAAAGGACGCGACGCGGCGCCCGCATTGGCGATCCTCTCGCCCGCCGGACAGGAGGCGACGCTGCGGGCCGCGCGCGAATGCGTCTCGCGCGGCGTTCCCTTTCTCTTTGACGTCGGCCAGGAGCTGCCGCTCTTCACGCGCGAGGAGCTCCTCGCGCTCCTCGACGCGTCCTTCGGCATCGCCTGCTCGGACTTGGAGTGCGAGGCCTTCGCGCGGACGACGGGACTCCGGCCCGTCGACATCGCGCGCATGGGCAGGCTTGTTCTTCACACGCACGGCGCCCGGGGCGCGAGCCTCTGGGAGCCGAAGGCCTCCGAAAGCCTTCACGTCGAGGCGATTCCAGTCAGGGCTCGGAACGCCGTCGGCGCGGGCGACGCGATGCGCGGGGGATTTCTCGCCGGACTTGAGCGCGGCCTCGCGCCGCTTGAATCCGCGCGGCTCGGCGCCGTTGCCGCGGCGCGGAAGGTCGCGGGCGAAAGCGCTCAGGACTATGCGCTCACGCTTGATGCTGCGCGCGAGGATTACGCGCGCATGTGGGGCGACGCGCCCTTCTGAACGGACGCAACTTCACTATAGGCGCAAAACACGCGATGGCAGAAACCCTGCCATCGCATGGCGGCCCCAAGAAAAACGGCGCTGAGGACTCATCCCCGGCGACGCTTCCATAAGGAAGGCCCGCCCGGTCAGGCCTTCGGCGGCGCGCCTTGCTTCCGCCAGCTCCGCCTGCAGCCCAGCCTCCACTTCCTTCCGAGCCTTCCAGACCCAGGGCACGCAGTCGGCCCAGGCAAAGTTCGAGAGCAGCTCCGCCATGTTCGACCAGTCCTGAGGCTCAGGGCGAGAAAAGCGTCAAAGCAGAATGAACCCGCGCGAAAGCGGGATCACGAACATCAGCAGGACGTTCGTGATGACGATGAGCACGAGGGGCGAGAAGTCGATCCCGCGGAAGGTCGGGATCAGACGGCGGATGGGACGCAGGAACGGATCGATGAGCATCGCGAGCGTGTAGGTCATCGGGTGGCCGCGATTGACCCACGAAAGCACCGCCCAGATGATCGCGCCCCAGGAGACCATCTCGAGCGCCCAGCGCAGCAGCATTGCGAAGGGCGCGATGACGAGCCCGACGGGCGTCGCCGGGAGCGCCCCGATCGTGCGGTGCACGAGCACGGCGACGACCGCGGCGAGCAGCGCCGTGAAGAGCGACGGCCAGTCAACGCCGCGCTTTCTCGGAACGGCCTTCGAAACGGGCTCAACGACCCAGTCCGTGAGGCGGCGGCAGAACTCGCAGAGCGGGTGGCGGGGCGAGAGCGCCCAGTAGTAGAGCCACGCGCGCAGCAGAAGCACCGCGCCGAAGAAACCGAAAACAACGCCGAGCACGTACTGAAAAGCCGAAGCGAGCATGTTCCACCCGATCGCCGCGAGGCGACTGCAAATGATTGAAAAGACCGAAGGATTGTTCCGGCATTATGCCCGAACGGCCTGCGGTCACCTCGAAGGCCGCTTTGCGCGGGCGGCGAGCGCCGCCGCACGGCGCGCGAGCATGCCGCGGTCGCAGTCATCGGGGGCGAGCGCGAGGCGCACGCCCTTCGGAAGGCTTGCGCAGAGCCGCGCCCAGTCAAAGAACGGGCCCGGATCGGTCTTCCTGCCCGGCGCGATCGTCTCGTGACCGGTGACGAAGGCAACGGGAAGCGCCCTGGCGATGCGCCGCAGCGCCCCGGCGAGCGCTCGGTACTGCGCGCGCGTGAAGGGAGCCTCCCCGGTCCCCTCGAGCTCAATGCCGACGGAGAAGGCGTTCGCGCCGTCGCGTCCGCGGAAGTTCGAAAGCCCCGCGTGCCAGGCGCGGCGCAGCAGATTGACGTACTGGATCACCCGCCCCCTGCGGCGGATGAAGAGGTGCGCGGAGACGCGCAGGCCCCGGAGCTCCCGAAGGTCCCTGATGCCGGGCCGGGCCGACTTCCTTTGGCCGAGCCGGTCGAGCCGCCCGAGAAAGAGCCGGTCGACCCAGGGGCCGCCGAAGCGCCCCGCGGGCAGCGAGATGAAGTGGATGACGGCGAGCGTGACGCGGCCCGCCTCGCCCTGAGGACGCTCGTCCGCATGGGGGCTCGCCCGGAAGGATGCGCCGGGCAGAAGCCCGCGCGCGAGGCTAGCGCGCTCATGCGAAGCGCGTTCGCGCACGCGTCTCGCGCGAAGCCGAACGCCCGTCGCCATGGCGCTTCAGCGGCGCTTCGCCGCGTCGCGGCAGCGCTCGGAGCAGTACACGCCCTCGCCGCTTCGCACGGCGTCGCGCCGGGGAAAGTACACCCCGCACTCGTCGCACTTCTCCATGGGCTCGCCGATCGCCTGCTGGGCGTTTCGGCGGCCGCGCTCGCGGCGCCTCAACTCATCGAGCTCGTCGCGTTCGCGGATGGAGAGCGAGGACTTGCGGCGCGAGATCGACCAAGCGACCGCGATCACGATGAAGATGCCGAGAAAGAACAGGATGCGGCTCATCTCTTTTCTCTCCGGTCCTCAGGCGAGGAACTCGACGATGAAGCTGTAGCCGAAGTAGGCGACGACGAAGGCGATGAAGCCCAGCCAGAAGAGGCGCAGCGCCGTGCGCGCGCGCCAGCCCGCGAGCCAGCGTCCGGCCAGAAGCACGCCGAAGATGATCCAGCTCAGCCACGTGAGGATCATCTTGTGGTCGAAGAGGAACCACACGCCGTGGGACTCCATCGTCACCCAGGCGCCCGTGACGAGGACGACCGAGAGGCAGACGAAGCCGCAGGCGACGATGCGGAAAAAGATGCGCTCCATCACGACGAGGCCCGGCAGCGAGTCGACGAACCCGTTCGCCTCGCCGAGCGCCGCGCCCGGCGACTTGAGGCGCCGGTTCTGCACGCTCATCAGGATGGCATGCACGAGCGCGATCGCCATGAAGCTGTACGCGGCGAGCGCCGCGAGCAGGTGCCAGCGGAAGAGCCGAGTCCAGTCGGACGCCGGAATCGCAGGCGAGGGCAGGAGCACCGGCAACAGGCAGCCGAAGGCGGCCGCGATGAGGATGATGCCGAACTGCCCGTGCAGGCGGTGGATGCAGGACTCAACGAAGAGGATGATCACCGAGAGGAAGAACATCACCGACACGGCGTAGCCGAAGCCGAAGTGCACCGCCTCGGGCTGGAACATCTCGCTCTGCAGGGCGTAGCCGTGAAGGACGAGGCCGAGAAGCACGGGCCAGCGCAGAAGGCTCGAAGCCTTCGCGTCCGCGCCCTTTTTCATGGCGCTCACGATGGCGATGCCGCTCAGAAGGTAGAGCATCGCCGCAAAGCCGGTGGAGATGAGAAGAACTGACATACGAAAACCGCCGCTGCGTGAGGGCGCCCGCCCCGGCCTGCGTCCGCGACGGCGGCTTGCGGCGGCTTGCGGCCCCTCTTGGAATTCCAGGAATCGGATTCGCTCCGGCCTTGAGCCGGGCGATGAGATTCATTCTACGGCCGCGCCTTACCCACCGCTGAGCCGCCGCTCAATTGCGGCGCCCGCGCGCCTCGACGCCCCAAGCGCCGCATCGCTCTACGCGCTTCACCCGATCCGCCTTGATCCGCCTGATATTCCACCCGGATTCCGGGTTCCCGTCCCGAACGCCGGGCGCATAGAATGCCCGCTAACCAATCGAGGTAGAGGCGCGGATCCGCATGAGTGCCGCTTTCCCAAAGCATGGAGGCCGGGGGAGCGGGAAAGGGCGGTCCGCCGAAGGAGAGGTGACGCCGGAGCTTCCGCCGACGCCCTCGTCCTGGGACGCGGCGAGAACATCCCGCGGACTGTCGCGCGAAGGGAGTCCCCCCGCGCGGAGAGCTGCCCGGTCGCCAGGAAGGCGGCGCCGTCGCGCGCCCCGAGGCTTTTTTCAACTCCGCTCCTGGCAGACCCCAAAATGAACGATTCACCCCAAGCCGTCGCCCCCTGACAGGCCATGACCATGCTTGCCGTCGGCGTGGCGATCATCCTCATCGGCCTTGTCGGCCTCTCGACCAACGCCCGCATCGTGCTCGCCGTCGACGGCGTCGTGATGTGCGCGATGGCCGCGCTCTTCGGCGTCCCGTACGACGCGCTTCAAAAGGGCATCAGGGACACGATCGCCTCAATGCTCGTTGCGATGCTCATCCTGCTCGCCGTGGGCGTGCTCATCGGCATCTGGATGGGCGCGGGCACCATTCCCGTCATGATCTGGTGCGGCATGAAGATGATCACGCCGGCGCTCTTCCTGCCGGTCGCCTGAGTCCTCTGCACGCTCATGAGCACCTTCGCGGGCACCTCTTGGGGCACGCTCGCGACCGTGGGCGTCGCCTGCATGGGCGTCGCCGAGGGCCTCGGCGTGCCGCTTGAGGCCGCCGCGGGCGCGGTCTGCGTGGGCGCCTTCTTCGGCGACAAAATCTCTCCCTTGAGCGACTCGACCGTCATCACCGCAACCGTGACGGAGTCGCCTCTCATGGAGGGCATCCGCCACGCGCTCCTCTCGACGGGCCCGGCGTATCTCATGAGCCTCGTCTTCTTCATGCTCTACGGCATGCACGTCTCGGCGGACGCGACGACGGGCGCGACCTATGACGAGATCCTGCGCACGCTCGAAGCCTCCTTCTCGCTCAACCCGCTCGCGCTCCTGCCCGTCCCGGTGGTCGTCGGCCTCATCCTTTGGAAGAAGCCCTCGCTGCCGACCTTCGTCGCGGGCATCGCGGCCGCGGCCGTCCTTGCGATGATCCTCGAGGGCGCGTCCCTGCAAAAGGTCCTCGCCTGGATGTACGGAGGATTCTCGATTCACACCGACTCGGCCTTCGTCGACAAGATGCTCAACCGCGGCGGCTTCACGAGCATGCTCGGCACGATCGGCCTGCTGATGTCCGCCGCAATCTTCGGCGCGCCTCTGCGCACGGCGGGCGTCGCGGACGTGCTCCTCGGCTTCGCCCGCAGGGCTGCGCGGAGCAGCCGCTCGATGAGCCTCGCCGTCATGGCGCTTCACGCGCTCCTCTTCATGATCACGGGCGCCTGAGTACCGGCTCGCGAAGAAGAACCTCATGCGCATGATGCTCGACACCGGAACGGGCCTCGCGCCTCTCGTGCCGTGGTCGACGACGGGCTCCTACACCGCCTCGACCCTGGGCGTCGCAAACATGGCGTTCCTGCCCTTCGCGCCGATGCTCTGGCTCTCGATCGTCCTCTCGGCGCTCATCTCGCTCACGGGCGTCGGCCTCGCGCGCATCAGCGACGAGGAGGCCCGCGCGACCGGCGTGAACAACGGGAGCGGCGCGGCCCACGGCAAGGCCGCCTGACGCAGCCCCCTCCCAGCTTTCAAAAAAGGATTCCGAACATGCAGACCGTTCTTCAACGCTGGTTCGACCTCATCTCCATCAACTCCGTGAGCGGACGCGAGTTCGCCGCCGCAGACTACGTCGAGAAGGTCCTGCGCGGCATGGGGCTCGTGCCCCGACGGAGCCACTTCCCCGAGGATGCGGAGCATCTGCGGCCGTCCGTCTGGACGACGCTCGAGAGCGGCCGCCCGGGCCGCACGATGCTTCTCATCGGGCACCTCGACACGGTGGACGTCAACCGCGCCGGATGGCGCACCGATCCCTTCACGCCGACGCCCTCGCCCGACGGCGAGCGCGTCTACGGGCGCGGCGCCATGGACATGAAGGGCGGCCTCGCGGCGATCCTCTCGACGCTCGAGCACTTCGCCGCGCACCGCGAGGAGTTCTCCGGACGGATCCTCGCGGCCTTCGTAGCCGATCGCAGGGCACCTACCAGCTCGCCGCCGAGGGCGTCCTCAAGGCCGACTGCGCGATCATGGCCGAGTGCCGGTACGACAACGTCGCCGTGGGCTTTCGCGGGCGCTACAGCTTCGAAGTGACCGTTCGGGGCGTCGCGGGCCACGCGAGCCGTTACCCGGAGGTGGGCGAGAACGCGCTCATCAGCGCGGGGAGGCTCGCCGCGGCGATCGAAGCCCTGCCGACCCTCACGCATCCGAAGCTGCGCGCGGGCACCTGGTGCGTGCGCCGGCTCGAAGGCGGCAGCGCCGGCGCGCTCGTCGTTCCGGACAGCTGCTACATGTTCGTCGACCGCTACGTCGTCCCGGGCGAGACGGCCGAAGGCTGCGTCAGGCAGATCCTGGGCGCGGCCGAGTCGCTCGGCCTCGCCGGCAAGGTCGAAGCGCGGCTCAAGCCCCGCAAGAGCCCCTACATGCAGTCCTTCGCGATTCCCGAGGATCATCCGCTCGTCACCGCGCTGCGGCGCCGCTTCGCCGAAGTCGACGGCGGGGAGCTCAGGATCGAGTACGACCCGTCGGTGTGCGACTCGAACATCCTCGGCGTCACGCTCGGCATTCCCGTCGTCACCTTCGGTCCCTCGGGCGGCAACATGCACGGCGACAACGAGTACGGCGTTCCGCGCCAGGTTCTGAACGCCCTTGAGATCTACATCCGCACCGTGCGCGACATGCTCGGCTGATCACCGCCCGGAACGCGTCCCCGCCCGCCGGATCCCGCGGATCCGCGGGCAATTCCGGCGGGAAACGGCGTCCCGGAAGAGGTCTCGGAGAGCGGCGGGCCTGCGTTAGAATGCAGGCCCGCCGTTCATTTCGGGACTGCGCGGCCGCCCGGGGCCGCCGCCAGGATCCCGGAGACGGGCGCCCGATTCCCTCAGAACACCCCCACTTCGCCCATGCTCGATTCACTCAGCCAGCGTCTCTCCAAGATCGTCAAGACAATGCGCGGCCAGGCGCGCCTCACCGAGGCCAACACCAAGGACATGCTCCGCGAGGTGCGCCTCGCCCTCCTTGAGGCCGACGTGGCGCTGCCCGTCGTCAAGGAGATCCTTGCGCGCATCAAGGAGAAGGCCATGGGCGAGGAGGTCGTCGGCAACCTCAACCCCGGCCAGGCCCTCGTGGGCGTCGTGCAGCGCGAGCTCACCGCCATCATCGGCGGGGACCTCCCGCCCGAGGAGCGCGAGCTCAACTTCCGCGTCCAGCCCCCGGCCGTCATCCTGCTCGCCGGCCTGCAGGGCGCGGGCAAGACGACCACCGCGGGCAAGCTCTCGCGCTGGCTCGTCCATGACCAGAGGAAGAAGGTCCTCACGGTCTCCTGCGACGTGTACCGCCCGGCCGCCATCGAGCAGCTCAAGGCCGTCACCGCCCAGGCGGGCGCTGACTGGTTCCCGAGCGAGGCGGGCGAGAAGCCCCTCGACATCGCCGCGCGCGCCGTCTCCGAGGCACGGCGGCGCTTCTACGACGTCCTCATCGTCGACACGGCCGGCCGCCTTGCGATCGACGAGGCGATGATGCGGGAGGTCGCCGAGCTCAACGCCTTCCTCAAGCCTGCCGAGACGCTCTTCGTCATCGACGCGATGCTCGGCCAGGACGCGGTCAACACGGCGCGCGTCTTCAACGAACGCCTGCCGCTCACGGGCATCATCATCACCAAGGCCGACGGCGACAGCCGCGGCGGCGCCGCGCTCTCGGCGCGCTACGTCACCGGCAAGCCCATCAAGTTCATGGGCACGGCCGAGAAGCTCACCGGGTTCGAGCCCTTCGACCCCGAGGCCATGGCCTCGCGCATCCTCGGCATGGGCGACATCGTCGGCCTCGTCAAGGACGTGACGAAGTCGATCGACATCGCCGAGGCGCAGAAGCTCGCCAAGAAGCTCTCGACGGGCGACCGGTTCGACCTCTCGGACTTCCGCGCCCAGATCGCCCAGATGGGCAACCTCGGGAGCTTCTCCTCGATCATGGAGAAGATGCCCGCCCAGATCCAGGAGGCCGCGAGCAAGGTCAAGGACGAGGACGTGCAGAAGAGCCTGCGGCGCACGCTCGGCATCATCGACTCGATGACGCCGCTCGAGCGCCGCAAGCCCGAGCTCATCAAGGCGAGCCGCAAGAAGCGCATCGCCGCGGGCGCGGGCGTGCCCGTGCAGGAGGTCAACCGCCTGCTCAAGCAGTTCGAGCAGACCCAGGACATGATGAAGCGCATGAAGAAGGGAGGCTTTTCGCGGATGCTCCGGATGTTCGGAGGCCTCGGCGGCGGCGGCCTTCCCGGGGGCCTGCCCGGCGGGTTCCCGGGCTTCGGCGGATTCCCCGGCGGCCCGAAGTGACCGCACGGCCCCCGCGCCATGGTTCGCATCCTTGGCCTTGACCCGGGCCTCAATCACACGGGCTGGGGCGTCCTTGAGGTGGAGCGCGGCGAGAGCCGCCGCATCGCCTCAGGCGTCATCAATCCGCCCAAGGGCGAGACGAGCGTCCGACTCGGCGTGATCGCGCGCGGCCTCGCTCGCGTGATCGCGGAGCACGCGCCCACGCAGGCCGCCTGCGAGCGCGTCTTCGTCAACGTCAATCCGCAGAGCACGCTGCTGCTCGGGCAGGCGCGCGGGGCGGCCCTGTGCGCGGCGGATCTCGCGGGCCTCGCGGTCGAGGAGTTCACGCCGAGCGAGATCAAGCAGGCCGTCACCGGCACGGGACGCGCCGACAAGCTCATGGTCCAGGAGATGGTGATGCGCCTCCTCGCGCTTGAGACGCACCCCCAGGCCGACGAGGCTGACGCCCTCGCCTGCGCGCTCTGCGCGGCGAGCACGCTGCGCCTGCGCGCGCTCGAGCGTTCGGGCGGCACCGTGCGCCCCTACGCCACCGCGCGCCACGGCGCATCCTCGCGCGGCGCGCGCTCCGCCTGGACGCGCCTCGCGGAAAATCGGGAGAAGGAGAGGAAATGATCGGACGACTTCGCGGAACTCTCATCGAGAAGAATCCCCCGCAGGTGATGGTCGACGTCTCGGGCGTCGGCTACGAGCTCGACGTGCCGATGAGCACGTTCTGCAATCTGCCCGCCGAGGGGAGCGCCGTGACGCTCTTCACGCACCTCGTCGTGCGCGAGGACGCCGAGCTCCTCTACGGCTTCGCGACGAAGGCCGAGCAGTCGGCCTTCCGCACGCTCATCCGCATCTCGGGCGTGGGCCCGAGGATCGCGCTCGCCGTGCTCTCGGGGATGACGACCGAACAGCTCGCAGACGCGATCGAAAAGGGCGAGACGGGCCTGCTCACCCGCGTCCCGGGCATCGGCAAGAAGACCGCCGAGCGCCTCATCCTCGAGCTCAAGGGCAAGCTCGCCGGAACGGGCGCCGCTCCGGCCGCCCCCGCGGGCGCGCCGGGCAGCTCCCGGGCGGACGTCGCCGCCGCGCTCATCGCGCTCGGCTACTCCGACCGCGAGGCCCAGGCCGCCGCGAAGCGCGTCCCCGAGGACGCGAGCGTCTCGGACGGCATCCGGCTAGCGCTCAAGTCGCTCTCGCGCTGACCCGCCCTCCGGCAAAAGGCCGCGGCGCCCTCGCGCTCCCCGTGAGGCGCCGCTTCAGAACACCGCGCCGCCCGTGCGGCGCATCCCACACGCAGGCATTCCATGTCCGACACCGAAACCCGCATCGTCGAGGGCGCATGCGCAAGCCCCAACGAGGAGAACATCGACCGCGCGCTGCGCCCGGCGCGGCTCGCGGAGTACGTCGGCCAGCGCGCCGTGCGCGAGCAGCTCCAGATCTTCATCGAGGCGGCCCGCCGGCGCGGCGAGCCCCTCGACCATCTGCTGCTCTTCGGCCCCCCGGGCCTCGGCAAAACCACGCTTGCGCACATCGTCGCCGCGGAGATGGGCGTCAACCTGCGCCAGACCTCAGGCCCCGTGCTCGAGCGCCCGGGTGACCTCGCCGCGCTCCTGACGAATCTCGAGAAGAACGACGTGCTCTTCATCGACGAGATCCACCGCCTCTCGCCCGTCGTCGAGGAGATCCTCTACCCCGCGCTCGAGGACTATCAGATCGACATCATGATCGGCGAGGGCCCGGCCGCTCGCTCGATCAAGATCGATCTGCCTCCCTTCACGCTGATCGGCGCGACGACCCGCGCGGGTTCGCTCACGAACCCCCTGCGGGCGCGCTTCGGCATCGTCAACCAGCTTCAGTTCTACACGACCGACGAGCTCGTCACGATCGTCACGCGCTCGGCGCGCCTGCTCAACGTCGCGATCGACGCCGAGGGCGCGCGCGAGATCGCCGGCAGAAGCCGCGGCACGCCCCGCGTGGCCAACCGCCTTCTGCGGCGCGTGCGCGACTACGCCGAGGTCCGCCACGACGGCGCCGTCACGCAGGAGGTCGCCTCGGCGGCGCTCGCGATGCTCGACGTCGATCCCGTGGGGCTCGACTTCATCGACCGGCGGTTCCTGCTCACGATCCTCGAGAAGTTCTCAGGCGGCCCCGTCGGCATTGACAACCTTGCGGCGGCGATCGGCGAGGACCGGGAGACGCTCGAGGACGTCGTCGAGCCCTACCTCATCCAGCAGGGGTTCCTGCAGCGCACGCCGCGCGGGCGCGTCGCTGCGCCCCTCGCCTGGCGGCACTTCCGCCTGACGCCGCCCCGCTCCGTGGGCGCGCCGGGACTCTTTGACGAAGGCGCCTGACCGCGGGATCGCTTAGGAGCGAGCCTCGGCGTCTCCGGAAGGCTCCTGCGAAAGGCCGCCCTTCGGGCGGCCGCGTTTTTTTGGGGAAAATCCCTCAGAGCGAGGACCCCGCTCTCAGCGCGCTTCCGGAACGTCAAGCCGCGGCACGCTCGCGAGGAGCCGCCGCGTGCATTCGTGCGCGGGTGCGGCGAGAACCGCCCCGGCCGCCCCCTCCTCGACGATGCGCCCGCGGCTCATCACCGCGACGCGGTGCGCGAGGTATTCGACGACGCCGAAGTTGTGCGTGATGAGCAGGTACGTGAGCCCGCGCGCGCGCTGCAGCCCCGCGAGAAGATTGAGGATCTGCGCCTGGATCGAGACGTCAAGGGCCGAGGTCGGCTCGTCAAGGACGATAACCTCGGGCTCGGGCGCGAGCGCCCGGGCGATGGCGATCCTCTGACGCTGGCCGCCCGAGAACTCGTGCGGGAGCCGCTCCGCGGCGTCCTCGGGCAGCCCCGTCTCGGCGAGAAGCTCCCGGATGCGCCGGCCGCGCGCCTCTCGCCCGAGCTCGGGACGGAGCGCCGTGAGGGGCTCGGCGAGAATCTCCCCGACCGTCATTCTCGGGTCGAGCGAGGAGAAGGGATCCTGGAAGACCACCTGCACGCGACGCCGGAACTCGCTCGATCGAGCCGCGTTGACGGACGTCCGCAGACCCTCGAGCACGATGCTCCCGGCCGCTTCAAGCCCGTCGCCCAGGAGCCCGAGAAGCGCCAGTGCCGCGGTGGTCTTGCCGCTTCCGGACTCGCCCACGAGCGCGAGCGTGCGGCCGCGCTCGAGCGTGAGGGAGAGGTCGGGAAGAATGACGCTCTCCCGGCTCCGTCCCGCCGCGGCAAGCGCCGTCCGGACGAGCCCGCGGGGACGCGTTCTCACCGTGAGGCCTGAGAGCGCAAGGAGCGGCGCCGAAGCGCCTTCCTCGTTTTTTCCGCCTTCCCGCGGCGCCTCCGCCTTGAGTCTTTCGCAGGCCGGCCGCGAGGCAGCGCGGGCGGCGCCCGGCATGACGCGGCAGCGCACGACGCCCCGGCCGTCGGGGCGGACCCGGCGCGCGGGCGCCTCGCGCCGGCACGCTTCGGCTGCGAGCGGACAGCGCGGCGCGAAAGCGCACCCCCTGAGCGCGCCGATCACGGCGGGCACCGACCCCTCGATCGCCGCGAGCGGATGCGCGTCGGCCCGTCCGCGCGGCAGCGCGTTGAGCAGCGCCCGGGCGTAGGGGTGCGCGGGCGCCGCGAGAAAGTCCGATGCGGGCGCGGTCTCGACGATCTCGCCCGCGTACATGAGGGCGATCCGGTCGGCGACGCCGGGAAGAAGCGCGAGGTCGTGCGTGATGAGCAGGAGCGCGAGGCCCCGCTCGCGCCTCAGGTCATTGAGAAGCGCGAGAACCTGCGCCTGCACGGAGACGTCAAGGGCCGTCGTGGGCTCGTCGGCGATGACGATCTCGGGCTCGGCCGCTAGCGCCATCGCGATCATCGCGCGCTGCTTGAGGCCTCCGGAGAGCTCGTGCGGCCAGGCGCCGAAACGCCTCTCGGGCTCGGGCACGCCCGCCCGGCCGAGCCAGGCGACGGCCCGGCACCGCGCCTCCCCGCGGGAGACGCGATGGTGCGCGAGGATCATCTCGACGATCTGCTCGCCCACGGTGAGCACGGGGTCGAAGCTCGTCGCGGGCTCCTGGAAGATGAGCGAGATCGCGCCGCCCCGAAGGGCGCGCATCTCGTTCTCCTCGAGGGAGAGCAGCTCCCGGCCGTGGAGGCGCACCTCGCCCGCGGGGACGACCGCGGCCTCGGGCAGAAGCCGCATGAGCGCCGAGGCGACCATGCTCTTGCCGCACCCCGACTCGCCCACTAGCGCGAGCGTCTCGCCGCGGCGAAGCTCGAAGGAGACCCCGCGCACGGGATGGAGAACGCCCGCCTCGACGGGAATGTCCACCGCGAGGCCGCTCACCGAGAGCACGGTCTCGGGGACGTCGGAACCGGTCGCCGTCATGCTCATTCCTCCTTGTCCGTTCCCGCAGCCTGATCCGCGGCCGCGGCGCGGACCCGCTTCGCGCGCGGGTCGAAGGCGTCCCTCACCGCGCCGGCGAAAACGTTCGCCGAGAGCACGAGCGCCAGAAGAAATGTGAAGCTCGCCGCGAGGCTCCACCAGATCATGGGCGAGCGCGCGAGCTCGCTTCTCGCTGCGTTGATCATCGTTCCGAAGGAGTGCATCACCGGGTCGACCCCGACGCCGACGTACGAGAGCACCGCCTCGTAGAGCACGATGCCCGAGAAGTCGAGCACCGTCACGATGAGGACGACGTGCATCACGTTGGGCAGAACGTGCCGGCGCATGATCGCGAAGGGCGAGACTCCCATGCCGCGCGCGGCCGTGACGAAGTCGAGCGTGGCGAGCTTCATCGTCTCGGCGCGCAGGAGCCTCGCGAGCGTCGCCCAGCCCGTCATGCCAATGATGACCGCAAGGATCATGAGCCGCAGGTCCGCCCGCTCGAGGCTCGTCTGATAGAGCCCGGGATTCTTGTCGAGGAAGACCTGGATCATCAGCATGGAGGCGGCGATGAGGAGCACCCCCGGAATCGAGGAGATCGTCGTGTAGACGTACTGGATCACGTCGTCGACCCAGCCGCGGAAGTACCCCGCGGCGATGCCGAGCGCGATCGCGAAGGGGAGCGTGGCGAGCGTGGCGAGCGAGCCGATGACGACGGCTGTGCGGATGCTCTTCATCGCCTCGTAGAGGACGTCCCCGCCCACTGCGTCGGTGCCGAGCACGTGCCAGTTCGGCCAGACGAGGGCGAGCCAGACGCCGAGAAGCCAGAAGACCGTGAGGACAATCGCCGCGGGCCGCCAAGGCCAGGAGCCGTCGCGGTTTGCCAACGCCCGCATGCCGCCCGCGAAGCCCGTCCCGCGCGCGCGCCCGAGAAGCGCTCCGGCGAGAATCCAGCCGAGCACGGCCGGCACGCCCCCGGCGATGCACGCGAGAAGCGTGAGCCGTGCGATCTCAACGGCGCGCGTGCGCCAGGGAGGAAGTCTGCCGGCGCTGCGCAGGGGCTGGAAGTCGCGCACGGGGCCTGCGTCCGTCATCACCGTCGTGCGGTCGAACTCGCGCGTCGCGAAGGGCCGCGAATAGCTCCGCTCCGGACCGGCCGCGCCGAGCCCCTTGAGAATCGCCGCGTCAAGGAGCGACTTCACCTCGGGCGACCAGGCGGCCGGGGCGTCCGCAGGGGCGTCAGGCGCGGCGGGCAGCGCCGCGCGCCAGTGCACGGAATCCGCGAGCGCCGTGGCGAGAAAGACCGCAAGCACGGTCGCGGCCGCGGTCGCGGCGGGACGCGCGAAGACGGCGCGCCAGCGGCGCGCGAGCTCGGGC
>ERZ1035025.1118-NODE-1118-length-14446-cov-5.221666_pt1 | contig 14446 bp, 13 predicted proteins | sample MGYA00520619_ERZ1035025 | MGnify/ENA primary metagenome ERZ1035025 (study PRJEB33766, sample SAMN09781742) | gut metagenome | biome: gut microbiome | host: Homo sapiens | place: Madagascar | study: EMG produced TPA metagenomics assembly of the PRJNA485056 data...
GAGCCATTCTGAGCGAAAGTTGACATTGTCGTTGATTCCCTTGTCGGCTTGCTCGATGCGCGCTTCTATCGCATCGAGGCGCGATAAGATCTCAACGTTTTGATCTTGAACTATTCTGACGGCTTTTTTGGAAGAGGGCATCTTGTCTATTAAAGGGGTTGCCATGGAGGGACTCCTGAGTTGTCGTTCTGGCTATTATCGCGATAGCTTATGTTTGGCTCTATATATAGTCCAGGCTAGTGGACTCTTTGCCTGAAAGAATGCTTTTTTATATTCAGGTCGGATATTATCCGATTCCGTGATTATTTTGGCATCTATTTGGGCCGTCATTCGATTTATTGCTTTTTTGATCTCGCCGTCGTTTGTATTGAATCGGTCGCTTAGCTCTTTCAAGTAAGCGCAACCACGATTGTAATGGCCATCGAGTATGTTTGATGATACAGGTGAGTGGGCTTTTATGATCGCATCCATATTGAGCCAGCGATTGTAGATGATGGCGGGGTCTTTTACCAAGGAGGAAGACCCGGGGATGGTCTCGCGGTAAAAGTACAGGCATTCATCTACATATACGATGCTATTGGCTTCGAGGAGCGTTTCCATCATCCAGGGGTTGTCCGCCCAGCCTGCGCCTGGGATTTCAGGCATTCGAATTTCGCTTTTGTCGAGGAAACTCTTTTTATAGATGGCGGTCCAAATGCTCGGGTGATGGTAAAGGAATTCTGCGTCGTCCTCGAGTTTGAACGGTCTGCCTACGGTTTTGATCCGATGGAAGTAGTTTGCTGGCTTGATTTCCTGTTGCGGTGAATCGGCGTTAAGCACGCGCCAATATGCCCCTTTAACAATGTCGGGGAAATCGTTGGATTCTGCTGCTTCGTACAACGTTTTATACATATCAGGTTCGATGTAGTCGTCTGGCTCGACGATTCCAATATAGGTGCCTTTTGCCATGGCGAGTCCAGTATTTACCGCTGCGCCGTATCCGGAATTTTTCTTGTGAATGACTTTGAAGCGGGCATCCTTGTCGGCAAATGTATCCATGATAGCGGGGGAACTATCGGTTGAGCCATCGTCAATACAGATGGCTTCGAAGCTCGTAAATGTCTGGGCCGCGATGGATTCGAGACATTGCTGCAGATACTTCTCGGTGTTGTATATGGGGATGATTATTGAGATTGATGGGGTCATTCTTTCACCGTCTGAGTCAAGCATGAGTTTTTGTTAGGTCTGCCATCTCTTCATGTTGAGGGCTAAGCGGCCCGAGAAGCACATTGAATCCGTATTGCTCATCGACCTGAACGGGGATGATTTGAGCTCCATTATCGTAGTGCTCTTGGTGGTGTTCGATGTTCTCCTCGGCCATGATTTCAATCGTTTGGACGAATCTCGAATTAATTATATTGTGGTAGGCAATTGCGAATTCAGATTGAAAAGAGCTATGAGAGTATTTTTCGGGCGTGAGTGGTAGGCGAAATTCAATGGTGTCACCTTGCTCGCATACTCTATTCTCTCTGTTCTTTCCCGTTGCAATTCCGAAAGCTGAATCTGGGTGAAGGTTGATTTTAACCGCAGGTCCATCTCCGATGTTGCGGAGAATGGCAACCGCATTTTTATTCGGCTTATCGTCATGACATTTGAGTAGGTAGATGCCATTTTGGTTTGCATCGATGTCAATGCTTTCAAATCTTATATTATCGATTACAAAATAAGGTCGTTTGATATTTCTTTCTGACAGGATGTTCATGCTCTTTTGCAGTCGATTGCTCTCTTTTTGCATTTCTGATTGGATTTTTAGGGTTTGCCGACTGTTGTACAACGTTGCTATGCCAATGGCTAATGTCCCTGTTCCCGTCAGTGTAATGCCTGCATAGGCAAGCAAATCGCTGGCGTCGTACTGCGCTTTAAATAAATCGAAGGGTGCTTCAGTTTGGAATAGCAGGTTTATGGCAAGGGGTACGATAAGGAAAAACGCAAAAGCAATAATGGCTAAGAGCATTAACCTTAAAGGTCCTTTTCCGCATCGGCTATCTTGCTGTAGTTTTTTGTCCATTGCATTCTGTCTGGTTTGATTCGTCGCGCATTCTGTCTTTTGCAGAATAATACTATTTATTTGGTTGATAGCCTTCAGATGCTGGCTATGAGGTTATTTGCAGGGTTCAAAAAGCGGAGGGTTGTGTTTTGCTCTCTGTAGTGGAACGCAAAAATTTGGAGACGTGGACGATTTTCTGAGTTGGACTAGTCGAAGTCAAAATAAACTTTTCAGATAGCATCCTGCTTAAGCGCGTATAGGGCGTTATAGCGAATGAGGGTGCGGCCTTCGGCTGATGCGATAGGGATCGATTGCCTGAATTGTTCTGCTCTGCTTTCTTATGGCCGCTGAAGGTACGGTTCTCGCGTACTTGCATCTTGCGCGCCTCCATGAGCGGCGAGTCATGCTGCGATTCCTGCTTACTGTGGCGGGACGGCCGCCTCGGGGCTTCTGAGGTGCGGATGTTTCTCCTGGCTGCTTTTCCTTGCGTAGGCATCTTTTTATGCACGTTATAATTTCTGAAGCAATCATCAGGGGGAGAGGCGCATGCTCACTATTCATTTTGGCGATATGGACGGGGTTGTTTACAATACCTCGGTCTATTTCAACAATACCTATTCTGGCGAGTGGTTTAGCGACCCTTTTGCCCAGAAGATGATTGCCTCTGCCGATAAGGGGACTGTGCTGGGCCCTAACGCTATCGAAGCAAAGACAATGGGTGTTGTTCCTCCCGAAAAGCTCTCTAGCGGTCTGAAAATGCTTCTGTTGATGTATTTTCTCCCCGAACGCGCCTACAATGCTTCGAACCGCGGCGACAATTGCGCTCGTTGGATTCTTGCTATTGCGAAAAAGCAGGACATCAAAATCAGCTTGTCCCACCTTGTGGATTTCGGTGGCAGGCGTTTTACTGCGACAATTGCCAATACGGGTGAGGTTACCCAATCTATGGACGAACTGGTGCTCGTTGGCGCCAAATGCTTTAGAGAGGCCTCGCTGCGAGGGGCGAGCATCAGGTTGTTGCGCGCAACAACAAGATCCAGATCAAATTCGATATTCGGCGCAATCTAACCATTCTTCAGGGTAATAGTGTGACAAGTTGAACCCGCTACTTGAGCCAGTTGTTGGGTTTGGGCAGCTAGGGTCCCAGTAGCGGCAAAGCTGTGAATCACGATGCAACCCGAGGAACTACTGGGCGTCTAATCGCCCTTGCTTTCTTCCTTGTGTTGTTTATACTTCACTTATAAATGAAGTGAAAGGATGCTGATGGATGGTGGTTATAAATTAATACGCCATACGATTGATGACGAGCATTCCTTTTGGGAGCTGTCGACGATTGGAGACGCTCTATCCGCCTTTGAAAAGCTGGTCTTAAGTAAGAAGGACCGTGCCGTTGCCGTTAATCTGGCCAATCAGATAAAGAGGATTCTCGATTATGGCATTGAGGTGTCCTGCAAAACATGCAAACTTAGAAAGATCAATCGGGTTCCGGGGCTGTATGAAGTCAAAGGTTATTCTGGTGTGAAACGCGAGATGGTATATATCCTGTGCAGAAAGCCTCCTGAAATTGTTTTGCTGTTTCAGTTTAGTGGGCATCAGGGAAGTGGAAATGCTCACAAAGAGATAGATAAAGCTAAGCCGCTTGTTCTTGCGGCGTCAGACTTATTGGAGAAAGAGCTAGGCAACGCGAATAAGGGAAAGTAAGAAAATGAACCTCTCAAATTTTCTCAAAGAAAACGAAACGCCTAATACGAGGGCGTATGAGCATGCTTTGGACCTTGCATACTTATTTGTAAATGAGATGGATCGACAGGGACTTAGCAAAAAGGAGCTTGCCGAGAAGATGGGCGTTAGTCAATCAAGGCTTTCCAACCTCCTGAACACACAACCCAATATGACACTAGAAACTATCGCCCAGTTCGAACTTGCTTTGGACGTGAATGTGTCCTTTGAGCTTGAGAGCGCTAATGCTTGTAGTTCCGAGATTACAACAGTGATTAGCGATTTCGGCTTTGGTGACTTTGCTTCTTCAGTGCCGACGGTGGAATTTAGCGGGGAAACCTCAACGGCGTTTTCTGGGGTAAAAAACATTAACCTGTCTGGCAAATTGGAGGTTGCAGCCGCATGAGCATGAGAATATCCCCTATTCAATATGGGGAATCAAGAGTGATTCGCTTCCTGTTCGATACGGAGCGAGCGACCGAGCGCAATCTTAGCAATGGGGAACTTGTTGCGGGAGAGAGTCAGCTAACTGCTCGTGTGAATAACTCATTCGGTAAACAGGATGGCTTGGTGGTATGCGATTGCTCCATTGATTTAACGTGGACGATAACGGCATCTGAGGAAGATACTGAACCTGATGTTCGCATTGAATGTAAAATGGGCGGCCTTGTTGTTTGCCCTGAAACCGCAGCAGAGGAAAACGCAATCCGTGATGCGTTGGCGATGAATGGCGTTACATTCGTTTGGGGCAAGATTCGAGATATGATAGAGGCTTCGTCTCGCTATTCGTCAACGGGGCTTCTAGTCCTTCCTGCCATTGATCCTGGAAGCGTTCTCGAAGGCATGGAAAAGGACAACTAAACGGATTCAGGTTAGACGGGAAAGCGAATCGCTTTCCCGTTTTAGTTCACTCCCAGCACTTTCCCTACAACGGCTTTCGCTCCGTACTTCTCAAGGAACCAGCCTGCTCGTAGGCGTATTGCTTGGGTATTGCTTACGGGGTTTCCGCTCAGGGCAACTTCCAGCAGCTTGCGGTCGTGCTTCTTCAGCTGCAATGCACTGGTGCTTCCGTTGCCCCAAAACTCGCGGAAGATACGGGCGTATTCGGGCAGCAGTTCATTGCGTACGCCTTCTGGCAAACAGAACAGTCCATATAGCACGAACTCGATGGACCAGCTTACAATCTCGGTGCTGTATTCATCCAGCCCAAAGCGCTTTTTCCAGGCGCCGAAAATGCGTTGGGTCATGGGCAAGTGCTTGCGGCTTTTGGCCTCCAAGTCGTCATTGGTTTTCGACGTAAGCGACCCTTCGCGCTCGATGCGATACTCATACAGCTTGTCGCTTATCAGTGCCGTTTTCCTTGAATTGGGGTAGATGTCGAAGAAGAATACCTGATCTTCACCAAAGGGCAGCGCCTCTTCGAAGCGAATGCCGCATTCGTCCAAGAACGCTTTGCGGCAAGCGGTGCGAATGTAGGGGGTGCTCTGCTCTTCGAACATCAAGGCAGGCTGGAAGCCGTCATACACCACATCTCTCGGGCTAAGCTTCAGCGTAATCCAGGGGGTTGCGGCTTCTGCGGGGTTGCAATAACCGCCAAAGGTAACCACGTCGGCATCGGTTTCGGCGAATACTTCGGCAATGCGCTGGCAGGCATTGGGCGTGAAGCGGTCGTCCGCATCAAGGAAGCCAATGTGGGTTCCGCATGCCGCATTGATTCCCGCATTACGCGCAGAGGAAAGGCCGCCGTTTGGCTTATCCACTATAACGATGCGTGCATCTTCCTTCTGGCGCTTTGCCAGGATTTCGCGTGAGCCGTCGGGGCTGCCGTCGTTTACGCAAACCATTTCGATATCGCTGAAGGTCTGCGCCTGTAGCGAATCAAGGCAGGCGTCCAGATAGCCCTCCACGTTATATACGGGCACAATTATGGAAAGAACGGGGTGTTTGGGGGCGCCTTCGGCGCGGATGACAGTTGGTTTTTCGACCGCCATCGCTACTTCGCCACCTTGTTTTTCAGCAGCTTTGCAATTAGCGGCATGCCGCCAATGCGGTAGTAGTGCTTGAAGGTATTCAGCTTGCCGGGCGCTGCGTATTCGGTGCGGCATTTTGCAAATGTTTCGGGATCTTTGATTAGCGCGCGAAGGTCGGCTTCGGCCCAAGGCTCAAACAGCGCCAGGTCAACGCGGCCGGCGTCCAGATCTGCCTTCAGCTCCTGTGCGGCGTGCTTCAAAAATTCGGCGCGCAGCTCAGCGGAAAGACGATCGTAGTTCCACAGGTAGCTGTTGAATTTCATGCGTTCCAGCACGCCTTGTAGATGCTGCTTTTTTGCCGGGCGCGCATCAAGCCAGCGCTGCATTTCGGCGTACTCGTCGCACACGCAATACACCTTGCCGGGGGAATTTACCGATGAAGCTTCGTTGTCCTGACGGTATTTCAAAATTTGCGTGGCGCTGAATGAAGCTCGTTCGGCGGCGGCCCATATCTTAAAGGCAAAGCCAGCATCCTGGTACGATGCCCCCGGCGTTTCCAGGAAGCGAATATCGTTTTCCTGCAGGAAGGCGCGGTTGTACATGCCCGACCAAATAGAGGGCTTTGCATAGAAAGGTTCAAAATCTTTTTGGGGGTTAACCAGCTTTCCGCAGAGCCCTTCGCTTATAACATGGCAGGGTTCCAGCTTTTCGTTCTTGCTCCAGTAGAACCAGAAGTCGGCCTTTACCGCTTGCGCGCTGTGCGTGCTTGCCAGGTTATGCAGCACTTCCAATGCATCGGGTGTGAAGGCGTCGTCGGATTCCAAGATGGCTACGTATTCGCCCGTTGCAGCATCAAGCCCTTGGTTCATGGACGCTCCATAACCAGAATTAGCCTTGTCGATCACGCGAAAGCGGCTGTCGGCATCAAGATATTCCTGCACGATGGCGCGGGAGCTGTCGGTACTGCCGTCGTTAATGCAGATTGCCTCGAAATCGGTGAAGCTTTGGGCCAGCACGGAATCCAGGCATTCGCGCAGGTATTTCTCCACGTTGTAAATGGGTATAAGCAAGCTAATTGCGGGCACGGCGGATCCTTTCGCTATTGCTGCGCAGCGTGCGTTTTGTTTAACATTTCTATGATAAAGGTTATGGCTCGGGTTGCCTGTTCCGCCGGTGCGTCTCTGGCAAAAAGAGATAAAAATGGGCTGGGGCTAATGGGCTCCATGTGCCGGTGGCTTGTTTGACGAATGATGTTTCACCTGTTGCGTGTAGATGCTTTGTTGGTAACGGGATTTGAAACTCGTGGTGAAGAGCCTTGAAGGGGAGTAGACTTTCCGTGGCGGGAAAAGGGACAGGTACCAGGTTCCCGCTAAAAGCATCGGGAGGTTATCTTGGGGTTAGAAAGTGAATCAACGGCAGAGAAAACGGGGTTTTCCAAGGTGAAGCTCTGGTTTACTCGCAACGCAAAATTGCTGGTGGTGTGCTTTGCGGTGGGCATGATCTGCCATGCGCAGATGTACCTGAACGGCCTTTCGAACCCCGATGCGGTTGTTTCTTTGAGCAACCCCAATGGATACGGAAGCTTTATTCCGCATGCTTGGGATATTAGCTTGGGGCGTTGGGGCTTGCTGTTTGCTGCCTGCGCTAAGTTTGGGCTGTGCTCGCCTATTCTTACCTCCGCAATCACCATTGCCCTGTTTGCGCTGGGCGTTGTTGCGCTGATAGACAAGCTTGGCATCAGGAACGCTTGCCTGCAGTATGCTTCCTCGATTCTGTTCGTCGCCTCGCCCTTCGTTTCTTGCTGCATCACGTACTACTACTGCTCGAATTCATACGCGCTTTCGTTTTTATGCGCGGTGCTGGCCGCATGCCTGATCGGGCGCGTTGGGGCTGTTGGCAAGCCAGTTGCCCTTGTTGGGGCAGTTGCGTTGCTGGCGTTTTCGCTCGGTTGCTATCAAGCGAGCCTGGGCGTGTTTTGCGTTGCGGTGCTGTTGGTGATGGTTCGCTCGCTTATGGGCGGCGGCTCTGAATCGCTTGCGTCGCTGGCATGCGATGCTCGTGGTGAAGCTCAGAACCCCTACCGTGAAGAAGGCCGTAGCGCCGATTCGCTCAGCGCCAAGCAGCTTGCGGTGTTCTTCGGTGTTGCCATTGCGGTGTGCGCGGCTGGTGCCGTACTGTACTACGCGCTTACCGAGATTTCGCTGTTTGTGCTGGGCATTGGCCTTTCCGCTTATGGCGGAGCTTCCTCGGTTGGCGCTGGCAGCATTCTTGGTTCTTTGACGTCGTCTGTCCCCAGTGCATACGTTGCTTTTTCCGACGCATTGTTCAGCCACGGCATTTTCGGGAACCACTTTGCATGGGTGTATGTGGCGGCTGCCTGCATGATTGTTGCGGCGGTTGCGTTTGTCCGTCTTGCTGCGGTCAACGGCGTGAAGCGTTTGGGGGCGAGCGCTATGGCGCTGCTTTGCGTTGTGCTTATTCCCTTTGCTGCCAACGTTATCCTGGTTATCGTTCCCAGCTACGGATATCCCACCCCGCTTATGCTGGGCGGTTTCATGGCTTCTTTTCTGCTTCTGCCCCTGTTGGTGCAGCTTCTGTTCGATTTTCTCCAGCAGCGCAACGCATGCCCGCGCATGCCCGCGAAGGCTATGTCCGTCGGCTGCTGTTGCCTTATTGCCGTAGGGGCGTGGTCGTACGCGCTGCAGTCGAATGCGGATGCCGAGGTTATGCAGGCATGCCAGAACCAAACTGCTTCTTTGGCCACCCGAATTGCCGGCGTGCTTGATGCGAACCCCGATGTGCAGGCGGGTGCGAAGGTATTGATCGCCGGCAAGCCCGAAGCGGGCAACTTTCCGAACACCAGCGATTCCTACGTTCACGCAAGCAGCTATGCGAAGTGGGGCATGGTTTGGGACAACCACTACCAGAACAATATGCGTTCTTGGGATGTGATAATGAAGCGGTTTGCGGGGCAGAGCTTCAACTACTGCTCGTTCGACGAATGCGCCAAGGTTATTCGCTCCAGTGAATTCGCGAACATGTCGCTGTATCCAGCCAATGATTCGGTGGCAACCATCGACGGCGTTGTAGTTGTTAAGATATCTGACATAAGCAAGTATTTGGAATAGCGGCGCGCGCTGACGCCGAAGCGTTTAGAGTTCATGAGGGGCGCTGGGCATATGGGAAAACGACATCACGGCAAGGGCGAAGCGAGCGGTATGTCCGCCTCGCGGGGGCGTAATGGCGCCGTGAGCGTCGATGCCGCGGACGCTGCCGCTGCGCATGGGTGCGGCGATGCAGCTGCCTATGCCGATGCTACCCGTAGCGGTGCAGGCGCTGCAGAAGCTACGGGCTCGGTGAGCACCGCAGACGTCCCAACCCAACCTTCTACCGTCCCGTTCTTTTCGGTTGTTCTACCTGCATATGGCTCCGAGCCTTACCTCGCCGCCGCCTTGGGCGATTTGCAAGACCAGCTGTTCACCGATTGGGAAGCCATTGTGGTGAACGATTGCTCGCCCGACGGCAGCTTGGCCATCGCGCAGCAGTTCGCCGCAGCCGATGCGCGCATTCGCGTTGTTTCGCACGAGGTGAACCGAGGGCTTTCGGCGGCGCGCAATACTGGCCTTGCCGCAGCCCGGGGGCGCTATGTGTGGTTCCCCGACCCCGACGATCGCTACGATTTCATCTTTCTGCAGAGCGTGTATAACTCGCTTCAGCAGCGCGAAGCGCCAGTGGTTATGGTGGGTCATGTGGAAGAATTCTACGATGCTGGTGGCAAGGTAGAACGCGTGCAGGAATTCGCTTTCAGCCAGGAATCGGCGCATTTGGGAAAAACCAAGCTGCGCAAGCACGTGTTGGAGTTCGAAAAGGGTACGCATTACGGCTACGCCTGGAACAAGGTGTACGAGCGCAGCTATCTGCAGCAGGGCGGCTTTACCTTTACCGAAGATTTGCCGCTTATCGAAGATATTGAATTCAACATCCGCGTGTTCCAAGATTTGCCTGGCCTGAACGTGATTGGCGCACCGCTATATCGCTACGCCAAGCGCGAGGCGGGCAACCTAACCAGCAAGTTTGTACCGCGTTACTACGAGGTGCATCGCGCGCGCATTGAAATGTTGCGTAACCAGCTGGATTCATGGGGTTTGCTTGATGCCGACGCCAAGGCCACGCTCGGTGCACTGTATGCGCGCTACATTCTTTCGGCGTTGGAGCGCAACAAGCAGAAGGAAAGCGGCATGAACGGCTCTGCGCAGAAGGAATGGCTGCAAGGCGTATTCGCCGATGAGCTGTTTGGCGAGCTGGTGCCCTGTGCGCAAGCCGACAGCCAGGCGTTGCGCCTGTGCTTGAAGCCCTTGCAGCAGCGTAATGCGTCGAAGTGTCTGGCGCTAGGCGGTGCTATTCATGCTGCCAAGAACGGCGCTCTGCACAACGTATTTGTGAAACTGAAATCCGGCAGGTGAGAAAATAGGGGGCAGGTCTCGCTTTTTCACTTGTGGCATAGTGCCTGGTGCTGAACCTCGCGTATGCGCTTCATCGCAAACGCGGCTCGGTTCGCAAAGTTGGAATCTGGGCTCTGCCCCTATTTTTCTAGGATGTTGCATTTCGGCAACACGCTGGGTTTGTTTTGCTGCTAGGCGTACAATCGGACGCGGTAATCAAGCGAAAAGGGGGCTTGCGGTGGATCTTTCCATTGTCGTGCCATGCTACAACGAAGAAGGATCGCTGCCGCTGCTGTTCAGCGCGGTGGATGATGCTTTTGCCACCTCGGGAGTGTCGTACGAGCTGGTTTTGGTGAACGACGGCAGCTCCGACGGTACGTCGCACCTGCTGCATGAGCTGCCCACTCCTGCATCGGCTGAACGTATCGTCGTGGTCGATTTTTCCCGCAACTTCGGCAAGGAAAGCGCCCTGCTCGCAGGCCTTCAACATGCCGAAGGGGATGCGGTTGGCCTGATGGACGCAGACTTGCAACAGCCTCCTGCAACGTTGCTTGAAATGTACCGCATGCTGCAGGCCAACCCTAGCGCCGATTGCGTAGCCGCATTCCAAGAGCATCGAAACGAAGGTGCGGTGCTGAGCTTCTTCAAGCACGCGTTCTACAAAACGTTCGATGCAACTTCTCGGCTTAATGTCATGCCCGATGCCTCCGATTTTCGCGTGTTCCACCGCAGGGTGGCCGATGCGCTTCTTTCTATGCCGGAAAGCTTCCGCTTTTCGAAAGGCATGTTTGCCTGGGTAGGTTTCGAGACGTTGCCGTTTCCCTACACGCCGGCAAATCGCGTTGAGGGCGAAACGAAGTGGTCGTTCCGCAAGCTGATGCGCTACGGCATCGGCGGAGTGCTTTCGTTTACCACGTTTCCGCTGAAAATTGCCGCGGTGGCGGGTCTCGTTGCCGCGCTTGTCGGGTTGGTTCTGCTGGTCGAAGTCGTTGTCGAGCAATTTATCAACCCCGCCATGCCATCGGGCTATCCTACGCTTCTGTGCGTGCTCCTTTTGATGGGCGGGCTCATTTTGGTAACGCTGGGCGTGATCGGCGAATACATCGCACGCATCTACATCGAAACCAAGCGCCGCCCTGCCTATATCGCGAAATCGGTAGAAGTCCGAACTAGCACCAACCAGGCAGGAAAGTAAGGGTAGGTGCTCGATTCCCACTTTGCGAGCTGAGCCGCGTTTGCAATGAAGCGTGCGTACGAGGTTCGGCGTCAGCCGCTATGCCATAGGCGAAGAGGACCGCTCTCCTTGCTTCCCGTGCCCGAGAAGCAAGGAGAGCGGTTCAATACGGCACCTCGTCCGAGTGCAGGTCTGTGTAAAACCATATTTCACATTTCAGAAAGGACGTATCTGTTATGACAAAACCTACGTATATCTTAATCCGTGAATCCAGCAACGAATCCGGCTACACAGCACATTCGTTCCCTACCGAAACGTCAGCACACAAAGCCATGGACTGCATGGTGGAATCTGATGCTGCTGCCATTGAAACGACATACCACTTATCACCCCGTGTGGAACAGGTATCGAGCTATAAAACACAGCTCATCTTCGATGCAATCATCGCTGAGTCTGACATGACCGTAAAAATTACGTACAGCGTTTATGCAATCGAAAAGTAAATCTACTTATCGAAAATATAAAAAATGGGGAACAATCATTCATCTCGATTGTTCCCCATGCTATCTATTCGTACCACGGCTCGCTCGCAGTGGCATATTTTTTATGCTGATTTTCTCTAATTCGTTTGGCCCTCTTGATAGGGGTACTTTTCCAGCAGTTCCTGTACGGTGATGAAGCTGTAGCCTTGTTCCTTCAACTTAGGGAGCGCCTGGCGAAGGCCTTCGATGGTCTGGCTGCGGTCGCCGCCGCCATCGTGCATCAGGATGATGTTGCCGGGGCCGGCGCTCTGGATGCGCTGGGCAATAACGTCGGCGCCGGGCTTCTTCCAGTCGGTGGTATCAACGTTCCAGCCGATTTCCGCCGTAACAATGCCCTCAAGGTCGGTGGCAACCGAAGTGTCGAAGTTACCGCCCGGGCAACGGAAAATAGTGCTTGCTTCCTGGCCGGTGGCGTTCTTGATTGCTTCCAGACCCTTCTGCACTTCCTGCTTGCGTTCGTCGGTCGACATCTTGATAAGGCTTACGCCCTGGCCGCTGCCCTCTGCGTGGTCCCACGTGTGAGTGCCAATTTCGCAGCCCATGCTTGCAGCGCGCTGCAGTTCCTTTTCATGCCCGCTGATGCATTGGCCAACGGTGAAGAAAGTGGCCTTGGCGTCGTTCTGCTCAAGGATGTCCAGGATCTCGTCGGTTTGCTTGTCCCATGGGCCGTCATCGAACGTGAGTGCAATAACCTTGTCGCCGTTGCTGTTCACGTTGTAGTACTGAACGATGTTGTCGATAGGTTCTTTGGTGGTAACCGTGGCGGTGATGCCCGATTCCTTGCCCGTGCGCGTTACCTGCTCGCCGTCCTGCGCATTGTTGCTGTACAGGTGAACTGCGCCAACGCCCTTCAGCTCCGTTTTGTGCGGAAGGGTTTGGGGTTCGCTGTCGGTGTAGGGCTCGGTGATGTCGGTGCCGTTGGAAATCTCGATCTCGTCGCCGCCATTCAAGTGCATGCCCATATCGTCGGTGTCGTTTCCGTTAACCTTCGCGGTGCAGCGGGTGCCTTCGCCTTGGCGGATGGTGCTACCGTCAACGGCTACGTAATTGCCAGGTGTTACCGAAACCACGTTGTTGTCCAGAAGGCCGCCAACGCTGCGCTCGGCGCCCGAAATGGTTACCTGGTCGCCGTTAAGCGTGACCTCAACCGGCTTCGACCCCATCCAGTTGTTGAAGGCGAATATGCCAACGATGGCGAGCACTACAACAACGGCAACAGCGATGATGCTGCCGCGTGTGAAGAAGTCGGCCTTCTGCTTGGGTGCATAGTTGTTGTTGCCCAGGTAGCGAGCTGCCTGGTATGTGGATGCGTTGGTGGGCGAAGCCTTTTGGGCGCCTTCTTTGGTGCGCTGGTATTTAGCGCGCGAATAGGCAGACGGATCGTTGCCGCGCATGTTCTGCACTACGGGTATCTGCTGCGAAGGCTGGGCTTGCTGCGGCTGCGCTGCCTGAGCGCGCATGCTCTGGCTGGGCTGCGAAGCGGCGGCACCGCGGCGAACGGGGCGCTGCTGACGCTGGGCCGCGCTGGGACGCTGGCCTTCAACGCGAGGCATGCGCTGGCTTGCCTGGGCGCTGGGCCGCTGACTGCGCTGGCCGTTGGCGGCTCGGCGGGAAGGGCGTGCCTGATCGTTGCCGTTTTGCTGCATGCGAGGCATGCGCTGGCTGCTCTGCATGTTGGGACGCTGGCCTTCAACGCGGGGCATGCGTTGACTTGCGCTTGCGGAAGGGCGCTGTCCCTCGACGCGCGGTAAACGTTGGCTTGCGCCTGCAGAGGAATGCTGATTCCAGGCTGAGACGTTGGGCGTGTTGCCATTGGCCATGTGCCCCTGGTTCGTTTGGGCTGGCTGATTCCTCGTAACGCGCGAATGGGCAATATGATCGTTGCCGGCACCTGCATACGGGGGGAATGCGGCGGATGTACCACGTTCCTGACCTGCGGGTTTGTTCTGCACGCGTTCGTGCATGAAGGAAGCCGTAGGGTCGTGCTGGCTATATAATTCGCGCTCGCGCTCAAGCTCGTCACGTGCGCTGGGCACGGAGGTGCGAGGTGCGGTGGAGCGGCGGTTTGGTTGGCGACGCGCCGGTCGGCGCGGTGGTTCGTTTGAATTGGTCATATGTATTCTGAAACTCCCTAAAATCCAATCTCCTTATTGTACTCGGCTTGGTTGCGGGTGAGGGCTTTATACACAATTGTTAGATGCCGGTTATGCAAGTTCTTCATTGATGCGTTTCCGGGCGCCTGGCGATGGCAAGATTGTGCCCTGATGCGTTCCCGGGCACTCGCCGATGGCAAAATGCCCGCGAAATGCGTTCCCTCGGCGTCCGACGGTGACAAGGTTCTCGCGCGATGCGTTCCCGGGCGCTTTGCCGTGGCAAGATTTCGCCGCGATGCGTTCCCGGGCGGCAATCCGTGGCAATTTTTTCACTCCATGTATCCCAAAAGGGGCCTCGGACGGGAAAATCGCCCCTTCCTGGCAAGATTCGCACGCCATGCATCCGAAATGAGCTGGCTTTGGCAAGATATGCGCGCCATGTATCCGAAAAGCCCCGCAAACCGCCGTCAGAGGATACAC
>ERZ1035025.1123-NODE-1123-length-14413-cov-3.975414_pt1 | contig 14413 bp, 9 predicted proteins | sample MGYA00520619_ERZ1035025 | MGnify/ENA primary metagenome ERZ1035025 (study PRJEB33766, sample SAMN09781742) | gut metagenome | biome: gut microbiome | host: Homo sapiens | place: Madagascar | study: EMG produced TPA metagenomics assembly of the PRJNA485056 data...
TCCACAAATAAAGAAACATTCCTGGATTAAACAGAATCCGCGAAGCGCCACGCAACGACGCCGCACCGGCACCATTCAGACCATTCCTGACAGTCTTCCATATTTCCTCCATTTTTCCGCTGTGTTGCCTGACTAAACTAGTATCATTCCCCGAAGTATTCAGGATGAGAACGTATAACGATGAAAGGCAGTCATAAATCCCGCTGGGCAATCGCCGCTGGCATCATTGTGGTGGCCCTTGCCGCCGCCTGGTACTGGCACAGCCAATCCGCGAACTCCGCCGCACCCGCCGGTGCCACCAGCCAGGCTCAGCGCCCCACGGGCGGAGGGCGTCATGGAATGCGCGGCGGCGCCCTGGCGCCGGTTCAGGCGGCGACGGCGGTGAATAAAGCCGTTCCTCGCTATCTCACCGGTCTCGGGACCATTACCGCCGCCAACACTGCCACGGTGCGCAGCCGCGTCGACGGCCAGCTCATCGCGATCCACTTCCAGGAAGGTCAGCAGGTTAAGGCTGGTGACCTGCTGGCGGAAATCGACCCGAGCCAGTTTAAGGTCGCCCTCGCCCAGGCGCAGGGACAGCTCGCGAAAGACAACGCGACCCTCGCCAACGCCCGGCGCGATTTAGCCCGCTACCAGCAACTGGTGAAAACGAATCTGGTGTCCCGTCAGGAGCTGGATACCCAGCAGTCGCTGGTCAGTGAAACGCAGGGCACTATCAAAGCGGACGAAGCCGCCGTGGCCAGCGCCCAGTTGCAGCTGGACTGGAGCCGCATCACCGCGCCGATTGACGGACGCGTCGGCCTGAAGCAGGTCGATATCGGCAACCAAATCTCCAGCGGCGACACCACGGGCATCGTGGTGATCACCCAGACCCACCCGATTGATTTAGTCTTTACCCTGCCGGAAAGCGATATCGCGACCGTCATGCAGGCGCAAAAAGCCGGTAAAGGCCTGGTAGTGGAAGCCTGGGACCGCACCAATAAGCAGAAACTGAGTGAAGGGTCCCTGCTCAGTCTGGATAACCAGATCGACACCACCACCGGCACCATCAAGCTGAAGGCGCGCTTTAATAACCAGGACGATGCCCTCTTCCCGAACCAGTTCGTCAATGCACGCATGCTGGTCGCCACCGAAGAGAACGCGGTGGTGATCCCCACCGCTGCACTGCAGATGGGTAATGAAGGTAACTTTGTCTGGGTGCTTAACAGCGACAATAAAGTCAGCAAGCATCTCGTAAAAACCGGAATTCAGGACAGCCAGACGGTGGTCATCAGCGCCGGGCTTTCCGCAGGCGACCGCGTGGTCACCGACGGCATTGACCGTCTGACCGAAGGAGCCAAAGTGGAAGTAGTTGAACCTGCGAAACAGGGAGCGACCTCCTGATGCAGGTGCTGCCGCCGGGCTCTACAGGTGGGCCGTCACGCCTGTTTATCCTCCGTCCTGTCGCCACCACGCTGTTGATGGTGGCGATCCTGCTCGCCGGGATTATCGGCTATCGCTTCCTGCCCGTCTCGGCGCTGCCGGAGGTGGATTACCCAACGATTCAGGTTGTCACACTCTATCCCGGGGCCAGCCCGGACGTGGTGACGTCCGCCATTACCGCCCCGCTGGAGCGCCAGTTCGGCCAGATGTCGGGGCTAAAACAGATGTCCTCCCAGAGTTCTGGCGGGGCATCCGTCGTGACGCTGCAGTTCCAGCTGACGCTGTCGCTGGACGTCGCCGAGCAGGAGGTGCAGGCCGCCATCAACGCCGCTACCAACCTGCTGCCGTCAGACCTGCCTAACCCGCCGGTCTACAGCAAGGTGAACCCGGCGGATCCGCCGATCATGACGCTTGCCGTCACCTCCTCCGCCATGCCGATGACCCAGGTCGAAGACATGGTCGAAACGCGCGTGGCGCAGAAAATTTCTCAGGTGTCCGGCGTTGGCCTCGTCACCCTCGCGGGCGGCCAGCGCCCGGCGGTGCGCGTCAAGCTGAACGCGCAGGCCATTGCCGCGCTGGGGCTCACCAGCGAAACCATCCGCAGCGCCATCAGCAATGCCAACGTCAACTCGGCGAAGGGCTCGCTGGACGGCCCAACCCGCGCCGTGACGCTCTCCGCCAACGACCAGATGCAGTCCGCCGACGAATATCGTCAGCTGATCATCGCCTACCAGAACGGCGCGCCAGTGCGTCTGGGCGACGTGGCGACCGTAGAACAAGGCGCGGAGAACAGCTGGCTGGGGGCATGGGCCAACAAGCAGCAGGCGATCGTGATGAACGTGCAACGCCAGCCGGGTGCCAACATCATCGAAACCGCCGACAGCATCCGCACCATGCTGCCGCAGCTGATCGAAAGCCTGCCGAAGTCAGTCAGCGTGAAGGTGCTATCCGACCGTACCACCAACATTCGCGCGTCGGTCACCGACACCCAGTTCGAGCTGATGCTGGCGATTGCGCTGGTGGTGATGATCATTTATCTGTTCCTGCGCAACGTTCCGGCGACCATTATTCCCGCCGTCGCCGTACCGCTCTCGCTGGTCGGCACGTTTGCGGTGATGGTGTTCCTCGATTTTTCGATCAACAACCTGACGCTGATGGCGCTCACCATCGCCACCGGGTTCGTGGTGGATGACGCTATCGTCGTCATCGAGAACATCTCGCGCTATATCGAAAAAGGCGAAAAACCGCTGGCCGCCGCGCTGAAAGGCGCAGGTGAAATCGGCTTTACCATTATCTCGCTGACCTTCTCGCTGATTGCGGTGCTGATCCCGCTGCTGTTTATGGGCGATATCGTCGGGCGTCTTTTCCGCGAGTTTGCCGTGACGCTGGCGGTCGCCATTCTGATCTCCGCCGTGGTGTCGCTGACCCTGACGCCGATGATGTGCGCCCGCATGCTAAGCCACGAGTCCCTGCGCAAACAAAACCGCTTCTCGCGCGCCTCCGAGCGCATGTTCGAGCGCATTATTGCCGCCTACGGTCGCGTGCTGGCGAAAGTCCTCAACCACCCGTGGGCCACGCTCGGCGTGGCGCTCGGCACGCTGGCGCTCAGCGTGATGCTGTGGATTTTCATTCCGAAAGGCTTCTTCCCCATCCAGGACAACGGCATTATTCAGGGCACGCTTCAGGCCCCGCAGTCAGTCTCCTTCGCCAATATGGCGCAGCGCCAGCAGCAGGTGTCTGAGATTGTTATGAAAGATCCGGCGGTCGAGAGCCTGACCTCCTACGTGGGCGTCGACGGCACCAACCCGTCGCTCAACAGCGCGCGTCTGCAGATCAACCTTAAGCCGCTGGATGAGCGCGACGATCGCGTCAACGCCGTCATTGAGCGGCTGCAAAACGCCGTGGCCCGCGTGCCGGGCGTTGAGCTTTACCTGCAGCCGATTCAGGATTTGACCATCGATACCCAGGTCAGCCGCACGCAGTACCAGTTCACGCTGCAGGCCACCTCGCTGGACGCGCTCAGCACCTGGGTGCCGCAGCTGGTGGATAAACTCAAAACCCTGCCGCAGCTCTCGGACGTCAGCAGCGACTGGCAGGACAAGGGCCTGGCGGCGTATGTGAACGTCAACCGCGACGCCGCCAGCCGTCTGGGTATTACCATGGCGGACGTGGATAACGCCCTGTACAACGCCTTCGGTCAGCGCCTGATCTCCACCATCTACACCCAGGCGAACCAGTACCGCGTGGTGCTGGAGCACAATACGGAGAACACGCCCGGCCTGGCGGGGCTGGACTCGGTGCGCCTGACCAGCAAAGATGGCGGCATTGTGCCGCTGAGCGCTATCGCCACGGTGGAAGAACGCTATACCCCGCTGTCGATTAACCATCTGGATCAGTTCCCGTCCACCACCATCTCCTTTAACGTGCCGGACAATTACTCTCTGGGTGAAGCGGTGGAGGCCATTCAGGCGGCGGAAAAAGACCTCAGCTTCCCGGCTGATATTCAGACCCAGTTCCAGGGCAGCACCCTGGCGTTTCAGGCCGCGCTGGGCAACACCATCTGGTTGATCGTGGCGGCGGTCGTGGCGATGTACATCGTGCTCGGCGTGCTGTACGAAAGCTTTATACACCCGATCACCATCCTTTCTACCCTGCCGACGGCGGGCGTGGGGGCGCTGCTGGCATTAATGCTGGCGGGCAGCGAGCTGGACGTGATTGCCATCATCGGCATCATCCTGCTTATCGGGATCGTGAAGAAAAACGCCATCATGATGATCGACTTTGCCCTGGCCGCCGAGCGCGAGCAGGGCATGTCGCCGCGCGATGCGATTTTCCAGGCCTGCCTGCTGCGTTTTCGTCCCATCCTGATGACCACGCTGGCCGCCCTGCTGGGCGCGCTGCCGCTGATGCTGAGCACCGGCGTCGGCGCGGAGCTGCGCCGACCGCTGGGTATCGGCATGGTCGGCGGTCTGCTGGTGAGCCAGGTGCTGACGCTGTTCACCACACCGGTGATCTACCTGCTGTTTGACCGCCTGGCGCTGTGGACCAAAAGCCGCTTCCCGAAACGTGAAGAGGAGGCATAAGTGAAGTTTTTCGCCCTCTTCATTTATCGCCCGGTGGCGACGATTTTAATCTCGCTCGCCATTACCCTCTGCGGCGTGCTGGGCTTCCGGCTGCTGCCGGTGGCCCCGCTGCCGCAGGTCGATTTCCCGGTGATCATGGTCAGCGCCTCGCTGCCGGGCGCCTCGCCGGAAACCATGGCCTCGTCCGTTGCCACGCCGCTGGAGCGTTCGCTCGGGCGGATTGCGGGGGTCAACGAGATGACCTCCAGCAGCTCGCTGGGCAGCACGCGCATTATTCTGGAGTTCAGCTTCGACCGGGATATCAACGGCGCGGCGCGCGACGTGCAGGCGGCCATTAACGCCGCACAGAGCCTGCTGCCGAGCGGGATGCCGAGCCGTCCGACCTACCGCAAGGCCAACCCGTCCGACGCGCCGATCATGATCCTGACGCTGACCTCGGACACATACTCGCAGGGGCAGCTGTACGACTTTGCGTCTACCCAACTGGCGCAGACAATCTCTCAAATTAACGGCGTCGGCGACGTGAGCGTCGGCGGGAGTTCCCTGCCCGCCGTGCGCGTGGGGTTAAACCCGCAGGCGCTGTTTAACCAGGGCGTGTCGCTGGACGACGTGCGCTCCGCCATCAGTAACGCCAACGTGCGTAAACCGCAGGGGGCGATTGAGGACAACAGCCACCGCTGGCAGATCCACACCAACGACGAGCTGAAAACCGCGGCGGAATATCAACCGCTCATCATTCACTATAACAACGGTGCGGCGGTGCGCTTAAGCGACGTGGCCAGCGTCACCGACTCGGTGCAGGACGTGCGCAACGCCGGGATGACCAACGCCAAACCGGCGATTTTGCTGATGATCCGCAAGCTGCCGGAGGCCAACATTATTGAGACGGTGAACAGCATTCGCGCCCGTCTTCCGGACCTGCAGGAGACCATCCCGGCAGCAATCGATCTGCAAATTGCCCAGGATCGCTCCCCCACCATTCGCGCCTCGCTGGAAGAGGTGGAGCAAACGCTGGTGATCTCCGTCGCGCTGGTGATCCTTGTGGTCTTCCTGTTCCTGCGCTCTGGCCGCGCGACGCTGATCCCGGCGGTGGCCGTGCCGGTCTCGCTGATCGGTACCTTTGCCGCCATGTATCTGTGCGGGTTTAGCCTCAACAACCTGTCGCTGATGGCCCTGACGATTGCGACGGGCTTCGTAGTGGATGACGCCATCGTGGTGCTGGAGAACATCTCCCGCCATCTGGAAGCGGGCGTGAAGCCGCTGCAGGCTGCCCTGCAGGGCACGCGCGAGGTGGGGTTTACGGTGCTCTCCATGAGCCTGTCGCTGGTGGCGGTGTTCCTGCCGCTACTGCTGATGGGCGGGCTGCCGGGCCGGTTGCTGCGCGAGTTTGCCGTCACCCTCTCCGTCGCGATCGGCATTTCGCTCGCGATCTCCCTAACGCTGACGCCAATGATGTGCGGCTGGATGCTCAAGCGCAGCAAACCGCACTCGCAGCCGCGCCGCAAAGGCTTTGGCCGTTTCCTGATGGCAATGCAGGAAGGCTACGGAAAATCGCTGAAGTGGGTGCTGAACCATACCCGACTGGTCGGCCTGGTGCTGGTCGGCACCATCGTGCTCAACGTGTGGATGTATATCACCATCCCGAAAACTTTCTTCCCGGAGCAGGACACCGGCGTGCTGATGGGCGGCATTCAGGCGGACCAGAGCATTTCGTTCCAGGCCATGCGCGGCAAGCTGCAGGACTTTATGAAGATCATTCGTGAAGACAAAGCCGTGGATAACGTCACCGGTTTTACCGGCGGGTCACGCGTCAACAGCGGGATGATGTTTATTACCCTCAAACCGCGCGGCGAGCGCAACGAAACCGCCCAGCAGGTGATTGACCGCCTGCGGGTGAAGCTCGCCAAAGAGCCGGGGGCAAACCTGTTTTTGATGGCCGTTCAGGATATCCGCGTCGGCGGGCGACAGGCGAACGCCAGCTATCAGTACACGTTGCTCTCGGACGATTTGGCCGCCCTGCGCGAGTGGGAGCCGAAGATCCGCAAGGCGCTGGCCGCCCTTCCCCAACTGGCGGACGTAAACTCCGATCAGCAGGACAACGGCGCCGAGATGGCCCTGACCTACGACCGTGAAACCATGTCGCGGCTGGGTATCAACGTTGAAGCCGCCAACAGCCTGCTGAACAACGCCTTCGGTCAGCGCGAGATCTCCACCATCTACCAGCCGATGAACCAGTATAAGGTGGTGATGGAAGTTGACCCGCGCTACACCCAGGACATCAGCGCCCTGGATAAAATGTTTGTGATTAACAACGACGGCAAGGCGATTCCGCTCTCGTACTTTGCCAGCTGGCAGCCTGCCAACGCGCCGCTGTCGGTGAACCATCAGGGGCTGTCGGCGGCATCGACCATCTCCTTTAACCTCCCCGCCGGTTCTTCACTGTCTGAGGCCAGCGATGCAATCAACCGCGCGATGACCCAGCTTGGCGTGCCGTCCACCGTGCGCGGCAGCTTCGCCGGGACCGCGCAGGTATTCCAGGAGACAATGAACTCGCAGGTGATTTTGATTCTGGCCGCCATCGCCACGGTCTATATTGTGCTGGGCGTGCTGTATGAGAGCTACGTGCACCCGCTGACCATCCTCTCGACGCTGCCGTCGGCGGGCGTGGGGGCGCTGCTGGCGCTGGAGCTGTTCGGCGCGCCGTTCAGCCTTATCGCGCTTATCGGGATCATGCTATTAATCGGCATCGTGAAGAAAAACGCCATCATGATGGTGGACTTCGCGCTGGACGCCCAGCGCAACGGCAACCTCTCGCCGGAAGAGGCCATCTTCCAGGCCTGCCTGCTGCGCTTCCGTCCGATCATGATGACCACCCTGGCGGCGCTGTTTGGCGCGCTGCCGCTGGTGATCTCGGGCGGCGACGGCTCAGAGCTGCGCCAGCCGCTGGGGATCACCATTGTCGGCGGCCTGGTGATGAGCCAGCTGCTGACGCTGTACACCACGCCGGTGGTCTATCTGTTCTTCGACCGCCTGCGGCTGCGCTTTTCGCGTAAAAACAGAGAAACGGTAAACGGGTAAATGACTGAGCTTCCCAGCAACGTTCGCTGGCAATTATGGATAGTCGCCTTCGGCTTCTTTATGCAGTCGCTGGATATGACCATCGTCAACACCGCCCTCCCCTCCATGGCGAAAAGCCTGGAGGAGAGCCCGCTGCATATGCACATGGTGATTGTCTCCTACGTGCTGACGGTTGCCGTGATGCTGCCCGCCAGCGGCTGGCTGGCCGATAAGGTCGGCGTGCGGAATATCTTCTTTACTGCCATCGTGCTGTTTACCACCGGCTCGCTGTTTTGCGCGCAGGCCAATACCCTCGACCAGCTGGTCATGGCGCGCGTGCTGCAGGGCATCGGCGGGGCGATGATGGTGCCCGTCGGGCGGTTAACGGTGATGAAGATTGTGCCGCGCGAGCAGTACATGGCGGCGATGACCTTTGTCACCCTGCCCGGTCAGGTGGGGCCGCTGCTGGGCCCGGCGCTGGGCGGCATGCTGGTGGAGTACGCCTCCTGGCACTGGATCTTCTTAATTAACCTCCCGGTAGGCATCATCGGCGCGATGGCCACCCTGACGCTGATGCCGAACTACAAAATGCAGACCCGGCGCTTTGATTTCTTCGGTTTTATCCTGCTGGCGGCGGGTATGGCCACGCTTACCCTGGCGCTCGACGGGCAAAAAGGACTGGGGATTTCGCCCCTGACGCTCGGGCTCCTGATCGCGCTCGGTGTAACAGCCATACTGTGGTATCTGTGGCACGCCAGAGGAAACGACAAGGCGCTGTTCAGCCTGGCGTTGTTTAAAAACCCCACTTACCGTCTGGGCCTGTCTGGCAGCTTCGCCGGACGCATCGGCAGCGGGATGCTGCCGTTTATGACGCCCGTTTTTCTGCAAATTGGCATGGGTTTTTCGCCGTTCCACGCGGGCCTGATGATGATCCCGATGGTGCTCGGCAGCATGGGAATGAAGCGCATTGTGGTGCAGGTGGTGAACCGCTTTGGCTATCGACACGTGCTGGTGGCCGCCACGCTGGGGCTGGCGCTGGTCAGCCTGCTGTTTATGGCCGTGGCGCTGATGGGCTGGTACTACGTCCTGCCGCTGGTGCTGTTCTGCCAGGGGATCATCAACTCCATGCGCTTCTCGTCGATGAATACCCTGACGCTGAAAGACCTGCCGGACGATCTGGCGAGCAGCGGCAACAGCCTGCTGTCGATGGTGATGCAGCTCTCCATGAGCGTGGGCGTGACCATTGCGGGGTTACTGCTCGGCATGTACGGTCAGCACCACCTCAGCGTCGACACGCCGGTGGCGCATCAGGTCTTTATGTATACCTACCTCAGCATGGCGATCATCATCGCCCTGCCCGCTTTCATCTTCGCCCGGGTGCCGGATGATACCAGCAAGAACGTCGTCATCAGGCGCGGCAAAAGGAGTGGCTCATGAAATTCTGGCGTCCGGGTATTACCGGCAAGCTCTTTGTAGCGATCTTCGCCACCTGTATCGTCCTGCTGATCACCATGCACTGGGCGGTGCGGGTCAGCTTCGAGCGCGGCTTTATTGATTACATTAAGCATGGCAATGAACAGCGTTTGCAGGGCTTAAGTGATGCGCTGAGTGAACAGTACGCCCAGCACGGCAACTGGCGTTTTCTGCGCAACAATGATCGCTTTATTTTCCAGATCCTGCGCTCGCTGGAGCACGATACTGGCGACGATCGTCCGGGCCCGGGCATGCCGCCGCACGGCTGGCGCACCCAGTTCTGGGTAATCGACCAGGATATGCGCCCCCTGGTTGGCCCGCGCGCGCCGATACCGCCGGACGGCACCCGGCGGGCGATTAAAGTCAATAACGCCACCGTTGGCTGGGTGATCGCCTCCCCGGTGGAGCGCCTGACGCGCAACACCGACATCAACTTTGACCGCCAGCAGCGTCGCACAAGCTGGCTGATTGTCGCGCTCTCCACGCTGCTCGCCGCGCTCGCCACCTTCCCGCTGGCGCGCGGTCTGCTCGCCCCGGTGAAACGCCTGGTGGAAGGCACGCACAAGCTCGCCGCCGGGGATTTCACCACCCGCGTCGATACCCGCAGCCAGGACGAGCTGGGCAAGCTGGCGCAGGACTTTAACCAGCTCGCCAGCACGCTGGAGAAAAACCAGCAGATGCGCCGCGACTTTATGGCCGATATTTCCCACGAGCTGCGCACGCCGCTGGCGGTGCTGCGCGGCGAGCTGGAGGCCATTCAGGATGGCGTGCGCCAGTTTACGCCCGAATCGGTGGCTTCCCTGCAGGCGGAGGTGGGCACGCTCACCAAGCTGGTGGACGATCTCCACCAGCTCTCCATGTCCGACGAAGGCGCGCTGGCCTACCAGAAGGCGCCCGTAGACGTCATTAACGTGCTGGAAGTAGCGAGCGGCGCCTTCCGCGAACGCTTTGCCAGTCGCAACCTGAAAATCGACCTCTCCCTGCCGGACAGCGCGGTGGTGTTTGGCGACAAAGATCGGCTGATGCAGCTGTTCAACAACCTGCTGGAAAACAGCCTGCGCTACACCGACAGCGGCGGCGGGCTGCTGATTTCCGGCAGACAGGAAAACGGGCGCTTTGCCCTTACCTTCGCGGATTCCGCACCCGGCGTGCAGGACGCGCAGCTGGAAAAACTGTTTGAACGTTTTTACCGTACCGAAGGCTCCCGCAATCGCGCCAGCGGCGGATCCGGTCTGGGGCTGGCGATTTGCGTTAATATCGTCGAGGCGCATAATGGCACGATCCGCGCCGCCCATTCGCCTTTTGGCGGGGTTAGCATTACAGTAGAGTTACCTCTGGAACGGGATTTATCGAGAGAAGTATGACCGAGTTACCGATTGACGAAAACACGCCGCGCATTTTGATCGTCGAAGACGAACCCAAGCTGGGACAGCTGCTGATCGACTATTTACGCGCGGCCAGCTATGCCCCGTCACTGATAAGCCACGGCGACCAGGTGCTGCCGTACGTGCGCCAGACCCCACCTGACCTGATCCTGCTGGATCTGATGCTTCCCGGGACCGATGGCCTGACCCTGTGCCGGGAAATTCGCCGCTTCTCCGACGTCCCGATCGTCATGGTCACCGCCAAAATTGAAGAGATTGACCGCCTGCTTGGGCTCGAAATCGGCGCGGACGACTACATCTGCAAGCCCTACAGTCCGCGCGAGGTAGTCGCCCGCGTGAAAACCATTCTGCGCCGCTGCAGGCCGCAGCGCGAGCTTCAGGTGCTGGACGCCGAAAGCCCACTGATTGTCGACGAAAGCCGCTTTCAGGCGAGCTGGCGCAGCAAGCTGCTGGACCTGACGCCTGCGGAGTTCCGCCTGCTGAAAACCCTCTCCCACGAGCCGGGAAAAGTCTTCTCCCGCGAACAGTTGCTGAACCATCTGTACGACGATTACCGCGTGGTGACCGACCGCACCATCGACAGCCACATCAAAAACCTGCGCCGCAAGCTGGAGGCGCTGGACGCCGAGCAGTCTTTTATCCGCGCGGTGTATGGCGTGGGGTATCGCTGGGAAGCGGATGCGTGCAGGATAGCGTGACCTTTCGACGCTGAAACCCGCCCCAGGGCGGGTTTTTCTTTTCTGGAATCAATTCAGGAATCAACCATACTCTTTTTACCGGTTCGCTTGCTTAAAACTGGTGCCTCTCACTTTACTTTCGATCAAGGAGTTCCTATGTCTGGTTGGTTCGAATTAAGTAAAAGCAGTGATGGTCAGTTCAGGTTTGTGCTGAAGGCGGGTAACGGAGAGACCATTCTTACCAGCGAGCTTTACACCAGTAAAAGTGCCGCCGAAAACGGCATTGCCTCCGTACGCACGAACAGCCCCCTGGACGAGCGCTATGAGAAGAAAACAGCCTCTAACGGTAAGTACCATTTCAATCTCAAGGCAGGCAATCATCAGGTGATTGGCAGCAGTCAGCTTTATGCAACGGAACAATCGCGTGATAAGGGCATAGCCTCGGTCAAAACTAACGGGTCCACTCAGACGGTAAAAGACAACACCTGACAACACGAAGCACGCCGGGATAGCGGTGACGCGACCCGGCGCTTTACCTCCCTGCCCCGCAGCGCTACAATGCCCGCCCTTAATGTGGGGGATCTCCCCTTACCGCTGCACCTGGTGCATGCGGATCTGACCTGTCATCAGAACGAGAACAAACATGTTTAAACCGGAACTCCTTTCCCCGGCGGGAACGCTGCAAAATATGCGTTACGCTTTCGCCTATGGTGCCGACGCCGTTTACGCGGGCCAGCCGCGCTACTCGCTGCGCGTACGTAATAACGAATTCAACCACGAGAACCTGCAGCTCGGCATCAACGAGGCGCACGCTCTGGGTAAAAAATTCTACGTGGTCGTGAACATCGCGCCGCACAACGCCAAGCTGAAAACGTTTATCCGTGACCTGAAGCCGGTGGTCGATATGGGGCCGGACGCGCTGATCATGTCGGACCCGGGATTAATCATGCTGGTTCGGGAGAACTTCCCGGAGATGGATATCCACCTCTCCGTACAGGCTAACGCCGTCAACTGGGCAACGGTGAAGTTCTGGAAGCAGATGGGGCTGACCCGCGTCATCCTGTCTCGCGAGCTTTCGCTGGAAGAGATCGAAGAGATCCGCACCCAGGTGCCGGATATGGAAATCGAAATCTTCGTTCACGGCGCGCTGTGCATGGCCTATTCCGGCCGCTGCCTGCTTTCTGGCTACATCAACAAGCGCGACCCGAACCAGGGCACCTGCACCAACGCCTGCCGCTGGGAATACAACGTCCAGGAAGGCAAAGAGGATGACATCGGCAACATCGTCCACAAGCATGAGCCGATCCCGGTAACCAACGTTGAGCCAACGCTGGGCATCGGCGCGCCAACCGACAGCGTGTTTATGATTGAAGAAGCCAAACGTCCGGGCGAGTACATGACCGCCTTTGAAGACGAGCACGGCACCTACATCATGAACTCGAAAGATCTGCGTGCCATCGCCCACGTCGAGCGCCTGACCCAGATGGGCGTGCACTCCCTGAAGATTGAAGGCCGCACCAAATCCTATTACTACTGCGCGCGTACCGCGCAGGTGTACCGCAAAGCCATCGACGATGCGGCCGCCGGTAAACCGTTCGATACCAGCCTGCTGGAAACTCTGGAAGGCCTGGCGCATCGCGGCTATACCGAAGGCTTCCTGCGCCGTCATACCCACGACGACTACCAGAACTACGAGCACGGCTACTCCGTATCCGAGCGCCAGCAGTTTGTCGGTGACTTCACCGGCGAGCGCAAAGGCGCGCTGGCGGCCGTCGCGGTGAAAAACAAGTTCACCAAAGGCGACAGCCTGGAGCTGATGACCCCGCAGGGCAACATGAACTTCACGCTGGAGCATCTGGAAAACGGCAAAGGCGAAGCGATTGAGGTCGCGCCGGGTGACGGGCATACCGTCTGGCTGCCGGTTCCGGAAGAGGTGGAGCTGAAGTTCGCGCTGCTGATGCGTAACTTCAACGGTGAAAGCACCCGTAACCCACACGGCAAATAGTCAATCAGGGAAATTTTTTCGCGCTGGGATAATTCTTAGAATCGGATCACATACCGCTTCGTTCAATACGGGTATTATCCCCCCGCTGAAAAACATAACCCATAAATGCTAGCTGTACCAGGAACCACCTCCTTAGCCTGCGTAATCTCCCTTACGCGGGCTTATTTTTTGCCTTCTTTCTCCTCAATCCAGGCAATGAGTTCGTCGATTTGCTTCTCTGAGAACACGGCGATCCCATGCTCTGCGAGCAACGATGCCGCAACCCCCTTCCCCGCTTTATGTATTCCGCGAAACGATCCGTCATAAATAAACTCACTGCCGCACGTTGGGCTGCCATCGGTTAACAATGCAGCGCTACACCCCGATTCCTGAGCAGCGCGTAGCGCAAGCCAGGCTGCAAGCTGATAATGTGCGGTCACGTCCTGCCCGGTATTTTCAATAATTCTGGCTTGCCCGCGCATTACGTCTTTGCCATCAGCAGACATAATCTCTGCCGGAGGACGCGGTACAGACAGCCCGGCAGCCAGTTCAGGGCAGTGGATAACCAGACGTTGTTCCTGTTGCCAGCGAGCGAGTTGCGCGTTCATTCTCGCTTTTTCACTTCCGTTATAACGAACCCTGAAGCCCATCAGGCACGCGCTTACCAAAATTTTATTCATCATCACTTTCCTGTGATTACGTTAATATCATCGCTGGAGTGTAACGCGCTTTCGGGCTTATTTTGTTCCTTTCATCCTGTTCTTACCCGCTTTTTTCCTCTCTGCTATACACTCTTACTAACGCTAAAAAAGGGAGCAGCGCGGATGGCAACCTATCCAGACAGTTTATTGATTCTCAATGGCAAAAGTGCGGGCAACGATCTCCTGCGTCAGGCAATTCAGGATTTGCGTGACGACGGCGCGCGGATCCACGTCAGGGTAACCTGGGAAAAAGGCGACGCGGCACGCTATATCAATGAAGCCCTCGGGCTTGGCGTCAACACCATCATTTCCGGCGGCGGCGATGGCACCATCAATGAAATCGCGTCAGCACTGATCGACCTGCCCCCGGCAAACCGCCCGGTGATGGGTATTTTACCGCTCGGCACCGCCAATGACTTTGCCACCAGCGCCGGGATCCCGGAGGCGTTAGAAAAAGCGCTCCAGCTGGCGATCCTCGGTAAAGCCACCGCGGTTGATATTGCGCAGGTGAATGACAAAACCTGCTTTATCAATATGGCCACCGGCGGGTTCGGCACGCGCATCACCAGCGAAACGCCGGAAAAACTGAAGGCGGCGCTGGGCGGCGTGTCGTATCTGATCCACGGTCTGA
>ERZ1035025.1124-NODE-1124-length-14402-cov-5.146372_pt1 | contig 14402 bp, 8 predicted proteins | sample MGYA00520619_ERZ1035025 | MGnify/ENA primary metagenome ERZ1035025 (study PRJEB33766, sample SAMN09781742) | gut metagenome | biome: gut microbiome | host: Homo sapiens | place: Madagascar | study: EMG produced TPA metagenomics assembly of the PRJNA485056 data...
CGCATTGTTCTATATGCAGCAGCGTGGTGTGAGCCGTGAGGAGGCTAAGTTGCTTCTTCAGTTTGCGTTTATCAACGAAGTTATTGACAAGATGGAATTGGAGCCTCTTCGTGATCGCCTTCATCATCTTGTAGAAAAACGTTTCCGTGGTGAACTCAACAAGTGTGAGGGATGCAAGCTTTGCAAGTAATAATATGTAGTAAAAGGAGTTAAGAAGTTAAAGGAGTTAAGACAATTGTTATATTGTTTGAGATTCCTTTTGAAAACAGATTTACCGATGTCTTAACTTCTTTAACTCCTTAACTTCTTAACTCCTTAAAATTATGTATGATATTAACAAAGTAAGAGCCGATTTCCCGATACTTTCGAGAACGGTGTACGACAAGCCTTTGGTTTATCTCGATAATGCTGCTACTACACAGAAGCCTTTATGTGTGCTTGATGCTATGCGTGATGAATATCTTAACGTCAATGCCAATGTGCATAGAGGTGTGCATTACCTTTCTCAGCAGGCTACAGATCTTCATGAGGCTGCCCGCGAGACAGTACGCAAGTTTATCAATGCTCCCAAAGTAGAGGAAATCATCTTTACCCGTGGTACTACCGAGAGTCTGAATCTCGTTGTCTCCTCTTTCTGTGATGAGTTTATGAGCGAGGGCGACGAGGTCATCATCTCTACTATGGAGCACCATTCCAATATTGTGCCTTGGCAGTTGCAGGCAGCCAAGAAAGGCATTGCCATCCGTGTTATCCCTATTAACGAAAAAGGAGAGATAAACATCGATGAATTCGCCAGTTTGTTCAACGAACGTACCAAGATTGTCAGTATTACCCAGGTAAGCAATGTGCTCGGTACGGTGAATCCGGTAAAAGAGATGATTAAGATAGCTCATGAGCATGATGTGCCCGTGATGGTGGATGGAGCTCAGAGCACACCTCATTTCAAGGTCGATGTACAGGATTTGGATTGCGAGTTCTTTGCTTTCAGTGGTCATAAGATATATGGACCTACAGGTATCGGCGTGCTCTACGGCAAGGAAGAATGGCTTGACCGTATGCCTCCTTACCAGGGAGGTGGCGAGATGATAGAGAGTGTGAGCTTCGAAAAGACCACTTTCGAGAAGTTGCCCTTCAAGTTTGAGGCAGGAACTCCCGATTATGTGGCTACTCACGGTTTGGCAAAAGCCATCGATTATGTGTCGGCTCTTGGTATGGACAACATTGCCCAGCACGAGAAAGAACTTACACGCTACTGTATGCAACAGATGCGAACCATCGATGGAATCAGACTTTTTGGAGAGCAAAAAGGCAAGGATGCCGTGGTAAGTTTCCTTGTAGGTGATATTCATCACATGGATATGGGCACACTTCTCGACCGTCTTGGCATTGCAGTTCGTACAGGTCATCATTGTGCTCAGCCTCTGATGGACCGTTATGGCATCTTAGGAACCGTTCGAGCCAGCTTTGCGCTCTATAATACCAAGGAAGAGGTTGATGCCTTGGTAGCAGGAGTGAAGCGTGTAGCACAGATGTTTTAGGTATAGCTTCGGAATATCTAAAAAGTAGTTGTTTAGGAACTTTTGCAAGTATCTTAGGGTAAAAGGAAAAATCCTAAGATACTTTTTCTCTCTATATACCCTTATATGCTGGCTTAAGCTATTAAATAAAGGCAGCGCATGTACGTTCCGACAATGGGTTACTGATGATATTTTTAATAGAGTGCCCAAAAGTCATTCCATATTTCGGGCACTCATTGACCACATACTGGGCAACATATGCCCAACGCATGTTCACCGAGGGATCAGCGCGTGTTCACCGAGTGCCCAACGCATGGTCAATGAGTGCCCAGCGCATGGTCATGGGCGAACACATTTACTTAGATTGAATGGATATATATGAAAGTGTACAAATTCATATAGTTGTAATATGTAAAAAACAATAATTTTGCATCAAAAAAATAGCTAAAAACAATTTGCAATATGCAGATTGTGCATCTTCTTCTGCCGCTAAAACCTTAGCAGAAGTGGTCGATATGCCGAGATGTACAAGGAACGCACCTTAAGCCACTCTTCTTATAGTTGACGGAGAATGAAACTTGCTAAAAACAGAAACAAATTCAAATATTATAAACTTAAAAATTCATTTTATGCAAAACAAATCACTTATGTTCCAGATTTGCATGGTATTGTTCATGCTGCTGGTAGCTCCTGTGAAAGGCCTCGCTCAAGGTGGGGGGGGTGACTATTTCAGGACAAGTGACGGATGACATGGATGTAGTTATCGGTGCAACGGTAAAAGTTGTGCCAGGTAATACAGGCACCGTTACCGACGTGGATGGTAACTTTAAGCTGACCGTTCCTTCATCTGCCAAGTCTTTGGTTATTTCTTATGTAGGTTACAAGACAAAGACAGTAGACATCAAGGGCCGTACACAGATTAATGTACAGCTCGAGCCCGAGGCTCAGATGCTCGACGAGGTTGTTTCTATTGGTTATGCAAAGGTAAAGAAAAGAGACCTAACTGCCGCTACAGCTTCAGTCAGCGGTAAGGATCTTGCCAATATACCTGCTACTTCTGCCGCTCAGGCTTTGACAGGTAAGGCTGCCGGTGTGAACATCATTACCCAGAGTGGTGCGCCAGGTGCCGATATCAACATTACTGTACGTGGTGGTACGTCTATCACACAGAGTACCAAGCCACTCTACATCGTGGATGGTTTCCAGATGGAAGATGGTTTGAGAAATGTGGATATCAACGATATCGAGACCATCGACGTGATGAAGGATGCTTCTGCTACAGCTATTTATGGTGCTGCTGGTGCCAATGGTGTAATCCTTATTACTACCAAGAGCGGTAAGGCCGGCAAGACAGAGGTTTCTTATAATGGTTATGTAAGCTTCCAGCGTCTTGGCAAGAAGCTCGACCTGCTTGGCGTTCAGGATTACGTGAAGTATCAGTATGAGTTCCAGACTCTTCGTGGCAACGAGGATGCTTTCGCAAGCCTTTTTGGTGGCAGCGTAAGTGATGCCGACTTCTATACAGGCGCTTATGACCGTATAGCAAGCGAATATGGCAACCGTGCCGGTATCGACTGGCAGGACGAGGTGTTCGGATCTACTGGTGTGGCTCAGACACATAATATCAATATCTCTGGTGGTAGCGAGAAGACCAAGTATATGCTCAGTTACAACTATACTGGCGAGGATGGTATCATGGCAAAGCACGGTTATTATAAGAACAGTGTCCGTGCCAAGATCAATCACGAACTCTGGAAGGGCGTACGCTTCGACTTCTCTTCTGCTTTGCAGATGACTAAACTCGAGGGTGGTGGCTCTCTTGGTGGTACATTGAAGCAGACGATTCTTCAGCCTGTTACAGGTGGTATTCGCTTTACCAACGAGCAGATGCTTGGCGAAGACCTCACAGATGCTTTCGATGCCATCCCTGGTAGTAACAACTACGACTCTAACAACCCAATTCTTACCAATAACGCTATCACCAACGAGAAGTTTACTCGTCTTGCTACAGTGAATGCAGGTATTGAGTTTGATATTATCAAGAATCTTACATGGCGTACAGCAGGTAGCTATCAGTGGAAGCAGACTCGTACCGACTATTGGGACGATGGCTCTACCAAGACAGCTGCTGCCAACAAGAGCCCTTATGGTTATGGCAAGCGCAACAATGCAGAGGCTTACCAGTGGCAGATTACCAATACGCTGAACTACTCGTTCGACCTCAACAAGGATCATCACTTCTCTGCATTGCTCGGTCAGGAGACTACTTATTGGGAGACCATGAAGCTCGAAAACGAGTATCGTGAGTTTTCTGATGGAAACTTCGGTTTGAATGATGTCAGCATGGGTATTCCTGCTGTATGGAAATCAGGCAAGACTCGTCGTGGTCGTGTGTCTTGGTTCACCCGTGTATCTTACAACTATCTGGACCGTTATCTTGTCAACGCTACACTTCGTGGTGACGGCTCTTCTAAGTTTGCCAAGGGCAACCAGTGGGGTTATTTCCCATCTGCATCTGCAGCATGGCGTATTTCTGAGGAACCATTTATGGAAGGTTTGAAGGATATCTTCGACAACTTGAAGCTCCGTGTAGGTTATGGTACCGCAGGTAATGACAATATCGACGACAATATGTATGCTACTTCTTACGGTTCTGGTCATTATGGCATTGGCGGTAAGGACTATATCACTTATGTTCCAGGTAAGACTCTTGGAAATAAGGACCTCAAGTGGGAGAAGACAGAGACTGTCAACGTAGGTCTTGACGTTTCGGTATTTGGCAGCCGCCTCAATGTAGGTATCGACTGGTACAACAATACCTCTAAGAACCTGCTTATCAAGAACCAGATTCCTTCTTCTACAGGTTATACAACACAGTATCAGAATGTAGGTTCTATCCGCAACCGTGGTGTGGAAATTGTTATCAACGCAACACCAGTTCGTACAAAGGACTTCACATGGTCAACAGACTTCAATGTGGCTTTCAACCGCTCTAAGGTGCTCGATATCTATGGTGGCAGCAGTGAGTCAGACTACTTTATCCAGGATTACGAGTCTCGTATGGGCTTCAAGATCGAGAAGGGCAAACCTCTCGGACAGTTCTATGGTTTGGTATATGATGGTCTTTACACCACAGCCGACTTTATCCAGAACGAGGATGGTACTTACAAGTTGAAGGATGGAATTGCCAGCCTGAAAGGTTTCGATCGCAAGGCAGTGAAACCAGGTGATGTGAAGTATAAGACATTTGCAGGTGAAACAGATAAGGATGGTAACCCTGTATGGAGTGTTAACGACCGTACCGTTATTGGTAATGCAGCTCCTGACTTTACAGGAGGTTGGAACAATACCTTTACCTATAAGGGCTTCGACCTGACCGTCTTCATGAACTTCTCGGTAGGCAACGATGTGTTCAACATGAGTACTCAGCGTTTTGTTGGTCCTTACTTGGCCAACCAGAACACCATCTCAGACATGGCTAACCGATACACCCTCATCGACCCACTCACAGGTAAGGAGTCTACCAACCTTGCTCGTTTGGCAGAGTTGAACCCAGGTGAGGACAATGGCAGCCGTATGTGGAATATTTCTTCCAATAACAAGTATGCCATCTCCGATCATAGCAGCTATTATATCGAGAATGGTTCATTCCTTCGTCTGAACACCATCACTTTGGGTTATACATTCCCTAAGACATGGTTGAAGAAGATCTACTTGCAGAAGGCTCGTGTATATGCGACAATGAACAATATCTGCACTATTACAGGTTACTCAGGCTATGACCCAGAGGTTTCAGCTTCAGGAAGCGCCCTGACTCCAGGTGTGGACAATTCTTCTTACCCACGTGCTAAGAGCTGGGTAGTAGGTGTAAACTTAACATTCTAATCAATTCATTCTAACAAGAGTAATATATGAATAAGATATTAAATATATTAGGTGTTACGGCCATAGCTTTGACCATGACATCTTGCCAGGACTGGTTGGATATGCCATCTGAGTCATCTGCCGACAGTGGTTCTGTCTTTGAGACAGTATCCCGTGCAGAACTTGCCACAGTGGGTGCTTATGCCAGCCTCCATACTCAGGAGCTGGGCTATCAGCTGCTTGAGGGTACAGACGAGTGTGCCTCAACAGAGAGCAACTCTAAGTATGACGTTTCCAACTACAACTTCACCAACGTCACAGGTATGCTCAGCAATACATATACTTCTATGTATGCAGCCATCGAGTATGCCAACGTTTGTATTCAGAAATTGCCCGGTATGAGCGTTTCTGAGAGCGAGAAGGGTAAGGTGAATGCGCTTCTTGGTGAGGCGTTGGCCATCCGTGCCTATGCTTATTGGAATCTGATTCGCTTCTATGGCGACGTTCCTTTCACAACAGTTCCAACATCTGAGTTGACAACCTTCACTTCTTCACGTACCGACCGTGATGTGATCTACGATCAGTGCATTGCCGATTTGCAGAAGGCTGTAGAGCTCCTGCCATGGCAGGGTGAGGCCAATGCTCCTTCTACACCTGAGCGTTTCTGCAAGAACTCTGCTTATGGCATCTTGGCCCGTGTGGCTCTCTATGCTGCTGGCTACTCTCTGCGTTGGGACCTCAACACCTACGATGCTTCTACCTTGCACATCGCACGCCGTGACGATGCTGCACGTGTGAAGGAACTTTATCAGATTGCAGCTGATGCCTGCAAGGCTGTTATCGAAAAGCGTCAGAATGGCTTGCTCGACAACTACGACCAGTTGTTCAGAGATTTGGGCAACCAGACTTACAACAAGGAAACCATGTTGGAGTATGGTTGGTATGGCGAGAATGCTACCGATGTAAGAACAGGTTATGTCAATGGTATCCCAACTTCAGGAAACGACAACTCTGAAGGCGGTATGGGTAAGGGTGGCTCACAGATGATGGCTTATCCTACTCTCTTCTTCGACTATGACAAGGATGACCAGCGTCGTGATGTGTCTGTCTGCAACTACGGCATCGTGCTTAGTGCCAAGGGCAATAAGTATCAGATGAATACTTACAATGGTATGGGTGTGGGCAAGTACCGCATCAACTGGAAGAAAGAGATGGGCGCAACCAACAGTAAGCGTAACATCAATTTCCCATTGCTTCGCTATGCCGACGTGTTGTTGATGTATGCTGAAGCTCTGAACGAGGTGAACAATGGTCCTACTCAGGAGGCCATCAATGCAGTGAAGGAAGTCCGCAAGCGTGCCTTCCGTGGCAATGAGGCCAAGGCTGCTGCAGGTATTCCTACCAACCATGACGACTTCCTCACCTTCATCCAGAAGGAGCGTAAGCTCGAGCTTTCCAACGAGGGTCTGCGTCGTACCGACCTTACTCGCTGGGGTAAGCAGTATGAGATGCTGATGGCAGAGAAGCAGCGCTTGGTAAACTTGGCAAAGCGTGATGGTGAATTTGCCAACGTACCAGTTTATCGTGCTTACTATCTCTCTACCACCCCTAAGTTTGAGGATCCTACCATCGCATTGAGCTATATCGACCTTTCACAGGCTGATGTTGAGGCTTTGGGTCTTTCTGCCGACCAGATCAAGACTCTGAAGATTTTGAACTCAAGTAGCAAGGGTTCACTTAAGGATGTGAAGCTCTATGAAAAGGATGGCAAGCTTTATAGTGCTGTTAACAAGCCCGAAGGTGCTGTAGAGCATTCTTACACCATCCTTAATATGTTCAGTATCGTTTCTATTAAGCAGAAGGGTAACCTGTGTGTAGAGGACGTAACTGGAGTGTCAAGCAACAATGCCTGGATTACAGGTAATTCTGGTGTATTCTATGGCTTGCAAAAGAACATGACAGAGCTGATGCCGTTCAACACCTCTAAGATTCTTGATGTAAATGCAGGTCTTGAGGGTCAGCAGCATCCAGCTTACAAATAAAGATTGTTTTTAGTACAGTACATACATTTCGGTAAATAAGAATTATTTTTAGTAAAAAAGGGACGAACTCGCGATGAGCTCGTCCCTTTTCGTATGGTATGAATGGGGTTATTTCAGCAGGTTGAAGAGGCTTTTGCCCTTGTTGAGCAGGTTCTTCATCTTTTCTTATAGAGACAAACTTCCGAGAAGTCTGCTTCCAACTGCTACGCCTAACCCTTATTTAGCTAAATATAAGTCATAACTAATGAAATATAGCTTATATTTGACTAAATATAGGTAGTGTCTCATGCTTTGAAGCAGTCTTCCATGGACTTTGTGATAGGCTTCCCATGGTTTTGTGGTAGGGTGAAGTGATTTTTGTGGTAGGGAGATGTGGTTTTTCCAAGTATTTGGCGTATCTTTGCACCGTGTTAAGAACTAATCAGAATAATGAGATACAGTAATTTCTTTATGGCGGCGGCTTTTGCCTTGCTCGCCAGTTCCTGCCATGATGGCGGACAGCGTGGCGTTGGCACGGAGCCTATGGCGCAGATAGCGGTGGAGAAGCATGCCGAGATACTTTCCCTTCCCATAGAGGTGAAGGCGAAGAGGGTAACCATTCAGGAAGGATTGCCCTCTAATGTCGTCAGCGATATGCAACAGGACCAGAAGGGCTTTCTGTGGTTTTCCACGTATAATGGACTTGCCCGCTACGACGGTAACGTGGTAACAACCTATTTTGACAGCGACAGTACTGGCGTCTCTGCTTTTATCGGTCGTACGAAGAAGGCTTTGGAGGATGTTACCTATAAGAAGTTGTGGGTGTATTCTTCTTCTGAGAGATTAACTTGCCTGAATATGGTGGACGGCAAGGAGGAGAAGTACTGTCAGGAAGTAGAGAAGCTTCATTTCACTAAGTGGAAGCTGGTCTGTGACGGAATGTTCTGGCTTTGGGGAGCCAAAGATGGAGCCATGTTGGTAGACTATCGCAGCGGTTCTTTCTTGACACGTAGGTTTGCCCAGGCAGAAATAGGTTCTTCCCAAGTCCCTCTGATAGACAGTCTGGACAAAGATAATGTGGTGCTTTGTACTACGGACAAGGTTTTCCTTTATTCCGAAGGTCGCCTGTCCTGCATGGCCAAGGGCATGAGAATGTCGCGTACGCGCCCCTTCCATCATAAGATGCTGATGGTTTCGGAGAAGGGCGATGTCTATGTTCTTCGACAAGACAAGCTGCAGCGATTTTCCCATGTAGCCTATGTTGACGGTGAGGTAGCTACCGGCGATTTGCTCATGGGCAACAGATGGATACTTTTTACCAACCGCCGCTCTTTCTCTATCGATGTGCGTACGGGAGAGGTTGCGGAATGTGAGGGTGAATGGCTTATCCCCAATGGCAGGGTGTTGACTGACAACAAAGGCAGAAAGTGGATATACAACAAGACGGGCGTGCTGCGTTTGGTAAGACAGGACAAGCTCGTACCCCTGAGTCTCTTCCCTCAGCAAGCCACCAATTATATCGACCATGAGCGATTTCATATCGTAGAGGACAATCATGGACTCATCTGGATTTCCACCTATGGCAAGGGACTTTTTGTGTTCAATCAGGACCTGACCCAAAGCCAGCATTTCGTGGCAGACAAGTTGGGAGAGTCGCCAATAGCCTCCAACTATCTTCTCGGCATTATTGCCGACCGTCACGATGGAGTGTGGGTAAGCTCAGAATACGGAGGCGTGTCGCACATCCAGGTGATGGACAAGGGTGTGGAACGCATTTATCCTAATGGCGAGGGCAATATGGACTTCTCGAATGTGGTTCGAATGGTGAAGAAGATGAATGACGGCACAGTCATGGTGGGCACCCGTGCGGGAAGTCTTTACCACTATAGTGCCGACATGAGCCAGGTGTTGGGCAAGAGCCACTTCGATTCGAATGTTTATGGTATAGTCCAGATGCCTAATGGTGAAACCTGGATAGGCACCCGTGGCAAGGGAATCTATGGAGCAAAAGGACTCGACTTTAAGGACAGAAACGTGTTCTGTATGGCTTCCGATGCCAAGCATCGCATGTGGATAGGATCCTTTGGCAAGGGATTGAGCCTTGTCTATCCACGTAAGGATGGCTATGGTGTGAAGACATTCTTTGCCGACAGCGTGGGGCTCAACGAGGTGAGATGCATGGTGATAGACAAGCAAGGCGTGCTTTGGTGCGGAACATCGGGAGGTCTTATCCGTATTCCTGTCGATGAGTTTGTAAAGGATGCCAGCCGATATAAGACTTACGTGCGTGATTATGAAATACGCGATGTACTTGTCGACAGACAGGGACGACTGTGGCTCTCAGCATCGGGTGATGGACTGGTACAGGTAGAGCCGGGTGATGGTGAGACAGAGCCTAAGTTCCATGTCTTCAATACCTCGAATGGACTGGTCAACAATTTGGTTCAGTCGGTGGTGGACACACCTGATGGCAATCTTTGGATTTCTACTCAGCAGGGAGTGACAGCCTGGAATGCCCGCAAGAAGTCGTTTGAAAACTATATGTTCTCACGCAACCCTATGGGCAATGTATATAATGAGAACTCGGCAGTATGTCTTGATGACGGCAGAGTGGTGCTGGGTGGCAACTATGGTCTTACCATTATCCAGCCGTCACGTTTGAGCCATGTCAGCGGACTCACCGATGTGGTCTTCACTTCTTATCCTTATTCAGATGAGATAACGCTGACCTATGAGCAGCGTTCGCCCAACATACATTTCTCTACACTCGACTATTCCGATGTGCGCAATGTGAAGTACACCTACCGTCTGGAAGGCTTCGACCAGGCATGGAGCCAACCTTCGTCCACGCCTTGGGCGGCTTATCAGAAACTGCCTGCAGGTAAGTACATCTTGCATGTCAAGGCCTGTTCGTCAGATGGTATCTGGGGTAAAGAGAGTATGCTGGTTATTCACATCAAGCCTCCTTTCTATCTTACGTCCTGGGCGATAATGCTTTATGTATTGCTGGTATTAGCAGTTTTCGTCTTGGTAGTGAAGTTTGTGCACGACAAGAATGTGCTTCGCAACCGAATCCGTCTGGAGCAGGAACTTACTCGTTACAAGTTGGTGTTCTTTACCAACATTGCCCACGAGTTCCGTACACCTCTCACCCTGATGCAAGGCTCGCTCGAGAAGGAGAAGCGCATCATGAAAGCCAACCGCTGGCAGACAGAGTTGGAGAAGACTATCCGTGTGATGGACAAGAGCGTGCAGCGCATGTTGCGACTCATCGATCAACTCTTGGAGTTCCGTAAGATGCAGGCAGGCAAGCTGAAGTTGTCCTTGCAGGAGACTGATGCCGTGATGTTTGTCAAGGGCATCTGCCGTATGTTCGACGATGCAGCCGAGTCGAAGGAGATAGCTTACAGTTTCGAGTCGTCGGAGCCGGCACATGCGATGTTCCTCGACCAGCAGATGATAGACAAGGTGGTGTTCAATCTTTTGTCCAACGCCTTCAAGTACACCCCTGCCAAGGGAACCATCTCTGTAAGCCTCTCTTTCACGGATGTGATGACCATCCGTGTGGCTGACACGGGAGTGGGCATTCCGCAGGAGAAGCGAGAACAGCTCTTCAGCCGATTCATGCAGAGCAGTTATACGGGCGAGAGCTTTGGCATCGGACTCCATCTTACCCATGAACTTGTGAGGACGCATCATGGCGAGATAACTTATCAGGAGAATGAGGGCGGAGGTTCGGTCTTTGTGGTCACGATACCTCTGCAGAAAGACTGCTACGAGGCTTCCGACTTCTTGGTAAAGGACAGCCCTATCCTGAAGGCCGATTTGGCAAAGGAACGGGACGGACAGGAAGAAAAAACAACTGATGCTGTGCCTTCTGCACCATCTGCTCCGCTCAACCGTCGTACCATTCTTCTGATAGAAGACGACAACGATGTCCGTGAGTTCCTGCTCTCTGAACTGGAGAGCTGTTTCGACCTGAAGGTGGCTTCGGATGGCAAGACGGGTATTGCCATGGCAAAGGAGTTGGATGTCGACTTGATAGTAAGCGACGTGATGATGCCAGGAATGAATGGCTTCGAGCTTACTAAACGTCTAAAGAACAGTTTTGAGACGAGTCATATCCCCATCATTCTCCTCACAGCCCTCAGTACTGACGAGAATGTGCTCGAAGGAACAGAGTCGGGAGCCGATGCTTACATTACCAAGCCGTTCAGCCCGCAGTTGCTCATGGCTCGCATTCTGCAGTTGCTCAACCAGCGTGAGATACTTCGTCAGAAGTTTGGCAAGGAGCCACAGGAGATTCGTTCTGCCATGCTCAGCAACGAGCAGGACAGCTTGTTTGTCAAGCGTCTTGACAGTATTGTCTATTCTCGCCTTGGCGAACAAGATCTTTCTGTCGACAAGGTGGCAGGACTGTTGCACTTGGGACGCACCATCTTCTATAAAAAGGTAAGGGGAACTACGGGTTATACACCTAATGAGTATATCCGTGTCATCCGACTGAGAAAAGCTGCCGAATTGTTGAAGGAGGGCGAGAAGAATGTGTCGGAGGTGGCTTATGCTGTAGGTTTCGACAATCCGTACTACTTCAGCAAGTGCTTCAAGGAGCAGTTTGGTATGCCGCCATCGCAGTACAGAAGTTAAGGGGGCTTCTTTGAGAATGTATCTTCAGGAGATTTTCTTTAGGAGATTTTTTCAGGAGTTAAAGGAGTTAAGGAGTTAAAGGAGTTAAGACAAATGCTTAGTGGGTAACGTCTATTTCTGTAGGTAAGGGACTAATGTCCTGCGTCTTATCCAAATAGACTGTTGTCTTAACTCCTTTAACTCCTTAACTCCTTTAACTTCTTCTAAAAAAACTACTTGATGGCTTTACCATTTAGTTTCACTTTGTTGAGCTTGCAACTGCCCAATACCGATGTGTCCATAATTCCTACAGGGTCGGTGACATCGATGTTTTCGAATGAGAAACTACCCAAGTCGTAGTTTTCTGAAGGTATCATTGTGTAGAACTGTTTGGTGCTCTTCACCTTGATATTCTTCATCTTCACGTTGTTGATGACTGAACGGGGCATGTCATCTCTGTCTTTCTTGTCGTAGAACTGGGTCCAGATACGTGTTCTGATACCGAAGGTAACTACTCCTGTGCAGTTTTCTGCCAGTACATCCTCGTATCTCTGTGGTGTGTCTGGGCGCATCTTGAAGAGCAGAATGTTGCTGGTTCCGTTGAACTGGCAGTCTCTTATAATCACATTCTTGGCATCATAGCACTCGCTTCCGAAGGTGACACCTCCACCGGCTTTCTTGAAATAGCAGTTCTCTACGATGACGTTGCGGCAGGGAGCATTGGTGCTGTCCTTGTCTACGAAGGTTCCCTTGCCGCCTTTCAGACACACACCGTCATCGTTCACGTTTACCCAACAGCCTCTTATCAGCATATCCTCGCATCCATCGATGTCTATGGCGTCGGTGCTTGGACCTTTAGGATAGCCGCTTGTGGGGGCGTAGATATACAGGTTGAGGTATTTCACGCGCTTGCACTTGTACAGATGGTTGGTCCAGAAACCAGAGTTCACCATTCTGATGCCGCTTACCTTCACGTCGTTGGAGTTGGAGATGTAGACCAGTCTTGGGCGGAGAGCCTCCAAGTTGGTACACTTCTTGATGACTTTTCGGCGCAGCCAGAACTCATCGTAGAATTTATGTCCGTTGCCGTTGAGGGTTCCCTTGCCTGCAATGGTGAAACCATCGTGATGATCGGCATTGATGAGTGCTGCAAAATAGTCTAAGGTTTGTCCCTCCAAACGGGTCTTCACTATCTGATAATGGGTGATGGCATCGCTTCCTTTCAGTGTGGCGTTCTCTTCCAAATACAGGTTGCAGCCTGGTTTGAAGAATAGTGAGCCTGTAAGATAAGTGCCTGCAGGCACCACGATGACTCCGCCACCATTGGTATGACAGCGGTCTATGACTTCCTGAATCTTCTGGGTCTGAATGATGGTTGAGTCATTTACCACTCCATAATCGGTAATGATGTAGGGCTTGCCCATGTCCTTCAGTTCCACACCAGTGGTGTCGGCAAACCATGAAGAGATAGGTGTGCCGTCGGGGAAAGTGCTCGTCTGCTTCTTGGCTGAGCAACCGAGCGAGATAGCGATAGCTGATAAAAGAATACAAATCGTTTGTTTCATAATGGGTTTTGATTAGTTTTGTTTGCAAAATTACTGATTTCATCGTCCATTTATCCTATAGTTTCATACGTAATCCTAAAAAATAATCCATCAGGATTTGTTGGAGTCAGTTATTTGTACTACTTTTGCATTAAATAGTTTTTATTATTCAGTAAAACACCATTTAGAAGATGTTGGAAAGTCATTATTATAAGGACCTTATAGAGGCCGGCTGCGATGAGGCTGGTCGTGGTTGTCTGGCTGGCAGTGTCTATGCGGCTGCTGTCATTCTGCCTCCTGGTTATCAGAATGAAGCGCTCAACGACAGCAAGCAGCTTACAGACAAGAGGCGCAAGGCTCTTCGCGAGCAGATAGAGCGTGATGCCGTGGCATGGGCTGTAGGAATCGTTACTCCCGAGGAGATAGATAAGATCAATATCCTCAATGCCAGTATCTTGGCGATGCACAGGGCACTCGATCAGCTCAAGGTTCGTCCAGAGGCTATTATTGTGGATGGCAATCGTTTCAAGCCATACCATGATCTGCCTCATACCACGATAGTGAAAGGCGATGGCAAGTATATGGCGATAGCTGCAGCAAGCATTCTGGCTAAGACCTATCGTGACGACTATATGGATGCCCTTGCCGAGGAATATCCTCAGTACGACTGGAAGAGCAACAAGGGTTATCCCACCAAGAAGCACCGGGCATCCATCAGGGAGTATGGGGTTACGCCTTATCACCGCATGAGCTACAATCTCTTGGGCTCGGCCGAACTTTCACTTGAGTTCAAGGATTAAGTGACGGTTAATGAAATCAATTTATATTTC